>Ga0187770_10000618_pt1 | contig 17480 bp, 15 predicted proteins | sample 0116_SJ02_MP02_2_FD_133154 | JGI IMG/M metagenome (GOLD analysis project Ga0187770, IMG submission 133154) | Tropical peat soil microbial communities from peatlands in Department of Meta, Colombia - 0116_SJ02_MP02_20_MG | ecosystem: Environmental > Terrestrial > Soil > Wetlands > Peat | place...
AAAAAAACCGTGCCTGAACCGGTAAGGTAAAAAAGATCCCCTATGACGGAAACCGACCTCTCTCTGGCAACCCCGCTAACGAATTTGCTGGCTTCAAACGCCACGGGGCCGGAGTTTGTAGCCTATCGCGGTGTTTTGACGCCACGGGAGTTGGACGCGCCGGGAAGGGAAACAGCAGCGCTCATCGGCGGAACCGCGGCGCACGACCTGGGCTGGCTGCGGAAGGTGGCTGTGCGCGGCGAAGACCGTTTCCGCTGGCTCAGCGGCATGGTCACCAACACCGTGAACGAGTTGGGCGAGAATGCCGGCGCATGGGACCTGGTGCTCAATGCGCAAGGGCGCATCCGAGGCGACCTCCACGTTTGGCGTGAAGGCGATTCGCTGACTATGTCGATTGCCGCCGATCAGTATGACCGGCTGCTGGCCCATCTGGAGCACTTCATCATTATGGATGATGTGGAGCTGGTTCCGTTGAGCGAAGATTCGGCGCTAGGGATTGCCGGTCCATTGGCTGCTGGTGTGCTGGCTCGGCTTGGCCTGCCCGCGCCAACTGAATTGATGACCAGCGCGCGCGCTGCATGGAATGGCGAAGAAGCGCTGGTCGTTCGCGGTTATGGCGCGCTGACGCCGCATTTCGAGCTATGGGTGCAGGCGCAACAGATTCCCGCCCTGTGGCAGGCGCTGGTTGAGGCCGGCGCAAGCCCTGTGGGAGCCGCTACCGTGGAGGCTTTTCGCATCGCGGAGGGAATTCCCGCTTATGGCATCGATATTGCCGAGCGCGATCTGCCCCAGGAGACCTCGCAGACGCGGGCGCTCAATTTTAACAAAGGCTGTTACCTGGGGCAGGAGATCGTAGAGCGCATCCGGTCGCGCGGCAACGTTCACCGCCACTTGAGGCAGTTGGAGCTGCATGGGTTCGTACCGGCTGCGGGAAGCGAGCTAACCATGGACGGCGGAGCAGTTGCCGGACAGATCACCAGCGCAGCGGAGTTATTGCTGACGACTGGCAGCCGCATTTTTGCCCTGGGCATGATTCGCGGCGAGGCTGAGATACACACGCAGCCTTTAACCTACAATGCAGGAAGAGCTACGGGCAAAGCCGAGATTCTGGCCGCGCCGCCCGTGATGGCAGCGGACTAACAAGTCAGAAAATCAGACAGGAAGCGAAAAATCATGAACGATAAACCGAAGTTCGAAGTCATTGACCGCCGCAAGAAAAAGGCGGAAGAAGAGCAAGAGGGCCAGCGGCAGCCGGCGCCTCCGGCAGAGAGCGCGCCGCCGCAGCCTGCGCCGGGAGGCGGCCCGAGGCTGGTTGTCAACGAGTCGAAGTCCGAGGCCCGGCGGGAGCCAGCGCCCGCAGCAACTACAAAGGTTGTGCCGGGGGCTGAAACAGAGGTGCCTCCGCCGCCCACGGCACAGGAGAGCCGCGAGCAAAAGAAGGCTTACGACGCCTCTGCGCAACGGCTTGAAGACATGGTGCGAGCGCAGAACCCAGCCGCGGGCGCGCCGCCGCAAATGAGTTTTGAGCACCTGGTACAGCAGTTTTATGTTTCCGCGATGATTCAGATGGGGGCGGGCACGCAGGAGGGACAGCGGCCGAGGGTGGACATTCTGGGCGCGCGGACCACCATTGATTTGCTGGGGATTCTGGCGGAAAAGACCAAGGGGAACCTCACCGAAGCCGAAGATAAGACCCTGCAGACGGTTCTCTTTGAGTTGCGGATGGCCTTCCTCGAATTGACCAACATGATCACCGCACAGGGCATACAGCCGCCGCCACCTCCGAAGAGGGCTTAGCGGCTGGCGCGAATGGACGGTCTGCTCACATTTCTCGGCACAGGGACCTCGATGGGAGTTCCCACGCTGGGGTGCGATTGCGCGGTGTGCACTTCGGACGACCCGCGTGACCGCAGGCTCAGGCCCTCGATTCTATTGCGCTGGAACGAGCCGGGCGAAGAGGGAGGGCGGGAGCGCGTGGTGATCATTGACACCGGCCCAGACTTCCGCGAGCAAGCCTTGCGCAGCGGCCTCACCCGCGTGGACGCGGTCTTTTACACCCACTCCCATGCCGACCACATTCTGGGCATGGACGACCTGCGTCCACTCAGCTTCGCAGCCGTACGTGAAGGCGGGCCGATTCCGCTCTATGCCTCGCCGGAGACGGCCAAGGCGCTGGAGCGCATTTACGAGTATACCTTTTCGTCGCAAACTACTTATCCCACACGCGCGCGGGTCGAACTGCGGCCGCTGGCCGAGCGGACAGACGTTCACGGCATCGAGTTTCTGCGCGTGCCGGTACTGCATGGGGAGATGGAGATTGCAGGTTTTCGTTTTGGCCGTGCCGCGTATCTGACCGATGTGAGCTCCATTCCCGAGTCAAGCTTCGCGATGCTGGAAGGGCTGGATCACCTGATTGTTTCCGCGCTACGCCACAAACCGCACCCCAGCCATGCCACTGTGGAGCAGGCCGTTCACTGGGCGCGGCGCATAGGCGCGCGCCAAACATGGCTCACGCACATCTCCCACGACCTCGGACACGAAGAGACCAACCGAACGCTGCCGGATGGCATCCAGCTGGCCTACGATGGCCTCAGCTTGCCGGTAAACCTGGGGAAGACGGATTGATGACAGAGGGGAATGTGATTTCGATTTTTCGTTCAATCGCGGAGATTCCGGCGAGCTATGGCTCCAGCGTGGCCGCGATAGGCAACTTCGACGGCGTGCACCTGGGCCACCAGGAGATTCTGTCGGCAGTAGCGCAAGAGGCGCGATTGTTGCGCGCCAAGGCCGTGGCCATCACCTTCGATCCTCATCCAGAGCAGTTTCTACGCCCCTCGTCCGCGCTGCGGCTGCTCACGCCGATTGAAGAGAGGCTGAGGCTGCTGGCCCTCACCGGCATCGATGCTGTAATCGTCCTGCCCTTCGATGCGGCTCTCTCCGAGATGAGTGCGCGGGAGTTTGTGCACAGGATTTTGGTGGACATTCTCGCTGTTCGCAGCCTGCATGAGGGCGGCAACTTCCGCTTTGGTCATCGCGCCGAGGCCGGAGTGTCCGAACTCAAAGCCTTTGGCGCGGAGTTCGGCTTTGCCGTCCACGTCCATTCGCCGGTGCATACGCGCGGGCTGGAGGTTTCCAGTTCAGCCATCCGGGAGCGAGTGGCGGCGGGCGATATGACGCGCGCGCGCTGGATGCTGGGCCGCTCCTTTGAGATTCGCTCCACGCAGGCCCGCGGGCGCGGCATCGGAGCGCGGCTGCTGGTGCCCACGGTAAACCTGGCGGCGTACGAAGGGCAGATTCCCTTCTTCGGCGTCTACGTTACCCGTCTCACGATTGCCGGGCGCAGATTTCAGGCGGTCACCAACGTGGGCAACCGGCCTACCTTCGGCGAGGCGTCCTTTGCCGTCGAGTCGCACATTCTGGACTTCGAGCCAATTGAACTCGATGATCAAACGCCGATTGATGTCGAATTTCTGTTGCGATTGCGAGGCGAACGAGAGTGGCCGACTCCCGAGATGCTGAAGGCGCAAATCCTCAAAGACGTGGAACGGGCCAAGCGATACTTCCGGTTGGCAGGGTAGCGGCTCTAAGGCTGATTTATTTGTTTTTTCGGGGCAGGCGTTGGGACCAATGCGGGCTTGACAATGACTTTTGGCGGAGTGGGAGCGGGCGGCGGAGTCAAAGCTGTTTTCACATGCGGTTTAGCGGGTGAGGGGCTTTCGGCAGGCTCGCCAGGAAAGTCTGCCGAGGCGATTACCGGCTTAACGACGCCTGTCGGCCTGGCAGATGCGGTTTCCGGAATCAATGCCGGCCTGATGCTCGACCTTATTGTAGTTGAGCTGCTGGCGGGCTGAACCACCGAATTTTCGACAAGTTGTGCTCGCGGTCTCGCCGTTTTGCTTGCCGACGGCGAAAATGCGTATGAAGTGGCGGGCGCACGCATTGCCGGCAAAGCGATTTTCGGTCGAGCAGCCGCGCCATGTGATAACGGCTTTGCAAACGGATGCAGTTTAGCGTACGTCTTCGCCTCAATGGGCTTATCTGTCAGGCCGATTACCCGGGGTTTGGCTGGCGGCGGCGCGGATACCTTCAGCAAAGGATTGTTGGTTTTATCGCCAAGAAATTTTTCGTCACTCCTGTCGCTGATGGCGGCACGCATCCAGGTTATCCAGATGGGAAGGGCCGTGCGGGCGCCAGTTTCCTTTTCTCCCAGAGTCTGATTTGTGTCAAAGCCGACCCAGACGCCACAGGTGATGGATGGCGAAAAGCCCAGGAACCAGGCGTCGGTATATTCGCTGGTGGTGCCGGTTTTGCCGCCCAGCGGATGGTTGAGCTGCGCCGCCGCTGCGCCGGTGCCGTGCTGGATGACGGCTTCAAAGAGGGTCATCATGGCGCGTGCCGTCTTCTGGTTGATTATCTCGTCGACGACCGGCGGCTCTTCCCACAGAGTGACGCCGTCGGAGTTGGAAACTTTTCTGATGAGACGCGGCTTCACGCGCAGCCCATCGTTGGGAAAGACGGCGTAGCCGGTGACCTGTTCTTCGAGAGTAATATCCACCGCGCCTAAAGCAACCGGCAAGTAAGCGGGAATGTTAGCGGTGACGCCGAAGCGGTGGGCCACGTCGATAACCTTTTGCATGCCTACGCTGTCAGCCAGCTTGATGGCGGGAATATTGCGCGACTCGGCAAAGGCATCGGTGAGAGTCATGCGGCCCAGATAGTTGTTTTCGTAGTTGTGCGGAATGTAGCCGTTAAAACTGGTCGGGGCGTCGATGATGATGTCGTCGGGCCGGGCGCCATCCTCTACAGCCGCGGTGTAGACGTAAGGCTTGAAGCCGGAGCCGGTTTGGCGCATAGCCTGCGTAGCGCGGTTGAACTGGCTGAGCGCATAATCGCGTCCGCCGACCATGGCCAGCACATCGCCGCTGGTATTGTCGATGGCCAACAGAGCGCCCTGCGCTCCTGAATCCTGTTCGAGCGTGGCGCGTTGCGCTTTGCCTTCCGTGGTCTCAGCCAAATGAACGTAGATGATGTCGCCGGGCTTGACCAGCGCGTCAGCGTAGCGTTTCCCGGTCCATTTCCAGTCCTCGGGCAAAAGCAATATCTGGGCGTCGCCTACGCGGGCATGTATCTCCCTTGGCAATACACGAGTAACCACGGCATGGACGTAGTCGCCAGGACCGGAACTCATCGCCCAATCGGGATGCTTGTAGTCCTCGATGGTGGTGCCGCTGGCAAGCACATTTTCGACAGCGCCGGGCACGTTTTTGCCTATCCAGCCACGCCGCCGCTCGTAGTCAGCCAGGCCATCTGCGACGGCTCGATTGGCCGTTTTTTGCAGGTCCAGATCGAGCGTGGTATCCACCCTGAGGCCGGCCTCATGCACCTGCTCGCTGCCGAAGCGTTTTTCCAGCTCCCGACGGACCTCTTCCTGAAACCATGGCGCTACTGAAGTTTCGGGCGGAGGAATATGCAGCCCAAGAGGCGAGTTGCGAGCCTGTTCTGCCTGATCGTGAGTGATCACTCCATCACGCTCCATCTCCGTGAGCACCAGGTTGCGCCGGTGCAGGGCTTTTTCCGGGGCAAGCAGCGGCGAAAAGGCGACCGGTCCCTTGGGCAATCCGGCCAGCAGAGCCGCTTCTGGCAGCGTCACATCTTTGGCGTGCTTGCTGAAGTAAAACTGCGCAGCGGCCTCGAAGCCGTATCTTCCGTGACCCAGGTAGATCTGGTTGCCATAGAGGGTGAAGATCTGCTGCTTGGTGAAGGCGCGCTCAATCTGAATGGCCAGGTACGCCTCCTGAACTTTGCGGCTGGCAGTGCGTTCGGAGGAGAAAAAGAGATTGCGCGCCAACTGCATGGTCAGCGTGGAAGCGCCCTGAACGCGCCCGTGGTTACGCAGGTCGTACCAGAGCGCGCCGGCGACGCGCAGGACGTTGATGCCCCAGTGCGATTCGAAGCTTTTGTCTTCAATGGAGATCACGGCCTGGCGCAGCACCGGGGCAAAGTCGTCATAGTTAATCACTACGCGCCGCTCCAGCGCAAAGGAGCCTATGATGCTGCCTTTCTGGTCGTAGAGCACCGTGGTGGTGGAGGGGTGAAAGCGCTCCAGGTCATAAATCTGGGGCATGTCGACGGAGTAAACCAGCATGAGTCCGCCCAGCGCGCCGGTAATCATGGCCAGAACAAGCAGCGCGGCAAGAGTGATCTTACCGGCCAGCTTGCGCCGCTTGCGCGGGGGCACAGGCGCGGTCCGGAGCAGGTGACTCCGGCCAAGACCGCGCATCTCAGGCGGATCGATAGGAGTGACAGCCAAGGGACTCAGGCCTCATCGGCATTTCTACTGAGTATCGTAAAGAAATGCATCAGCCCAAGGCTAGCACGAAAGCGGTCAAAGAAAAAAAGTGGCCGGAATGCGCGAACCATGCCGTGCAAGGGCAGGAACGCGGGCTACCGAGGCTATTCCGTCCCGAAAATGTGGCGGAAAAACTTACCAATACTGGAGCCTGGTTTTTTTACTGGCGCAGGCGGGGTTGCGCTTGCGTTGGCCACAGGAGCCGTTTCCGCGGCGGGCTGAGCGGCTTGAGCGCCGTTATTTGCCTTCAGCACTTGAAGAGCCTTGTTGAGCTGCTCGTCGCCGCTGACGGGCGGCGCTTCCTCGTACTCATCTTCGGAGACCTGACCGACGACTACATTGGGCATCACGGCTTCGTCCTGAATCTTTTTGCCGCTGGGCGACTGGTACTTGGCCACGGTCAGCAGCAGGGCGGCGCCGTCGGGCAGTTCGATGGTTTTTTGCGCCGAGCCCTGGCCGAAGGTCCGCTCGCCCACCACGTCGCCGCGCTTCAAATCCTCAATGGCGGCGGCCGTCAACTCGGCCGGGCCCGCAGTGCCGCGATTCACCAACACCACCAGCGGCGAATCAGTCAGGAATTGAGCGGGGTCGGCAGAAAAGGTCTGGCGGGGAAACTTCTGGCCTTCAAGCGCAGCCAAAGTGCCCTGCTTCACAAAGAAATTGGCCAGCCGCAGGCCCTGCTGGTCATCTCCGCCGGAGGAGTCGCGCAGGTCGATGAGCACCTTGCGTCCATTGGCTGATTTGAGGATGGCGGCGATATCGTCCACGCGAGAGGCGGTCAGCGCGCCCGGCTTCAGATAAAGAATGGTGGCGTTTTCAAAGTGCTGCTCAACCAGCGCAGGCGCTTCGGTGATGGAACGAGTCAGCGTCATCCTGTCAGGGTCGGTTTTGCGCGGGCGAACCACAGAGAGGGTGACCGTGGTCCCTGGTTTGCCCTCAAGCATCAAGCGGATGACCGCCAGCGACAATTCGCGCGTGGACTGGTCGCCGATGGACTCGATCACATCGCCGTCCGCAATATGCTCCTTATCGGCTGGCGAACCGGGCAGGACGCTGACCACGATGGCGTAGCCATAGCGCTTGGAGACGGTAACACCCACCTGCGCCACGCCCGTCACGGGGCGTTCTTTGTAAATTTTGTACTCGGTCGGAGTCGAGTAGCTGGAATCGGCGTCCAAAGACTCCAGCAGGCCGTGCAGCGCGCCAGTGGTTACGTCGTTGATGTTTGGCTCAGTAACATATTCGGTCTGAATCTTATTAAGAACCTGCCGATAAATGACCATCTGGCGATAGGCGCCATCCTGCTGGCCGCCGGCATGAACGCCAAGCCAGCCAAACTCGCCAAAGAGAAAGCCCAGGCCAAGGGCGGCAAAGATGGCCGCCGAAAGAACAAAGACAAATCGCTGGAAAAATCGAGACACGCGCACCACCAGGGCGGCCCTCGAGGGGAAACAGGCCGCACATTCCTATAGACGCAATGATAACGCATAAGGTGCACGGCGCGTTGTTGTACGCGGAGTGGATGGGGCAGGAAACAGGGCCGAAAAACGACTCGTCGCCTACAGTTACCACAGTTATCTTTTTTCGTAACGCAATCAGCCTCAAGTAGAGCTACAATTGTCCCGTGCCATCTTCCGCTCACGGCTCGTAGCCAACCCACGAAAGGACCGCACCCATGCGCAAGATTCTGGGTAAATGGGGGAAGGCAACTGGAAGGCTAATCCTCCACGCTGCCACGCTGTTTCTGCTGCTTTCCGCGGCATTTTCCCTCGCTTTCCCTGAGGCTGCCAATGCCCAAGTCTTGATTTCCTCGGGATTCACCGTGGCGCCCGGCAGCCAGACCGTGACAGCCACTTGCAGCACTACGGGTGTTGTCCCAACGGATTACTACCTATTTCTCGCTACCTGCGCCGTGACCCCATCCGATGGAAGTGCCGTAATCACCTCCACCCAATGCCCTGACCCCTTGAAACTCAGTTGGCCTAAATTATCCGATATCTCTGGTCCCCCTGCCGAGGGAAACCCAACAGGTAAATGTTCAATAGTCTTCCAGGCGCGGCCGGGAATTACCTACACCATCAACTCCGGACATGGGGTGTGGCTCAATACACTATCAAACTGTTATGTAAGTTTCGGCGTTGAAATGTCTTGCTATGTCGATCCAGAAGGCTTTAATGCCTTCTTTTTTGCCGGCAAAGCACCGTATATTAAAACCCAAACATCAAGCATTACATATAAGGTGATAAGCTCCTACCCAGCCCAAGAATACAAATTGACGAATACCGCCCCCTTAGTTCCTGTTGGGGATTCCACCGCCGTATATACCGCCCCTTGCCTTGTACCGACCATCGCCTCCATTTCCCCCAGAACATGGTTTGCAGGGGAAAGCTACGACATCACCATCACGGGAACCGGCTTTACCACTCAAGCTAATGCGACTACGTCATGCCCCACAACCCCGGTCGTCGCAAGAGCCGCGAGCGGAAGCAGCGTGTCACTCTCTGGCGTGACCGTGGTCAGCCCAACCGAGATCACCGCCACTGTAGAACCAGGCATTGACGATCCTACCGGAGTGGCTGCGATCACCGTGGGCAGCAGCTCTACCGGACAGCAGACGGTACGAACGCAAATCCTGGGCAACCAAATCCAATGGAACGGCAGTACCATAAGCACAACCGATGGGTCCACTCCACCAACACAAACTGCGGTTGTGGGCCAGCAGATTGCCTTGACCACGACAACACCTGCAACAACCGCATACGATGGCCCAACTCTCACGCCAACGTGGACCGTGGGCGGGACGAATATTGGCGGATATACGGCGTCCACATCGGGCGCCAGCGTGACTCCAACCACGCTCAACCAATCCAGTTTGACAACATACTGGCCCTATGCGGGAAATAATATCCCGGTGACCTACCAATACTGTGCCAACATCCAAGGTGCAAATCCTGTTCTCCAGTGTAGTCTACCGGCGAATGCCACCTTCACCGTGACCGACCTAGGTACCGGCACAATGAAAGTTACGCCCTATTACCGTGTCACGATAGCTGATCTAGGGGCCTGTTCTACATATCCGGCTGGCCCTTGGTTAATATATGCTGGAAGTGCAACAGGAAACTGTCTACAACTAACTGCTATTCCTGGTGTAACGTTTAATACCCCAACAGGGTATCCTAATGGCCAGAATGGCGTGTTCACGGTGGTGCAAGTAATCAATAGCAATATAACCACTGGATCTGGGCCAGCCGGAAACTACAACATAGGGCCTTGGAATAACGAACTCGATGGGCCTCTTCCATATGGAACATTTCCCAATAAGATTTCTGATTCGCCGATGACTCAACTGACTCCAAATTATACGAATGTTAGTCGTACCATGACAGCTACAGTATTTCTTATGTGGCAACCCCCATCACCGTCCATTACCGTTCCGTTAGGTTATCAGGAGTGGACGTTTTCCGGTACGGCTACATGCTCAACAAATTGTGAATCGGCAGCGAACTGGAATGCAATAACGAATGGAACGCCTCATTTGATTGGTCCCTTTACTGCGAGTGATCCATCTCAGAATTCCGTTGATGATTCTTCTACGAACATACCACTCAAATATGGCTATCCAATCTGGAGTGGAAATACCGATGACAATTGAAATAAGGAGAGAATTCATGAAAACATCGCGAATTTGCACATTGCTACTACTTTCTGCTGCTGCGTTCAGCCGAACAACAGTGCAGGGACAGGCGAACCAACCCTTTAGTCTTACCATTGCTGCCAAGAAATCGATTATTATCGCCGGTTCTCGCCTAGAGCTAAAGGTTCGGCTGACCAATATCTCCAATCATGAGATCATTGGCTCGGTAACATACGCGGGCGGAACTATTATTAACTATCAATGCGATCTGCGTGACAGTACAGGTGCGCCGGTGCAAAAGAAAGAACATATAACCCGATCGGGGCCATCGATACCAGCCGAATTAAGTGCTAGAATTCGTACACTTCAGCCAGGCGAAAGTGTTGAAGATGGTACTTTTGCCTGTAAAGAATTCAACATGAGTCAGCCTGGAGAATACACGGTACAACTTTCAGAGCCAATTTCCGGAAACTCCGATGACGGTATAGTGAAGTCGAATATCATCACAATCACCGTCGTGGATCCAGAGGCTCCAGTAGCCGAACCGCGATAACTATCAACTTATGCAAATGCCCCGCCCTGGTTGCGCAAATTGCATCCGGGACGGATGACATAATTGTGAGCTTCACAACCTTGGAAAACAAGGAAAGAGAAAATCGATGCAAAAGAGAGTACGTACTGGCATTTTTACACTGACAATCGCAATGGCATCCGTGGGCGTGGCGCGCGCTGATGCGATCTTGACTTTTACGCCTTCGACCCTCAGCGTGGCTGCCGGCGGAACGGTGGAGTTTGATGGCACGCTGACGAATACCGGGACATACGACCTGTATTTGAATGGCGATTCAGTTGATCTTGAGTACTCCAATCTGACCGTCGATGATTCGCCTTTCATCTTTTCTGGTCCATTGTATTTGGCGGCGGGCGATTCTTTTACCGGAGCCTTCATCGATGTAACGGCTGACGCGGCAACGCCCGCCGGAAGTTACAGCGGCACGTATACGATTCAGGGTGGGGCTGATGCAGATAGCCTCGATGATATTGCCACGACGGATTTTACGCTCGACGTTGGCCCACCTATTCCAGAGCCGAATTCATTCCTATTGCTGGCCACGAGCATGGCGATCCTCGTGGTTGTCAGGTTAACACGATTCTTATCAGTCAAGCCTGAATCCCTTATCCGAATAAGCTGAATTTCTTTTTCTTTTCAGGGATGGGCGGCTTTCCACAGATAGATCTGCTCATTCGCTGGATGGCACGCGAGATTTGGGAGTCTTCTTCAATGAGCAGAGTTGCTGTATTCTGCATCCGCCGCACAGCAGCGTAGTTGTTTGGAATCTTCCATGACACCGGCCTGGAGAGGACCTTTGTAATATGCGCCTCATCGATTTCCGTGTTGTAAGGGTCGAAGCGGTTAATCACGATTTCGAGCTTGGGGCTGCCCTCGGCGGAGAGCTGCGCAATCAGGCGATGGGAGTTGCGCAGTTCGGGTATGCCAACCTGCGTGACCAGATAGACGGTGGCGGATTCATCGAAGATATGTTTGCGCTGCAAGTCAAGCCTCGAACCCGCGTCGACCACTACATAATCGAAGTCCCGGCATGCCACCTCCAGCAGCTTGTCGATGGCGTCTGAGGATACATACGTAACATCCAGCTCACTGGGCGCGGCGAGAACAAATAATCCGGAACGATGCTGCGCCAACAGGCCGGATAGGAAATGCGAATCGAGCCGGCTGGAACTCTGAAACGCAGTGACAATGGAGTATTGAGACTTGATGCCGAGATTGATGGCCGCATCTCCCAGGGGGAGATTGAGATCGATCAACAGGGTTTTTTGCCGGGACTCCTGGGCCAGCGATACCGCATAATTGCAGGCCAGCGTGGTGGCTCCGGAACCGCCTTTGGCGCTGAGAAAGATAAGCAACCTGCCGTTGGTTTTTTTCTGGGCGCGAACAACAGAGCGCAGAGCCGAAGCCCGAACCAGAGCCTCGGCCATTTCTCCCTTGTCGAAGGGCGTCATAAAATATTCGCGGGCGCCGGCGCGCAGGCAGCGGACCAGAAGGTCCGGGTCAGCCTGCGCTGAATAGACGAATGCCGTTCCCAGACCGCTGGTACTGATGCACTCCACCAGTTTGAGGGCATAATCCTGATCGCTGTCCAAATCAATGAGGATGACATCGAAGTTATTTCCCAGCATTAATGATGCTTCCTGGAGTTCGGGAGGGTAGGAAATGAACTCCCGGACAGTACCGCTATGGCATTCTCCCAAAACGATTGTTGCCTCGTTACGGCGATGTTCATCCGGACTGATGACCGCGATGGTCAAGTCACCAGCGCTCGTCGATGGGCTGCAAATCTGGATGGCTGTTGACATGGCAGCGTGACGAAGTCTTGTTGTACCTTCCAGGGCGATTACTGTTGGCAGGCTCTGGGAGGCGAACAATGGCTTATTTGAGTTATCGGCGGCAAAGTTGCCGGCGCTAGTGGCTTTTGAGAGATTGTTCGCAGAAGGCGTAGAGCCCAGCGCGTTCATGGTGTTGTTGGGGATAGCTATTCTGGGGATAGCGTCCCATATCTTGACATGCCATCTCAATTCCAGCAAAATAGTAGAGAAACAGGTTGGCGATCGAGGCAGATCATGCGAGAAACGAACCCACAAGGCACTTACAAAGTTCAGGCTCTGGACCGCGCATTTGCCGTATTGGATTTGCTGGGAGAGAGCGGCACGCCGATGGGACTGGCGCAGGTGGCATCGTCTCTGCAGTTGCATAAGAGCACGGCGCACCGCTTTCTGATGGTGCTGGAGAAACACCGCATGGTGGAACGCACAGCGGGAGGCAAATTCCGGCTGGGGCTGAGGCTGTTTGATTTAGGCAATCGCGCCATTGAGCAATATGATTTGCGCGAACGCGCGCAACCGCACCTGAAGCGTCTGGTGGCCGAGACCGAAGAGACGGCGCACCTGTGCATATTAGAGGGCGCGCACGTGATTTACATCGACAAGATTGAGCCGGCGCGCTCGGTGCGCATGATTACCCGCATCGGCGCCAGCAATCCGGTGCACTGCACCTCGGTGGGCAAGGCGATGCTGGCCTTCCTGCCCGAGGAGCGGATCGCCGATATTCTGGGCCGGATTCGCCTCGAAAGGTTCACAAATCGCACGATCACCACGATTGAGGCCCTGCACGCGGAGATTGAGAAGACGCGCCGCCGGGGCTATGCCGTGGACGACGAGGAGTACGAGGAGGGGCTGCGGTGTATTGCCGTGCCGTTGCTGGATGCACAGCGAATGCCGGTGGCGGCGGTGAGCGTCTCCGGGCCGTCGTTTCGTGTGACAGCGCAGAAGCTGCCCTCGATTGCCAATCACCTGTTGCAATGTGTGCGGGGTATATCCGTGGATATGGGGTTTGCGCCCAGCGGACGTGGCAGCCGGGCAGTGTTGCAGGGTTAGGTTCGAGCCTGTTCTGCTACACTGAATAAAGTTTGTTATAGAAGTTTTATTAGGGGACGTAGCTCAGTTTGGTTAGAGCGCTGCCCTGTCACGGCAGAGGTCGCGGGTTCGAGCCCCGTCGTCCCCGCCATCGTTCTACAGGATTTAGACTGATGGCGGCTTCAAGTGATAATCCACAATCAGATTCTCAGTCCACTGCGCCATACAGCATCTAATACCTATCGTACTTAGAAACGCGCCTTGTGCTGCCTACTTCTCATCGCGATCATCCTGCATATTGAGGTCGAGCGTCGTTTTAATGTTGCAGTAACGCGCAAAGCAAGCTTGATGAGCGGCCTGCCTTGATTTCAACAGTTTCGTAGGCGGCAGGTGTACAGACACCCGACAAAATCGCATCCCGGGCCATCCCTCAACCGCCCGCGTGCGGCGAATAGACGGCGTGTAGTTGCGCTCGCGCACGAGAAGAATAGTGAGTGCCATCACAGACATAGCATCTCCGCTGCACTACATGAATCACAAGTCTATATCTCTGGTGAGTGTAGGAGACCGCCAATGAGAAGGCAATGCATAGCGCGCAGCAACGCGCTCAAGGATATTCGCCGCGGTGCAACCGTGGCGATCGCTATTGTTATATTCACCGCGAGTGGCTGGACGCAAGGTAACGTTCAGACCGATTTCACGCCAGCAAAGGAGGCAGATCAGCTCACGCTTGATGCGCGTTCGGATCCGGCTAAGGCAACGACGGACGACGAGGCTACGTTAGTCAGCAAAGGCTACGTCAAGATTGGGACTGTCACGGCGTCACAGGGTGGTAAGGAAACCAGTGCCGAGGTCACACAACTTCTGGATGCGGCCGCCCTCGCCAAAGCGGCGGAGGCCGGAGGTGATCTCGTTCGTTTTGAAAAAGAAGGGGCCCCGCGCGGATGGGACGAACCTAAGTTCAAGAGGAGGTGCAAGGAATGGCAGACATCGACCTCACAGACAACCGACGCGCACGGAACTGTGCATGAGAAGAAGAAGAAGGAGTGTATAGCATGGGAGGAAGAGGCAGCAGGCACGAAGAGAACGATAGAACGGGTTGAGAGCCGGGGTACCGTCTGGCGATATGTGGCTGCAAACTAGCAGAACGCCGCGCCCCAGCGGAACGAGCAGCCTACCCGCAGAAGGCGCTGCTTGAGGCCGCCGACGCGAACGACTTGGCGGCGGTCAAGCGAATCTTGGAAAACAATCCCGCTCTCGCGGTTAACGCGGGTGGCCAAGGTGCTTACTTTTCAACCCCAGCATCCGGGCTACATGCCGGCAAGGAATTCTGGAGGTACTTGAGATGCCGGGAATGCCACTGTGGGACATCTTCTTGTACAATTGGCGCAATCCTGGAAATTGGCCTAAGCCCTGCGTGCAGAAAGGCAGCGCGTTGAGTTGGCTGGGCGGGATGAGGAGATTCAAGCAAATGACAGAGGCAAACAAGAGTGCGGCTGGGGGAGAAAAGATTCTCCTGCGGGCGGGAGGCTGCTCGGTGACCATCCTTCCTCACCTCGGCGGCAAGATCGCATCCATTCTGGTGAACGGCCGCGAGCTGCTGCAAGCGCCGCTGGCCGCCTACGCGCCGCGCACGCAATCCATAGCCTTTGATGTGGGCGACGCCAGCGGCTGGGATGAGTGCATGCCTTCAGTGGCCGGTTGCACGGTGGAGACCGCCGATGGACCGGTAAATGTTCCCGACCACGGCGACCTGTGGAGAGTTGTGTGGACAGAGGACGGCAGTGGCCACGGGGGACATGAGGCAGGGGTTGCGCGGGGAGGGTCGGTGACTCTGCGCGGGGAGTGTTTCTCTTTGCCGCTGATGCTGGAGCGGACCCTGTTGCTGACCGAAAAGGGCAAGGGCTGGCGATTGAGCCTCGACTACACGGTGACCAACACCGGCGGGACTACAATTCCGTGGGCGTGGTCGGCGCATCCCTTATTCGCGTCTGAAGCGGGAGACAAGATTGTTTTGCCGGAGACGATTCATGAGCTGCGACTTGAAGGTTCCGGCGGAGGCCGCCTGGGCAAGTCTGGCGCAAAGATTGCCTGGCCTGTCGTCAAGTTGGGCATGTTAGGAAAGACTGACCTGAGCCTGGTTGAACCGCCCAAGTCGGGCATCGGCGACAAGCTGTTCGCCGGGCCGCTCGGCGCGAAGGAAAACTGGTGCGCGCTGGAGCGGCCCAAGGCGGGCATTCGCATCAAGGTCGGCTTTGATACGGCGACGACGCCCTATCTCGGACTCTGGATCTGCTCCGGCGGCTGGCCGGAGAGAAAAGGTCCGAAACAAATGTGTGTCGCGATGGAGCCGGCTACCGCTCCCGTGGACTCGTTGGCGGTGACCGGGCCCTGGTCTCGCGAGCTGAGTTCAGGGCAATCCGACTTCTGGCCGATGACCGTCGATATTCAAACCCTATAGAAAGAAAACTGCGATGCATGATCCTGCTGTATTTCGCTCCAAGCATTTGGCCCGCTACCAGGCTGAGCCGGCCGTCTTTGCAGCGCCGGGCCGCGTGAACATCATCGGCGAGCACACTGATTATGCCGAGGGTTTTGTGATGCCCGCGGCCATTAACTTCGCTACTCTGGCCGGCATCTCGCCGCGCAAGGACGGCAAGATTGCCGTCTATTCAGAAAACTATGGCGAGGAGCGGGTCTTTGACGCTGAATCGCTGCCGGCCAAGGGCAGCAAGCACTGGAGCGACTACCCGATGGGCGTGGTTGCAATTCTTGCCGGAGAAGGCCATAAGATTCCAGGTTTCAGCCTGAGTATCTGGGGCGATGTTCCGCTGGGATCGGGACTGTCGAGTTCGGCCGCCATCGAAGTGGCCGCGGCGCTGGCGGTTCTCTCGCTTGTAGGCGCAAGTTATCCGGGACCGGTGCTGGCGCGGCTCTGCCAGCGCGCGGAGAACGAATTCGTGGGCGCCAATTGCGGCATCATGGACCAATTCATTTCCGTGAACGGCAAAGAGAACCACGCCATGCTGCTCGATTGCCGCGATTTGAGCTTTCAGTTAGCGCCGATTCCAGCCAGCGTGGCGCTGGTCATCGCCAACACCATGGTCAAGCATTCGGTTGCGGGCGGCGACTATCCGACGCGCCGCGCCGAATCCGAGGCCGCCTGCGCGGTCATCAACAGCCATCGCGGACATGTGCCATTTCTGCGCGACGCAACGCTGGAGGACCTGGATAAATGGGGCAATGAGATGGCCCCAAAATCTCTGATGCGCGCACGCCACGTGATCAGCGAGAACCTGCGCACGGTGGCTGCCGCCAAGGCTCTGCTCAAGGGCGATATGAAGGAACTGGGCCGGCTGATGGCTGAAGCGCACCGCAGCTACAGCAAGGACTTTGAGGGAAGTTGCGCGGAGGCCGACACCATGGTGGAGCTGGCCAATGAATTGCCGGGGTTGATCGGCGCGCGGCTTACGGGCGGAGGCTTCGGCGGATGTACCATCAATCTGGTGGAACAGGACAAGGCCAAGGCCTTTGCTGAGGAGCTGGGACGCCGCTATGCCGCCAAAACCGGCATCAAGCCTGAGATTCATATCTGCCACGCATCGGGAGGCGCTCACCGAGTGACGTAGCGCATTTACAGATTCATGATGACTCCGGAAGAGCGACGGATGCCAGGAGAAATCAAAAAATCAAATCTTTTTGAAGGAAGCGGGGAAATTTTCATGGCCACACAAACCAAACCGGCGGCGTCAAGCGCGCCCAACTACACCATTCCGTTCATCATTGTTACGGCGCTGTTTTGCATCTTCGGATTTCTCACCAATCTGAACAGCAATCTCTCGCCGAAACTTGAAGACATCTTTAACCTCAATCATGCCTGGTCGAACCTGGTGACTTCCTCGTGGTTCTTAGCCTATCTGGTCTTCTCAGTGCCGGCAGCCAAGGTGATTGAGAAGGTGGGTTACAAACGCACCATTGTGATTTCGCTCTTCGTCATGGTAGTAGGCGCGCTGTTGTTTGTGCCCGCGGCGAACATGATTAGCTTTCCACTCTTCCTGGCCGCCA
>Ga0187770_10000619_pt1 | contig 17479 bp, 16 predicted proteins | sample 0116_SJ02_MP02_2_FD_133154 | JGI IMG/M metagenome (GOLD analysis project Ga0187770, IMG submission 133154) | Tropical peat soil microbial communities from peatlands in Department of Meta, Colombia - 0116_SJ02_MP02_20_MG | ecosystem: Environmental > Terrestrial > Soil > Wetlands > Peat | place...
ACTGACCCCGCCCAGCACCCCACCGCCGGCCTCGCGTCCGGCCGACGCCGACACCGGTCGGCGCCGGCGTCACCTCCCCGTGGCCGGCCGGAGGCCCGTCGCGGCAGGACGGTGCCCGTAGAGTGCGGCGCATGGACAGCGCGGAGGGCGCCGACGCGCACCCGGGCGGACGTGCGGCCGCCGCCTGGCGCCTGCTGGTGGGGCGGCCGCTGCCGGCCCGGGAGGCCTCCAAGGAGCAGATCACCCCGGTCGAGGGCCTGTCGGCCCTGTCGCTCGACGCGCTGACGTCGGTGGCCTACGGGCCGGAGGCCATCGTCGTCGTCCTGGCCGCGGCCGGCGCCGGCGCCCTCCACATCGTCCTGCCGATCACCGTGGCCATCGTCGCCCTGCTCGCCATCCTCGTCTTCTCGTACCGCCAGGTGATCGACGCCTACCCGGGGGGCGGGGGTGCCTATGCGGTGTCGCGGGCCAACCTGGGGACGGGGGCGAGCCTCGTCGCCGGGGCTGCGCTCGTCGTCGACTACACCCTCACCGTCGCCGTGTCGATCGCGGCCGGCGTGGCCGCGCTGACGTCCGCCTTCCCCAGGGCGAGCCCGGCGACCGTGCCCATCTGCCTGGGGATCCTCGCGCTCGTCACCGTGCTCAACCTCCGGGGCCTGGGCGAGACGGCCAGGGCGTTCCTCCTGCCCACGATGCTGTTCATCGTCGGGCTCCTCGCCATCATCGCCGTCGGGTTGGTCCACCCGCTGGGCCTGGGCGAGCCCCTTCGGGGGACCTCGCTCGTCCCCACCCAGGGGCTCAAGACGGTCACGTTCCTGCTGATCCTGAAGGCGTTCTCCGCCGGCTGCAGTGCCCTCACCGGCGTGGAGGCCATCGCCAACGGCGTCCCGCTGTTCAAGGAGCCGCGGGTCGTCCGGGCGAAGCGGACCGAAATGCTGCTCGGGCTCATCCTCGGGGCCATGCTGCTCGGGCTGGCCGTGCTCGACCGCCGGTGGAACATCGGGCCGCGATCGGGTCAGACCGTGCTGAGCCAGATCATGGCCACGGCGGTCGGTCGCGGGTGGGCCTACTTCATCGTGTCGGTGACGATCACCGTCGTCCTGGCCCTGGCCGCCAACACGTCCTTCGGCGGCCTGCCGGTCCTCGCCAGCCTCCTCGCTCGCGACAACTACCTGCCACACCTCTTCTCGCTGCGCGGCGACCGCCAGGTCTTCTCCAACGGGATCTGGGCTCTGGCGCTGATGGCGGGCGCGTTGCTCGTGGCGGTGGGCGGGAACACGAACACGCTCATCCCGTTGTTCGCCATCGGCGTCTTCACCGGGTTCACGTTGTCCCAGACCGGCCTGGTGGTCCATTGGCGCCGCCTGCGCCCGCCGGGATGGCGCCGCCGGGCGCTGGTCAACGGGACCGGCGCGGTGGTCACGGCGCTGGCCACCTTGGTCTTCTTGGTCTCGAAGTTCACGGAGGGAGCCTGGGTCGTCGTCGTGGCCGTCCCGGCGTTCATCTTCCTGTTCGTGCGCATCCACGACTACTACGAGCGCGCCGCACGGGACCTGCGCTTCGACGTCATCCCGAAGAAACCCGTCGGCAAGCGGACCATGGTGATCGTCCCCGTCAACCGGGTGTCGCTCCTCACCGAGTACGCCCTGTGCGAGGCCCGGTCGCTCGGCGACGAGGTCCTCGCGGCGACGGTGGTCCTCCACGGCGACGAGGAGGGGATCCGCTACGCCGATCGTCTCCAGGAGCAGTGGTCCGCCTGGGATCCCGGCGTGCCGTTGCGGGTGCTGCACACCGAGTTCGCCTCGGTGGTCGAGCCGGTCGTCGAGCTCATCGACGAGATGCGGGCGCATCACGACGAGCAGATCGTCGTGCTCATCCCGGTGGTGCTGCCCCGCCGGCTCCGCTACCGGTTCCTGCACAACCAGATCGACCTGGCGCTCTCGGCGGCGCTGCGCAGCCGGAGCGACGTGGTCGTGGCCCGGGTCACGATGCCGATCGCGCGGAGCGATGCCGAGCGCACGCCGGCGGCGCCACGCTGAGCGCGCGCCCGGTGCTGGTTGCGCGCCCGGCAACCACGCTGTGCCCCCGCGCGGGCCACGGGGCGGACCCCGATACCTGTTGCCCCGGTCGGAGCCAGGGTGGAGACTCGCGCGACGTGGGCGGCCCGACAGGGAGGAGGAACGCTCATGGGCGAGCGTGGAGCGATGATCATCACCTGGGGGAACCAGCGCGCCGGGGTGCGCGCGGAGAAGGGCATGGAAGTGTTCGGCGAGTCGCTCACCTTCTACGACGAGCTGACCAAGGAGGGCCGGATCGCCGGATACCGCGTGTTCGCCAGCACGACGAGGTCGCGGGGCATGTTCGTGATCGACGGCGACCTGGCCGAGCTGTCGCGGATCATGACCTCCACCGAGTCCACCCGGCTGCTGGCCAAGGCCTCCGCGGTGGTCGACGACGTCGATGTCGACCTGTGCATCGGCGGGTCGGTCGACGAGGTGACGAACCACTACACCCGCGCCATCGAGGCGGTGACCGAGCTGGGGATCTGAGGACGTCCGGCGCGACTTCCTCTTCCTCCAATTCACCCGGCTGCTGTGGCTCTCCACGATCGTGGTGGCCGGGGCCCGGGCACTCCTGTGGTTCGGAATGGGGTCCCGCGCCACCACCGCCGGCGCGGTGCGCCGCCTCGAGGTGGGCCGCTAACGGCCGGTGAAATTCGGCGGCCGCTTCTCCATGAACGACGTCATCGCCTCGACGAGGTCGTCGGACTGGAGGCACCCGGCGTTCCACGTGGCCACGTAGTCGAGGCCGTCGGCGACCGACTTGTCCTCGCAGGCGGTGAGCACCGCCTTGGTCCCCTCGACCGCCACGGGCGAGTTGGCCGCGATCTCCGCGGCGATGGCGAGGGCGGCCTTCTGGGCCGATTCGGCGTCCGGCAGCACGTCGTTGACGAGCCCGATCTGCGCGGCGCGCTCGGCGGTGATGTCCTTACCCGTGTAGGCGAGCTCGGCCACGTGGCCCTTGCCGATGATGCGGGGAAGGCGCTGCAGGCTGCCGAGGTCGGCGACGATGGCCACTTTCGTCTCGCGGACCGAGAACACCGCGTCCGCACTGGCCACGCGGATGTCGCAGGCGCAGACGAGATCCACGCCCCCGCCGATGCAGTAGCCGTGGACGGCGGCGACGACGGGCTTCGGGCACTCGGCCACCGAGGTGACCGCCTGCTGCATGAGCAGGATCTGCGGCCTCGCCATCCTCGCCCGGGCCGCTGGCGACGGCGTGCCCGTGGGCCCACCGGACGCTTCCCGCCCGCCGCCAGCGCCGCCGGTGCCGCCGGCGCCGCCGGTGCCGCCGGCGCCGCCGGTGCCGCCGGAGCCGCCGGTGAGGAGCCCCGCCATGGCCTTGAGGTCGAGGCCGACGCTGAAGTGGGGCCCCCGGGCGGCGACGACCACGGCCCGCACTTCGTGGTCGGCGGAGACCTCGCGCATCACCTCGGGCAGGTCCGACCAGAAGGCGGGTCCCATCGCGTTGCGGACCTCGGCCCGATCCAGCCAGACGGTGGCGACGTGCCCGTCGCGCTCGACGGAGAGGACTTCGGATGCGGCCATCGGGCCAGCCTACGGCCAGCCCGGATCGCCCGGCGGCCCGGCCGGGCACAACGGCGCCGGTCAGGGCGTCGGGGGGCGCCGGTAGGATGCCAGGGCCCGTCCGACGAGGAAGGAAACCGCCCTGACCAGGTTCACCGCCGACGCTTCCCGTGCCATCGGGGGCCCCGACTGGTTGTCACGGCGGCGGGCCGCGGCCTTCGAGCGGTTCGGCGTGCTGGCCATGCCCTCGGAGTCCGAGGAGGTGTGGCGCTACAGCGGCATCGACGCCTTCGACCTCGAGCGGTTCGCGCCCTCGTCACCTCGCGCCGGGCTCGATCCGGCCGAGCTGGCCCTCGCCGAGCAGGTCGCGGCCGCGGTCGGCCCCCGGAGCGCGCTGGTGGTGACCCGCGACGGGGTCGTCCTCCACCAGCAGGTCGACCCGGCCGCCGCGGGCTCGCTGTCGGTGACAAGCGCGCGGGGGGGCGCGCAGCCCGACGACGGGCTCGGCCCGCTCGACCACGTGCGCGACGCGTTCGGCGCGCTGCACCACGCCTACCTGGCCGACGTGGTGTCGATCGGCGTGGGCCCCAAGGCCACGCTCCGCGACCCCGTCGTGGTCGTCCACCTCGTCGGGGCGGTGGGGGGCGTGGATGCCGGGGGGGCGCCCTCCAGCTTCCCGCACGTGTGCGTGTCGGTCGACACCTCGGCCGATGCGGCCGTGGTCGAGCTGTCCGCCTCGGTCCCCGGTGACCCGGCCGGCGGCGGCACGACGCTCGTCGTCCCGGTCACCGAGATCGACGTGGCCGACGACGCCCGCCTCTCGTATGCCAACGTGCAGCTGCTGGACGCCGCCACGGTGCACATCTCGGCCCAGGCCAGCCGGGTCGGGCGCGACGCCACCTTGCACTCGTTCACGGCCGGCTTCGGCGCTGGCTACGACCGGGTGCGCACGGACTCCGACCTCGTCGGCGAGGGGGGCCGGACCGTTCTGCATGCGGCCTACCTGGGCACGGGGTCGCAGGTCCACGACTTCCGCACCCTGCAGGACCACCACGCCCCGCGCACGCGAAGCGAGCTGCTGTTCTCGGGGGCGGTGGCCGACTCCGCCCGGTCCGTCTACAGCGGGCTCATCCGCATCCGCAACGGTGCGAGGGGGTCCGACGCGTTCCAGACGAACCACAACCTGGTGCTGTCGGAGGGGGCCCATGCCGACTCGGTCCCCAACCTCGACATCGAGGAGAACGACGTCCGCTGCAGCCATGCCTCGACCGTCGGCCCGGTGGACGAGGAGCAGCGCTACTACCTCGAGTCGCGCGGCATCGAGCCCTCCGTCGCCGAGCGGCTGATCGTCCTGGGCTTCTTCTCGGCCATGGCCGAACGAGCCCCGATCGAGGAGGTCGGCCGGCTCGTGGAGGCCCAGGTGGGGGACCGCCTCGCCCAACGGATCGGGGAGGCGGCTCGTGGCTGAGTCGGTGCGGCTCTGCGGGCGCGACGAGCTCGAGCCCAACAGCGCCCGGCGCTTCGACGTCGCCGGCGCCCGCGTCGCCCTGGTGCGGGTCGGGGACGAGTTCTTCGCCCTCGGCGACGAGTGCAGCCACGAGGACTACTCGCTGTCGGAGGGCGAGGTGCTGGCCGAGGAGTGCGAGATCGAGTGCTGGAAGCACGGCTCGACCTTCGAGCTGCGCACCGGCCGGCCCTGCTCGCTGCCTGCGACCAAGCCGGTGCCCACCTACACGGTGCGCGTGGTGGGGGACGACGTCGTGGTGGAGCTCCCGTGAGCCACGAGCTGGTGATCGAGGACCTGCGGGCCGGGGTGGCGGGGCGCGAGGTGCTCTCGGGCATCGACCTGACCGTGCGCAGCGGTGAGATCCACGCGGTGATGGGCCCCAACGGGTCGGGCAAGTCCACGTTGAGCCACGTGCTGATGGGCAAGCCCGGGTACAAGGTTCTCGGCGGACGCGTGACCCTCGACGGCGAGGACCTCCTCGCCCTCGACACCTGGGAGCGGGCCCGGGCCGGGCTGTTCCTGGCCCCCCAGTACCCGACGGAGGTGCCCGGGGTCCACCTCCTCGACGCCATGGCCGAAGCGCTGGTGGGCGCGGCCGGCGTCGAGCCGCCGGCCGCCGCCGCCGATCGACCAGTCGGCGAGCGGGCGCTGGTCGAGGCCGGGCGCGTCGGCCTCGAGCCGCGGCTGCTGGAGCGGGCGCTGAACGTGGACCTTTCCGGGGGCGAGCGCAAGCGCAGCGAGACTCTGCAGCTGGCCCTGCTGCGCCCCAAGGTCGCGGTGCTCGACGAGCTCGACTCCGGGCTCGACGTCGACGGGCTGCACGACGTCGCCCGTCGCGTGCACGACGCGGTGGGCGAGTGGGGGCTGGGCGTGCTCGCCATCACCCACTACCGGCGCCTGCTCGTGGACCTCCGGCCCGACACCGTGCACGTGCTCGTGCGCGGCCGGATCGTGGCGTCGGGCGGACCCGGGCTGGCCGAGGAGCTCGAGCGGACGGGCTACCGCGCCTACGGGGAGGCGGAGGCGACGCGCTGAGCGCGCCGAGGCGCGTCAGGCGCCGGCCGCCACCTCGTCGAGGCCCTGGGCCAGGGCGTTCCACGACAGTGTGGCGCACTTGATCCGCACCGGGAACTTCACCACGCCCTGCAGCGCGGCGAGCTCGCCGAGCTTGTCGGGGTCCACGGCCACCACGTCGGCCGTGTCGCCGTCGCCCGCCGGGCCGCTCTCGCCCTCGCCGTCGCCGAGGCTCGCCTCGTGGATCGACATCATGGCCTTGAAGGTGCGGATGAGGTCGCGGACCTCGGCGATCTTCTTGCCCTTGACCGCGGCCGACATGAGCGACGCCGAGGACTGGCTGATCGAGCAGCCCTGACCGGCGATCCGGATGTCGACCAGCGTGTCCCCTTCGACGACGAGGTAGACGACGACCTCGTCCCCGCACAGCGGGTTGAACCCCTCGACCCGGTGCGCGGGCGGGCTCGGCAGCTCGCCCCGGTTCCGGGGGCTGCGGTAGTGGTCGAGGATGATCTCGCGGTAGAGGTCTTCGAGCCCGGGCATCGTCAGCCGAACAGGGTACCGGCCTCGGCCACGGCATCGGCCAGGGCGTCGACGTCGTCGGATCCGTTGTAGACGTAGAGCGAGGCCCGGGCGGTGGCGTTCACGCCGAGCCGGCGCATGAGGGGCTTGGCGCAGTGGTGGCCGGCCCGCACGCACACGCCTGCCTGGTCGAGCACCTGGGCGAGGTCGTGGGGGTGGACGTCGCGGAAGGCGAAGGAGATGACCCCGGCCCGGGACTCGACGCTCCGGGGGCCGAAGATCCGCAGCTCGTCGCCGAAGCGGGCCCGCAGGGTGTCGAGGGCGTAGGCCGTGAGCGCCTCCTCGTGGCGGGCGATGGCGTCGTGGCCGAGCCCCTCGAGGTAGCCGACCGCGGCGTGCAGGCCGACCGCCTCGGCGATCGGCGGCGTGCCGGCCTCGAACTTCCACGGCAGGACGTTGGGGCTGAACCCGTCGTGGCGGACGTCGCGGATCATGCCGCCGCCGCCGAGGAAGGGCGGCATGGCCTCGAGCAGCTCGCGCCGGGCCCAGAGCACGCCGATCCCCGTGGGCCCGAGCATCTTGTGGGCACTGAAGGCGAGGAAGTCGCAACCGAGGGCGGCGACGTCGGTGCGTAGGTGGGGCACGGCCTGGGCGCCGTCGGCGATCACCACCGCACCGGCGTCGTGGGCCGCCTTGGCGATCTCGTCGAACGGGGTCACCGTCCCGAGGACGTTGGACATGGCCGTGGCCGCCACCAGCTTGACCCCGCCGAGCAGCCGGTCCAGCTCCGACAGGTCCAGCCGGAAGTCGTCGTCGACGGGGATCCAGCGCAGCTCGAGCCCGCGCTCCTCGGCCAGCATGAGCCAGGGCACCAGGTTGGCGTGGTGCTCCATGTCGGTGAGCAGCACCGCGTCGCCGGGCTCCAGGTTGGCGCGGCCCCAGCTGGTGGCGACCAGGTTGATGGCCTCGGTCGCGTTCTTGGTGAAGATCACCTCGTGCTCCGGGTCGGGCGCGCCGACGAAACGGCCGACGGCCCGCCGCGCCGTCTCAAAGCGGTGGTCGGCCTCCTCGGCGAGGGCGTAGACGCCGCGGTGCACGTTGGCGTGCGACTTCTCGTAGTAGTCCTCCATGGCATCGAGGACCGGCCGGGGGTGCTGGGAGGACGCGGCCGAGTCGAGGTAGACGATGGGCCGGCCGTGCACCTCGCGCTCGAGCAGGGGGAAGTCGGCCTTGGGCGCGAGCGCCGAAATGGGGTCGCGGTCGGGGCCGGTGCCGCCGTCGCCGGTGCCGCCGTCGCCGGTGCCGCCGTCGCCGGTGCCGCCGTCGCCGTCGCCGGTGCCGCCGGGGCCGCCGGGGCCGGTCATCGCCGCCACGCGTCGAACCCCTCGGCCTCGAGGCGCGTGGCCAGCTCAGGGCCGCCGTGGTCGACGACCTCGCCGTCGACGAGGACGTGGACGACGTCGGGGCGCAGCAGCTCCAGGATCCGCGTGTAGTGGGTCACGAGGAGCACTCCCGTCGCCGGGCGCTGCTCTCGCACCGCCTGCACACCCCTGGCCACGACGCCCAGCGCGTCGATGTCGAGGCCCGAGTCGGTCTCGTCGAGGACGGCGAGCGTGGGCTCGAGCAGGGCCATCTGCAGGATCTCGTTCCGCTTCTTCTCGCCGCCGGAGAAACCCTCGTTGAGGGGCCGCTCCCCGAAGGCCGGGTCGATCCCGAGGCGCTCCATCCACTCGAGCATGGTCAGGCGGATCTCGAGCACGGAGCGGTCCTCGCCGAAGCGGGCCGAGGCGGCCTGGCGCAGGAACTGGAGCACCGGTACGCCGGTGATGGCCTCGGGGTACTGGAAGGCGAGGAACATGCCCGCCTTGGCCCGGACGTCGGTCGGCCAGCTCGTGACGTCCTCGCCCCGGAAGCGGATGGACCCGGCGGTCACCTGGTACGCGGGGTTGCCGAGCAGGGTGTTGGCCAGGGTCGACTTGCCCGAGCCGTTGGGTCCCATCAGTGCGTGCAGCTCGCCTTCGGCCACCGTCAGGTCCACGCCGCGGAGGATCTCGACGCCCTCGGCGCCGACGCGCAGGCCCTCGATCTCGAGAAGCGGGGCGGCGGGGCTCACGGACGGCACGGCGCTGAGTCTACCGCCCCGGCTCCATTTGCACTATGGCGGTAGTGCGAATCCTGCAGGCCGGTCACCAGGGCTTCTGTCCGTCCACCGGGACCGCGACCCCGGCGGGCTCCGATAGCGTCGAGCGCGATGAGCGACCCGTGGACCTACTCGGGGCAGGTGTCGGCGACGGACCACGCCGCCGGGACCATGACCCTGGTCGACGAGTCCACGTTCATCATCTCGAACGCCGCCGGGGACGTGGTGCGGGGGCCGGCCGGAGGCCTGTTCGTGCGGGACACCCGGATCCTGTCGCGCTTCGAGCTCCGGGTGAACGGGACCGCCCCCGAGGCCCTGGCCAGCGTGAGCGAGGAGCCCTTCTCGGCCACCTTCGTCTCCCGGTGCCCGCCGCGCCCGGGGCACGCGGACTCGACCCTGATGGTGTTCCGGGGCCGCTACGTGGGCCAGGGCATGCGCGAGGACCTGGTCATCCGGAACTTCGGCGACGAGCCCACGTTCTGCTCGCTCGAGTTGTTCATCGGGGTCGACTTCGCGGATCTGTTCGCGGTCAAAGAGGGCCGGGCCGGCGACCCCGACGGCGAGGTGTCGCACCGGGTCGAGGAGGACACGCTCGCATTCTCGTACCGGCGGGGAACGGTCAGCCGGGGCGCGCGCCTGCGCTTCTCGCCGGTCCCCGCCGTCGTCGCCGAGGATCTCGTGACCTTCGAGGCGATCGTGCCGGCACGCGGCGAGTGGCGGGCCTGCCTGGAGATCCATCCCGTGATCGAGGGCAATGTCATCGACCCTCGCTACAGGTGCGGGCAGCCCGTCGAGCGGGCCGCACCGGCCGAGCGCCTGGCCCGGTGGCGGCGCCAGGTCCCGCAGGTCGAGACGGACCACGACGGGCTCCGCACCCTGCTCATGCGCAGCGCCGAGGACCTCGGGGCCCTGCGGATCTTCGATCCCGACTTCCCCGAGCGGGTCGTGCTGGCCGCGGGAGCCCCGTGGTTCATGACCGTCTTCGGGCGCGACTCGCTCATCACGTCGTGGATGGCGCTGCTGGTCGACCCGGACCTCGCCCTGGGCGTGCTCCAGACCCTGGCCCGGTTCCAGGGCGAGGACGTGAACCCGAGGAGCGAGGAGCAGCCGGGGAGGATCCTCCACGAGATGCGCTTCGGCGAGGCCCCGTCGCTCTCCCTCGGCGGCGGCAGCATCTACTACGGCACGGCGGACGCCACACCGCTGTTCGTGATGCTCCTCGGCGAGTTGCGCCGCTGGGGCCTGGCCCGCGAGGTCGTCGACGAGCTGCTGCCCAACGCCGAGCGGGCTCTCGAGTGGATCGAGCAGTTCGGGGACGCGGACGGCGACGGCTACGTGGAGTACCACCGGGCCACCGACCGGGGCCTGGTCAACCAGGGCTGGAAGGACTCGTGGGACGGTGTGCGCTACGCGGACGGCCGGGTGGCCACCGCGCCCATCGCCCTGTGCGAGGTGCAGGCCTACGTCTACGGCGCGTACCTGGCCCGTGCCCACTTCGCCCGCGAGATGGACGACGACGTCACCTACGAGCGGTTCCGGGCCAAGGCCCGTCGGCTCAAGGCCGACTTCAACCGCGACTTCTGGCTCCCCGAGCGCGGCTGGTACGCGGTCGGCCTCGACGGGGACAAGCGCCCCATCGACTCGCTCGCCTCCAACATGGGCCATTGCCTGTGGACGGGCATCATCGACGACGACAAGGCCAGGATCGTGGCCGACAAGCTGCTCTCGCCCGAGATGTTCAGCGGGTGGGGGGTGCGCACGCTGGCGAGCTCGATGCCGGGCTACAACCCGATCAGCTACCACTGCGGCTCGGTCTGGCCCCACGACACCGCCATCGTGGCGGCAGGTCTCGCCCGCTACGGGCTGATGGAGCACAGCCAGCGCCTCTTCTCGGCGCTGATGGACGCCGGCGTGGCCATGGGGGGCCGGCTGCCCGAGCTCTTCAGCGGGCTCGACCGGGGCGAGCTGGCCTGTCCGGTGGGGTACCCGACGTCGTGCTCGCCGCAGGCCTGGGCCGCGGCCTCGCCGCTGCTGTGCCTCCGGACGATCCTGCGGTTCGACCCGTGGATCCCCTACGGCAAGACCTGGCTCGCGCCCATCCTGCCCGAGGGGATCAAGCGGTTGCGGGTGGCGGGCATCCCCCTGGCCGGGTCGCGGGTCACGGTCGAGGTGGAGGGCGACGACGTCGACGTCGAGGGCTTCCCCGACGAGATCGAACTCGTGACCGAGCCCCGCCGCCCTGCCACTGCGGTCTGAGATGACCGCCGTCCCCGGGGCCACCTCCCGGCGCGACACCTCGGGTGTGGCCCAGCAGGACGCGCACGTCCTGGCCGTCGACCTCGGCACGGGTGGCCCCAAGGTGGCCCTCGTGTCGACGGCGGGGCGGGTCGCGGCCAGCGCGTTCGAGCCGGTCGCCACCGACCTGTTGCCCGGCGGCGGGGCCGAGCAGGACCCGGCCGCCTGGTGGGCGGCGGTCACCGGGGCGGCGCGACGGGTGCTGGCCGAGGGCGGGGTGCCCGCCGAGCAGGTGGTGGGGGTCGGGTGCACCGCGCAGTGGTCGGGCACGGTCGCCGTCGACGAGGACGGCACGCCGCTGCGTCCCGCCGTCATCTGGATGGACTCACGCGGCGCGGAGGCGATCACCCGCCAGACCGGCGGGGTCCTGAGCGTCCTCGGCTACGACGTCCGCAAGCTGCGGCGCTGGATCCGGCTCACCGCCGGCGTGCCCGGCCACTCGGGGAAGGACCCCACCGCGCACATCCTCTGGATCCGGGAGGCCGAGCCGGACGTCTACCGACGCACCCACAAGTTCCTCGAGCCGGTGGACTGGCTCAACCTCCGGCTCACCGGCCGGTTCGCCGCCTCGTACGACTCGATCACGGTCCACTGGGTCACCGACAACCGCACCATCGGGTCCGTCGCCTACGACGACACGCTGATGCGGATGGCCGGCCTGGAGCGGGCCAAGCTGCCCGACCTGGTCCCGAGCGCCACGATCATGGGGCACCTGGCCCCCGAGGCGGCGGCGGCGCTGGGCCTGCTGCCGGGCACCCCGGTGTCGACGGGCACCGGCGACCTGCATTCGGCCGCGGTCGGCTCGGGCGCGGTCGCCTCCTTCGACGCCCATCTCTACATCGGCACCTCGTCGTGGATCTCGTGCCACGTGCCGTTCAAGAAGACCGACGCCCTGCGCAACGTGGCCTCGATCCCCGCCGCGCTCCCCGACCGCTACCTCGTTGCCGACGAGCACGAGACGGCCGGGGCCTGCCTGACGTTCCTGGCGGACGTGCTCGGCGAGGAGCACGGTGGCGCCACCTACCGGAGGCTCGACGAGGTCGCCGCATCGGTCCCGCCCGGCGCCCACGGGGCGATGTTCACCCCCTGGCTCAACGGCGAGCGGTCCCCGGTCGACGACCACATGATCCGGGGCGGGTTCCACAACCTGTCGTTGACCACCACCCGCGACGACCTGGTCCGGGCCGTCTACGAGGGTGTGGCGCTCAACTCCAGGTGGCTGCTCGAGGCCGTCGACCACTTCGTCGGGCGCAGGATCGAGTCGCTGGCGTTCGTCGGCGGCGGGGCCAGCTCGGACGTCTGGGCGCAGATCCACGCGGACGTGACCGGCCGGCGCATCCGGCCGGTGCTCGAGCCGGTCCTGGCCAACGTCCGGGGCGCCGGTCTCCTCGCCCTGGTGGCGCTGGGGCGGGTGCGGGTCGACGACATCCCCGCCATGGTGCAGACGCGCAGTAGCTTCGATCCGGATCCGGCGAATCGAAGGCTCTACGACCTGCTGTTCGAGGAGTTCGTGAAGCTCTACAAGCAGACGAAGGGCATCCACCGGCGGCTCAACCGAGGGAGACCAACACCATGACGCACCACGGTCGCGGAGGGAACCGATGAAGCCGACCGACCTCGACGTCGTGATCGACGCGCTCGAGGCCGAGCTGCGCCCTTACCGCGACACCCACAAGGTGTACCGCTCGCTGCCGCCGACCGGCCGCGACCGCGACGACATCCTGCGCGAGATGCGCGAGCTGGCGGCCAAGGAGGAGAAGAAGTGGCGTGAGGGCTACGCGTCCGGCGCCGTCTACCACGGCGGTGCCGACCACGTGAAGTTCCTCGACGAGGTCTACGCCATCACCTCGCAGGCCAACCCCCTGCACCCGGAGCTGTGGCCCAGCGCGGTCAAGTACGAGGCCGAGATCGTGGCCATGACGGCCTCGATGCTCGGCGGCGGCGAGGACGGCGTGTCGTCGGTGTGCGGCACGGTCTCGTCCGGAGGGACCGAGTCGATCCTCCTCGCCATGCGGGCCTATCGGGACCAGGCGCGCGCTGAGCGGGGCATCACCGACCCCGAGATACTCGTGCCCCTGAGCGCGCACGCCGCGTTCGACAAGGCGGCCCAGTACTTCGACGTGCGCGTCGTCCCCGTGCCGCTGACCGCCGACTGGCGGGCCGACGCGGGCGCGGCCAGGTCCCTCGTCACCTCCAAGACCGTCGCCATCGTGGGCTCCGCCCCCGGGTATCCCCACGGGGTCATCGACCCGATCGAGGACCTCGCCGAGCTGGCCCGCCGGTCCGACGTCGGGCTGCACGTCGACGCGTGCCTCGGCGGCTTCGTCCTGCCGTGGGCCGACAAGCTCGGGTACGCGGTCCCGCCGTTCGACTTCCGTGTGCCCGGCGTCACCTCGATGTCCGCCGATACCCACAAGTTCGGGTTCGCGGCCAAGGGCAGCTCGGTCGTCCTCTACCGCACGCCCGAGCTGCGGCGGTACCAGTACTACAAGACCGCCACCTGGATGGGCGGGCTGTACTACTCGCCCACCTTCGCCGGCAGCCGGCCCGGGGCCCTCACCGCCGAGTGCTGGGCGGCCATGATCGCCTTCGGCGAGGAGGGCTACCTCGTCGCCACCAAGGCCATCTTGGAGACCGCCGCCCACATCAAGAAAGGGATCGAGGACATCCCCGAGCTCGAGGTGCTTGGCGACCCGCTGTGGGTGATCGCCCTGACCTCCCACGAGATCGATCCGTACGCCGTCATGGACGAGATGGCACATCGCGGCTGGGGGCTCAACGGCCTCCAGAAGCCCGCTGCATTCCACCTGTGCATCACGCTCCGCCACTGCCGACCGGGCGTGGCCGACCGGTTCCTGGCCGACCTGCGTGCCTCGGTGGCGGCGGTGAAAGAGAACCCCGGCGCCGTGGGGTCGATGGCACCCATCTACGGCATGACGGGCACGGTCAAGACGCGGGGCACCGTGGAGGAGCTGCTCACGCGCTATGGCGACCTGCAGTTCAAGGCCTGACGAGGCCGGTTAGGGTCTGCGACGTGAGCTCGGGCAAGAAGACGAAGGGTGTTGCCGCCGGCGTGGGCCTGGTCGGCACGATTGTCAGCATCTGGTGGTTCGCGCTGCGGCCGCGGCGCAAGCGAGGGAAGGCGTCGGCGGCCGGCGAGTCCTAGCGGGGCGTCCGCGACACCCCTCGGGCGCCGGGCGCCGGGCGCCGGGTGCCGGGCGCCGGGCGCCGGGTCGAGGACCTCGAGACCTCCGAGGACCCCGGGACGCCCAGGACCCCGGGACCCCGGGACGCCCAGGACACACGGTCACTAGTCCAATCCCGGGGTTACATACAGCTCGTATGTAACTTCGAAATTGGACATGTGGACGGCTGTCCCCCGACGGCTGTCAGACGTCCCGCCCCGGAGCGTCCCCGCCGCCGACGATGGCAGGGAGCGCCTCGCTGATCGGGGCCCGGACCACCACCTCGGCGATCCCGTCGTACTCGGTCGGCTCGCCGTTGACGATGACGACCGCCGCCCCCGACTCGAACGCGGTCGGGACCAGGCCCGCCGCCGGGTACACCGACAGCGTCGAGCCCACGGCCAGCAGGACGTCGCAGGAGCGGGCGGCGTCGTGCGCGCGCTCGAGGTCCTCGGCCACCAGGGCCTGGCCGAAGCTGATGGTGGCCGACTTGAGGATCCCCCCGCACACGCCGCCCCCGATCGGCTCCGTGCACGCGGGGTCGTCCTCGCCGGCACGGACGCGGTCGAGGATCGCCGGCATCGGTGTGCGGGCCCCGCACGACAAGCAGACCACATCCCGCATCGTGCCGTGGATCTCCACCACGCGTCTGGGGTCGGAGCCCGCCGCCTGGTGGAGGCCGTCGATGTTCTGGGTCACCAGCGTGTCGAGCACTCCCCGGCGCTCCAGGGCCACCAGGGCGCGGTGCCCGGCGTTGGGCCGGGCCTCCCAGGCGGGCGACTCCAGGCGCTGACGCCAGGCCCGGCGCCGCACCTCGGGGTCCGACACGTAGGCCTGCAGGGTCGACAGCTTCTCGGCTTCCGGGTTCCTGGTCCACACGCCGTTGGGCCCGCGGAAGTCGGGGATCCCCGAGTCCGTGGAGATGCCGGCGCCGGTCAGGACCACCACCCGCCTGGCCGCGGCCAGCACGGCCCGTGCGCGAGCCACGGCAACGCCGTTCCCCGAGCCTTCCCAGGTCCTCATGCCGACCATGCCCCAGTGTCGCGCCCCGAAGCCCGCCGGTAGCCTCGACTCGTGGCCTGGTCGTCGCTCGCGCCCCTACGCTCGCGCAATTTCGCCCTCGTGTGGTCGGCGGCCCTGGTCTCCAACATCGGCTCGTGGATGCAGACCGTCGCCCTCGGCGTGGTGGTCACCGTCAAGACCCACGACCCGCTGTGGACCGGCCTCGTGGCCGCGGCCGCGTTCGTGCCCATGGGCCTGCTCTCGCCGGTGGGCGGGGTCCTGGCCGACCGCTTCGAGCGTCGTCGGCTGCTCGTCGTGACGACGGTCTTCGAGGCGATCTTCGCCGCCGTCCTGGCCGTCCTGGCTGCCGGCCACGCGCCGCCATGGGCCATGATGGCGCTGGCCTTCCTCGGCGGGGTCGCCGCCGCCCTCGGCTTCCCGTCCTATCAGGCCATGCTCCCCGACCTCGTCGAGCGCGACCACCTGCTCGCCGCCGTCTCGCTGTCGTCCGCGCAGTGGAACCTGGGCCGGGTGGTCGGCCCGGCACTGGCGGGCGTGGTCCTCGTCGCCTCATCCGCCGCTTGGGCCTTCGCCGTCAACGCGGCCTCCTTCGGCGCGGTGGTGGTGGCGCTCCTGCTCGTTCGTCTACCCCGTCACGAGCGTCCCGTCGCGAGCGGGGAGGGCATGGTCGGCCGCATCGCCGACGGTGCGCGCGTGGCCTGGGCCGAGCCCGGCTGTCGCAGTGCGATCCTCCTCATCGCCGTGGTCGCCCTGGTGGGGTCGCCGTTCATCGGCCTGGTGCCGGCGGTGGCCATCGAGGGGCTGCACGTACACAGGGCTGCGGCCGGCACTGCCGTCCTCGTGACCGGTCAGGGCGTCGGCGCTGTGATCGGCGCGCTGGCCCTCGCCCCCATGGCCCTCTCCCTCGGGCGGCGCCGGCTGCTCGTACGGGCCCTGTTCGCCTTCCCGGCCGCCCTCGTCTGCTACGGGCTCGCCGGCTCGCTGTGGAGCGCGGCCCTGGCCATCCTCGTCGTCGGCGGCACCTACATAGGCGTGCTGTCCGGACTCAACACGGTGGTGCAGCTGCGCGCCCCCGAGCAGGCGCGGGGCCGGGTGCTGAGCCTCTACATGATGGCGCTCGGGACCATCTATCCCGTCGGCCTCGTGGTCCAGGGTGCGATCGCCCGGTCGGTCGGCATCGAGAGCGTGACGGTCGCCTCCGGCGTGATCCTGCTCGGCGTGATGGGCGCCGTCGCCCTCGCCCGGCGCCGTGTGCTCGAGGCCCTGGACGATCCCACCTCGGCCGCGCTCGGCATCCGGCAGGCAGAGGGAGGTCCGGGTAGCGTCCCGGATGTCGAGGGGTCGGTGGGCGCCGCCGTCGCCGATACGACCTGAGGCTGGAGCGCTGATGGTGGGTCTTGTTGCAACGTCGCGGCCGCCCGGGCCGTTCGGTGGTGAGCACAGCACGGCGGCATCGCTCGCCGGCCGCATCGGTCGAGTCCTGAACGTGCTGCGCGACGGCCAGGAGCTCGAAGGCAAGAGCCTGGCGGCCATGGGTGACGTCGTCTCCCAGGAATTCCTCGTTGCCGAACTGGACGTGCGTTACCCCGGAGACCACATCCGGTCCGAAGAAGGGCCGAGTTCGCCCGGAGGGTCGAGGCTCTGGGTCGTGGATCCCCTCGACGGCTCCCGTGAGTACGGCGAGGGACGCGACGACTGGGCGGTGCACGTCGCCCTCGTGGTCGACGGCGCCCCGGTCGTCGGCGCCGTGGCACTGCCGGCGCTCGACCTGGTGCTCTCGACGCTGGATCCGCCGACGCTCAAGGACGAGGCGGCGACACCCCCTCGTATCGTCGTCAGCCGGTCCCGCCCGCCGGCGTTGGCGACCGAGCTGGCCGCCCGGCTGGGCGCGACGACGATCCCGATGGGATCGGCCGGGGCGAAGATCGCAGCGGTGATCCGGGGTGAGGCCGACATCTACGTCCATGCGGGTGGACAGTACGAATGGGACTCCGCCGCCCCGGTCGCCGTGGCGCTGGTGGCCGGCTGCAACGCCACCCGGATCGACGGTTCCCCCCTGCGCTACGGCCGGCCGGACCCATGGCTGCCGGACCTGCTGGTGTGTCATCCATCACTGGCAGAACGGGCACTCGAAGCCTTGGCGGACCTTGCCTGAGCGTCGAGTCATGAAGCTCCGCCCTTGCATCTCTTGCATCGCCACACCGTC
>Ga0187770_10000621_pt1 | contig 17440 bp, 8 predicted proteins | sample 0116_SJ02_MP02_2_FD_133154 | JGI IMG/M metagenome (GOLD analysis project Ga0187770, IMG submission 133154) | Tropical peat soil microbial communities from peatlands in Department of Meta, Colombia - 0116_SJ02_MP02_20_MG | ecosystem: Environmental > Terrestrial > Soil > Wetlands > Peat | place...
ATCGGTAGTGCCAACTCCTGCTCCGTCGATCGCAGGTGCTCCACACGTGATTCAGACCTCTGTTCCGATCCCAAAGGGAATCGAGCCGAAACCTTTGCCGAATGTGGAGCCGAAGCCGACGGCACCCGCGCAACTCGCTGCCACTCCGTCACCGCGACCAAAGGAAGCCAGCGATTCCGTGAAAGACCGCGTGCTCGCGCTCGTCGCCGAGAAGACCGGCTATCCGGTCGACATGCTCGATCTGGATCTTGACCTCGAAGCCGACTTGGGCGTGGACACGGTGAAGCAGGCAGAAGTATTTGCGACGATCCGCGAGGCGTATGGGATCGTGCGTGATGACAAGATTAAGCTGCGCGACTTCCCGACCCTCGCCCATGTGATCCGTTTCGTGCACGAGCGCCGGCCGGAGCTCGTTCCAGCGACGACTGCAGCAGGCGGAGTCTTCGCATCAGTCTCTAACCCACCAGCAGCACCGAAGCAGATTGAGGCGGCCACGCCGTCACCGACGCCGATACCAGAGCCCGGACCCCTTGCCATCGCTTTCACAGCGAGCGCCTCCGACGGCGTGAAAGATCGCATCCTCGCTCTGGTCGTCGAAAAAACCGGATACCCGCAAGACATGCTCGACCTGGATCTCGATCTCGAAGCCGACCTGGGCATCGATACCGTCAAGCAGGCGGAAATGTTCGCCGCGATTCGCGAGACTTACAGCATCCCGCGCGACGAAAACCGCAAACTCCGCGATTACCCGACGCTGGCCCACGTCATCCGATTCGTCTACGAGAAGCGGCCTGATCTGGCAGGCGCACCCGTGCCAGTTTCATCCTCACCAACACCGGCTCCGCCGGCATCGCCGCAACCAGCGGCCGAGCCTGCCACATCCGCTCCCACGGCCGGCGTGACAGTGCAAAGTTCTGATGACCCGATCAAGAAGAAGGTTCTCGAAATCGTCGCCGAAAAGACCGGTTACCCCGTCGACATGCTTGACCTTGATCTCGACCTCGAAGCCGACCTCGGCGTCGACACCGTCAAGCAGGCGGAAATGTTTGCTGCCGTGCGAGCCGCTTACAACATTCCCCGCGATGAGACTCTCAAGCTGCGCGACTTCCCCACGCTGGCCCACGTCATCAAGTTTGCGCACGAGCGCGCCGCACTAGCTTCCGCCGCCACGAACAAGGACGATCTCAAAGCAGCGCAGCCAGCACCTGCGCCCGAAGCCGCACCTCCGCGCCCGGCGCTCGCCAGCCTCGATGCCGCAAATGCCATTCCCAGACGCGTGCCGGTGCCGACTTTGCGTCCGCCACTCAGCGTTTGCAAAGGGACCGGAGTAAAACTGGTCAGCGGCAGCCGCGTCGTGATCATGCCCGATAAAAATGGCGCCGCCGCCGCTCTGATCGAGGGTCTGAAAGCCAACGGAGTGGAAGTACTGCAAATTGATGGCGCGCCCGATGCTGACACTCTGACCAGTCTGCTGGAGAACTGGATCGCCGCCGGGACGATTCAAGGCGTTTACTGGCTCTCCGCTCTCGACAACGAAGGAGACATCCGCAATTTCGATCTTGCCGCCTGGCACGAAGCCGTGCGCATTCGCGTGAAGTCACTCCACACGACCGCGTGCACACTCTATGAACAACTCGGCCGTGCCGGCGCATTCCTTGTGACGGCTACACGCCTGGGCGGGCATCACGGCTACGATGAAGCGGGAGCCTCAGCCCCGCTTGGCGGCGCCGTCACCGGCTTTGCGAAGGCATTCAAACGCGAGCGGACCGATTGCGCGGTCAAGGCAGTCGATTTCGAGACAGGCTGCGGCCCGGCTGCGATCGCAGACCGGCTCATTGCAGAGACTCTGCGTGACCCGGGAGTCGTGGAAATTGGATACACGGGCGAGCAGCGCTGGACGATCGGCCTCAAGGAGCAACCTGCGGCCGACGGCCAGCCGGGCATGATGCTCGATAAGAACAGCGTTTTCGTAGTGACAGGCGCGGCCGGCAGCATCACTTCGGCCATCACCGCAGATCTGGCCGCGGCGTCCGGCGGCACGTTCTACCTGCTCGACCTGGTGCCCGAGCCCAATCCCGCCAACCCGGATCTGAAGCGCTTCGTCGCAGACAAAGAGAACCTGAAGCGCGATCTCTTCGGGCGCATTCAGGCCCGCGGAGAACGCGCGACTCCGGCTCTGGTGGAACGAGAACTCGCCAGCCTGGAGCGGGCACAGGCAGCGCACTCCGCCGTTGAAGCCGTCCGTGCGGCCGGAGGAACGGCTCATTATTTCAGCGTCAACCTCACCGATGCTGACGCCGTTGGCAAAGTCATCGCGCAAGTGCGCGAGCGCAGCGGCCGCATCGACGTGCTGCTGCACGCCGCCGGGCTCGATCGCAGTCACTCCTTACCCGACAAAGACGCGCACGAATTCGATCTCGTGTTCGACGTCAAGAGCGACGGTTTCTTCAATCTGCTGCACGCCATCGGCGACATGCCGCTTGGCGCGACTATAGCTTTCAGTTCGATCGCCGGACGCTTCGGTAATGTCGGGCAGACCGATTATTCGTCCGCCAATGACCTGCTCTGCAAAATCACGTCGAACTTCCGCACCAGCCGGCCTGCGACGCGCGGCATAGTGATCGATTGGACGGCATGGGGCGGCATCGGGATGGCCACGCGCGGTTCGATTCCAAAAATCATGGAACTCGCCGGCATTGACATGCTTCAGCCCGAAGCCGGCATTCCGCTCATACGCCGCGAACTCACTGCCGGGGGCACGCGCGGTGAGATGGTGATTGGCCGCCGGCTCGGTGTGCTACTTAACGAATGGGATGCGACCGGCGGACTTGAGACTTCCCCATCTAAAGCCGACCGCGAGCCAACACCGCCGATCGGGCCGATTGCCGACAAAGTTGCGGCCATCAGCCTGTTCGACGGTTATGCCATCGAAACCACTCTGAGCCCTCCCGCTCAGCCGTTCCTGCACGATCATCAGATTGACGGTACTCCTGTGCTGCCGGGCGTAATGGGAATCGAAGCGTTCGCTGAAACCGCGCTGAAGTTTCTTCCCGGCTGGCACGTCGAAGCGATTGAAGACGTCAATTTCCTCGCTCCTTTCAAGTTTTATCGCGGCGAGGCGCGCGCTGTGCGCGTCGAAGTCAAGATTCATCCGCAAGCAGAGTCGCTGGTCGCCGATTGTCGCTTGATCGGTCAACGTGCGCTGCCCACGCAGACTGAGCCTCAGCTCACCATCCACTTCACCGCGCGAGTGCGACTGGCGAAACAGCCTGCGCAGGCTCCCACAAGCAAGGCCTTTGTAGAACCGCGGGGCAACGCCGTCGAAGCGGCTGACATCTACCAGCTCTACTTCCACGGTCCCGCGTACCAGGTGGTGGAGAAAGCGTGGCGCAATGGAACTCAAGTCGTCGGCTTGCTGGCGAAAGACCTGCCGCCAAATCACCATCCCGCGGAGGTGCCCGCGGTAATGGCTCCTCGTTTGATCGAGCTTTGTTTCCAGACTGCCGGCATCTGGGAAATGGGACTGCAGTCGCGCATGGGCCTGCCACAGCACGTAGATCGGGTCTCGCTGTTCCGCTCGCCAGGTTTGGCGGAAAGCCGTTTGTATGCCGTGGTCACTCCCAATGAAGAGCAAAGCTCTTTTGCGGCCGAGGTTCTCGACCAGAAAGGAAACTGCTACCTGCGTCTCAGCGGATATAAGACGGTGGCACTGCCCCAGAGCATCGAGGCTGCGCGCCTCGAGCCCCTCCACGCCGTGATGTCCGAGCAGACCGCATTGGTAGCGTGAAGCATTAGCGGCTTGAAAGCGCAATCCTGCAAGCCCACGTCGTCTGGTCGGAGCGCTTATGGAACTCGCATTTCAACGCATCGCGATCATCAACCGCGGCGAAGCCGCCATGCGCTTCATCCACGCCGCCCGCGAACTTAGCCAGGAGAGCGGCATTCCGCTGCGCACGATCGCGTTTTTCACCGAGCCCGATCGCCATGCCATGTTCGTGCGCGAGGCCGATGAAGCCATCTCGCTCGGCGCGGCCCTGTTCAACGACCCCCAGACTCATCGCCCCAAGAGCAGCTACCTCGACTACGCCCGGCTTGAGCAGGCCCTTGCCTCTTCCCGGGCCGACGCGGCCTGGGTGGGATGGGGATTTGTGGCCGAGCATGCCGCCTTCGCCGATCTCTGCGGCGACATGGGCATCGTGTTCATCGGACCGAGCGGTGAGGTCATGCGACAGTTGGGCGACAAGATCGCTGCCAAACGTCTCTCCGAGCAACTCGAGATTCCAGTCGCCCCGTGGAGCGGCGGCCCGGTCGAAACGGTGGCCGCCGCTTTGTTTCACGCGGAGCGCCTCGGCTTCCCGCTCCTGATCAAGGCTGCTGCGGGCGGCGGTGGCCGTGGGATCCGGCGCGTGCTCTCCGCCGACCACCTGCCGCACGCCTTCGAGAGCGCCCGTTCCGAGGCGTTCAAGGCTTTTGGTGACCCCACAGTTTTCCTTGAGCAAATGGTCCAAGGAGCGCGCCACGTCGAGGTGCAGATCATCGCCGATCACTACGGCACGACCTGGGCAGCAGGCGTGCGCGACTGCACGATCCAGCGTCGTCAGCAGAAGGTCGTGGAGGAAGCCCCATCCCCGGGCATTTCTGCGGAAGAGGATGCACTGGTTCGGCAGGCCGGGGTTCGCCTCTGCACGGCTGTTAGTTACACCAATGCGGGGACGGTTGAGTTTCTGTACGAGCCGCAGAACCATCGCTTCGCGTTTATGGAAGTGAATACACGGCTGCAGGTCGAGCATCCGGTTACGGAATGCACCACCGGTCTTGATCTGGTGAAGCTGCAGATTCACGTCGCGCGCGGCGGCCGCCTGGAAGGCGAGCCTCCCCGCACAGTCGGTCATGCGATTGAGGTACGCCTGAACGCGGAAGACGCCGACAACGGCTTCGCACCGGCTCCAGGAAGGCTGGAGCGGTTCCGCATGGTCACAGGCCCGGGCGTGCGCGTCGACACCGGGGTGTCGGAGGGCGACAGCGTTCCCGCCGACTTCGACTCCATGATCGCCAAGATCATCGGCCACGGGCAAACCCGCGCCGAAGCACTCTCCCGCCTTCGCCGCGCGCTTCAGGAAAGCGTCATCGTTCTCAACGACGGCACCAGCAACAAAGCATTCCTGCTTGAACTGCTGGACCGCGCCGAAGTTCAGCGCGCAGAAGTCGATATTGGCTGGCTTGATCGCATGGCGGCAGACAGCAATCACGGGAACGGCAGGTACGGCGACGTCGCGCTGGTCCAGGCCGCCATTGATGCTTACGATGCCGAGTTGGCGGTGGAACAGGCCCAGTTCTACGCCTCAGCGGCGCGAGGCCGTCCGCACGTGCGCTCTGAGATCGGCCACCACTTATCCTTCCGCTATCGTGGCCACATTTACTCCGTGCACACCCTCCAGCTCGGCCCTCACTGTTACCGCGTTGAAGTGGATGGAAAGCGGATCGACGCCAGCATTGAGCGCAGCGGCGAGTTTGAGTGTTGGCTGACCGTTTTCGGTCAGCGTTTTCATGTCATCTCCGTCGTTCAGGGTTTGAGCGCCAGGATTGAAGTGAATGGAATTGCGCATCGCGTGGAGCGCGACGACGGAGGGATCATTCATGCCCCGGCCCCGGCGGTTGTGGTCTCGATTGCCGTGAAGCCTGGCGACACAGTCGCGGTCGGAGACCGGCTGGCGGTGCTCGAAGCCATGAAGATGGAGACCCAAATCATGGCCACGTTCCCTGGCACAGTCCGGCAGGTGATGATCATGCCGAACGTGCAAGTCGATACCGGCGCTCCACTGCTTCAAATTCAGGCTGCCACGACGGAACAAGCTGCCGCTTCGCAGCCTCGCGTCATCTTCGGGGCATGGCAAACGACGGACGATAAGCTATCGGCGCCCTCATCGCAATGCACGGAAGTCCTCCGAGACCTTCGCCAGCTCTTGCTGGGCTTTGATCTCGATCCGGCGCAGTGCGCTCGCCAGTTCGCCACATGGAGCCGGGAGTGCCCCGTCAGTGGCGGCGAAGTTCAAAGCTGCAACGAGATCCTCAGTATTTTTGTCGATATCTGCGCCCTGTTCCACCGGGAACCGGAAGTCAATCATCGTGCCAGCGCGGAAGAACCAAGCGCTGAGTCCTGCTTGTTTTCTTTTCTCCGCTCCGTCGAGAGCGGAGGCGAGGGACTACCCGCCGCGTTTGTTGGAGCGTTGCAGCGCGTTCTGGCGCATTTCGGTGTGCGGACTCTCGATGGTTCCGCCGCCCTACGAGAGAGTCTGCTCTGGATCTGCAAATCACACCAGCGGATGGACCAGCAAACTGCGCCCATTCTCGACATTCTGGAACGGCGTCTGCAGCAAGCGAAAGCCGCCAGCCCTCCGGTTGAAGCAGACTTCAGGGCACTTCTCGATCGCATCGTTTCCGTTACTCACGAACCCTATCCTTCGGTCAGCGATCTGGCCCGGGAAGTACGCTATCGTTATTTCGATCAGCCGCTGTTTGAGCAAGCCCGCGATCGAGTCTACGAAGAAGCCGAAGACCATTTGGCGAATCTTGCGGCGCATCCAGACACAGCCGACCGGCGTGCCAGAATCCACGCCTTGATCGAGTGCCCTCAACTGCTGGCAGGGGTATTCGCCTCGCGTTTCCCGGATGCCGACGCTGTGCTGCGCCACACCATGCTTGAGGTGCTCACGCGGCGATACTACCGCATTCGCAACCTGCAGAATCTCAAGTGTTCCCTCGCCGGGGAGCTTTGTTACGTCTCGGCCGAATACGATTACGAAGGCAAGCGGATTCACGTCTTCGCGACTCACGCGGAATATTGCAACCTCCCGGCTGCAGCTCAGTCGCTGCTCCCGGCGGTTGCCGAGATCTCTCTGGATCACGACATCGTTATGGACTTCAGCCTCTGCCATTCTGGCCAGCTTCCAGAGCCCGACGCCACGCAGAGTGAAGTGCAGACCATGCTCAACCAGGTTCAGTTTCCGCGGAGTATCCGGCGCATCGTCGCGTCGGTCGCCGCTCGAAACCAGGGCCGGCGGACGAGCGACATGCAGCACTTTACCTATCGCCCCGGCGAGACTGGATACAGCGAGGAAAAGCTGTACCGCGGAGTACATCCCATGATGGGGAAGCGCCTGCATTTGTGGCGGCTGAGCAATTTTCAGATCGAGCGTCTGCCCTCAGTCGAAGACGTCTATCTGCTCCACGCCGTCGCCCGCGACAACCCGAAAGATGAACGGCTCTTTGCGGCGGCAGAAGTGCGCGACGTCACGCCAGTGCGCGATGCCGCGGGGCGCATTGTGCAGTTGCCCCATCTTGAACGCATGCTGATGGAAGCGCTGGCCGCTATCCGGTTATGGCAGTCGCGGCGCCGTCCGCAGGAGCGTCTGTTCTGGAACCGGGTCTTTCTCTATGTCTGGCCTCCGCTCCAGCTGCGGCCCAATGAGTTGCACGACATAGTGAGCCGCCTCGCCCCGGCCGCCGAAGGTCTGGGCCTGGAACAGGTCGTCGTCCGCGCCCGCATTCCCAATCCCGCCACCGGAGAATTGCGCGACCTGGTTGTGCGCATCTCCAGCCCGGTGGGCAGCGGCCTGCTCATCACCTTCCGCCCCGCCGACAAACTGCTGCCGCTCAAGCCGCTCAGCGCATACGATCAGAAAGTCATTCGCGTTCGCCAGCGCGGAATGGTCTATCCCTACGAGATCATCAAAATGCTCGCGCCGGCACGCGAAGACGCACGCGCCGAATTTCCCCCTGGCGACTTTGTGGAGCACGATCTTGACGAAACCGGCGAATGCCTCGTACCCGTGCTTCGTCCGTATGGCGAAAACAAGGTCAATATTATTGCCGGAGTGATCCGCAACTTCACGGCGCGGTACCCCGAGGGAATGACGCGTGTTCTCCTCCTGGGCGATCCCAGTAAAGACCTGGGAGCTCTCGCCGAGAAGGAGTGCCGCGTCATCATCGCCGCACTCGACCTCGCCCAGCGCAAGAATGTGCCCTTGGAATGGTTCCCCATTTCCGCTGGCGCCAAAATCTCCATGCAGAGCGGCGTCGAGAACATGGATTGGATCGCGCGCGTTCTGCGCCGTCTGGTTGAGTTCACCCAGGCCAGCGGCGAAGTCAATCTCCTCGTGAACGGCATCAATGTGGGCGCGCAGCCGTACTGGAATGCCGAGGCGACGATGCTGATGCACACTCGCGGCATTCTGGTCATGACTCCCAAGGCCGCCATGGTTCTGACCGGCAAGCGTGCGCTCGACTATTCCGGTGGCATTTCTGCCGAGGACAATCAAGGCATTGGCGGATACGATCGCATCATGGGGGTTAACGGACAGGCGCAATATTGGGCTCATGACATCAATGAGGCCTGCCATATTCTTTTCCGCCACTACGATCACACGTACATTCTGCCGGGCGAGCGATTCCCTCGGCGCGCCGAAACATCGGATCCCGTTGATCGGGACGTGCAGACTTATCCGCATAATGAAAATGGCGAGGAGGGCTTCGCAAGCATCGGTGAGATCCTGTCGGATGAAACCAACCCTGGCCGCAAGAAGCCTTTCGACATTCGCCGCGTAATGATGGCAACTGTCGATCAGGACCATCCGCCGCTGGAACGTTGGGCGGGCATGCGTGCGGCTGAGTCGGCCGTGGTTTGGGACGCGCACCTGGGCGGCTATCCCATCTGCCTCATCGGCTTCGAATCCCGGTCTGTGCCCCGCATGGGCTTTGTTCCCGCCGACGGCCCCGATCAGTGGTCCGCCGGAACTCTGTTCCCTCAGTCTTCGAAGAAGGTTGCCCGCGCCATCAACGCCGCCAGCGGGAACCGGCCGGTGGTGGTCCTGGCCAATCTTTCCGGCTTTGATGGGTCGCCGGAGTCGATGCGCCGCCTGCAACTGGAGTACGGCGCGGAGATTGGCCGAGCGGTAGTGAACTTCAAGGGTCCGATCGTGTTTTGCGTAATCTCGCGCTATCACGGAGGCGCTTACGTGGTGTTCTCCCGCACGCTCAACGAACAACTGGAAGTCGCGGCGCTCGAAGGAACATACGCGTCTGTCATCGGCGGCGCGCCGGCCGCAGCCGTCGTTTTCGCCAGTGAGGTCGAAGCCCGCACCCGCAAAGACGAGCGCCTGCAGGCAGTCAACCAGGCGATGCTTCAGGCCGAGGGCGCCGAGAAGGCGCGGCTGCGTGCGCAGTGGAGCGAACTGTTCAAGTCGGTGCATTCCGAAAAGCTGGGCGAAATGGCTGCTGAGTTTGATCGCGTCCACAGTGTGCATCGCGCACTCGATGTAGGCGCACTGAATTGCATTATTTCGCCCGGAAAGCTCCGTCCCTACCTTATCGACGCCGTAGAACGCGGCATGAGGGCAGAGGAGAATGGAAGCCGGAAGGAAACAGCCGAGGTCGTGGAAGCGGCATAGCGGCGGCGGAAGAACTTATGAGCAGCATCCCAGCTTTTCCAGAAGCACTCGCCCCATGCGAATTGCTGCAGAACGTCTGCTGGCTGGAGCAGACAGAAGTTGATGTCCCGGCCGGAAATGATTGGCTCAGCGCGTACGAAGTGGCTTGCCTCGGCCGCTTGCGTTTCGCCAAACGCCGCGCCGATTGGCGTCTGGGACGCTGGACCGCAAAACGGGCGATCGCTGCCTGCCTGAACTTGACCTCTGATTCCCACACCCTAGCGGCCATCGAGATTCGCGCCGCGTCCTCGGGATCTCCAGAACTCCTTTTGTCAGGTCGACCCGCACCGATTGTAGTTTCGCTCAGCCACAGCGCCGGTGTTGCCATCTGTGCCCTGGCATCGGGCAGGGCGACGGCGTCTGACACCAGTCTTGGCTGTGACGTGGAGGCCGTCGAACTGCGCAGCGACGCTTTTATCGGCGATTACTTCACCGCAAGCGAGCAGGCGCTGACTCAGCAAACTCCTGCCGAAAAGCGGCCCCTGCTCGTCACTGTGCTGTGGAGTGCAAAAGAGAGCGCATTGAAGGCTCTGCGAGAAGGACTGCGGCTGGATACTAGGAGCGTCGAGGTCAGCCTCGGTTCCGCATTCCAGCAGCAAAGTAAGAAGTGCTCCGGAAGTTCATTCCCGGCGCCGCCGCTCACGCTCGCCGGCATCTGGCATCCACTGCAGGTTCGTCACGAAAGCGGCCCAGCCTTCCACGGCTGGTGGTGCCATAACGATCAATTCGTGCGGACCATCGTTTCCCGGCCGCCAGCGCGTCTGCCGATTCATGTTTCAGAGATTGGAACTTCAGAAGGGTTCAACCCACAGCTTACGATCCCGGCGATCCGTCCTTGAGCCGTATTTCTGCCGCCTTCCCCTCGTGATACACAACCACGAGCGGCTTGCCACCGTTCGGATAACGCACCGTTTTCTGGTAGGGAGTATCGCCCGCATCGGGCACGCCCATGCCCACGGCAAAGTCCGCCTGCAGTTCGTTCATTCCTGACTTGACCTCGTGCCGGGCGACCGCATCCCACACATCCGGCGGCCAGTGCTTGTACAAGTCGTGCGGATCTTCGACAAAAAACATCTCGTCCGAATAAATCTTGTACTCGCCTTCAGCCTCAAACCCGATGGGCACGGCGCAACTCTTCCCATTTTTCTCAAAGACGGCCATCATCTGCAGCCGCTGTCCGGCTCCAGAGGGTTTGGCCATCACCACGTCTTTGATAGCAAGTTTTTCGATCGGCAGCAGCAGGCCCGCTTCGTGGTCAAAATCCACGTGTTTGCGCGCCGCGTCGTAGCCGTAGTACGTGTAACGGTATCCCTCCTTTACCCACACTGGCTGCTGCGTCAACTGTTTCGCCGTTTTCAAATCGTAGGGATAGAGCTTCTTCGGAGTAACGTAATAATCCGGATTGGAGTATCCAACGTCTCGCGCCTGCTTCTGCTCCCGCGCCGCGACGGCATCCTCATGTCGCTGATACAGTATGTACCCCGTGCGCGCTGCCGCCACCACCATGGCCACGACCAGCGCAAGCTGGATCCTTTGCTTCGCCTCTGGACTCATCACGGATGACTGTACCAGAAGACCACGGTGGAATCGTCGTTATCCACCGGTCCGTGAACCCGTTGTACACTGAAGGTGGGGGAATTGAAATGCCGGTCACCGAGGAAGAGGTCCTGAGCGCGCTGAAGAGTTGCTACGACCCGGAAATCCCGGTGAACATCGTCGACCTTGGCCTGATCTACAAGGTGAACTTCACGGACGCGGAAGACAGCAAGCAGGATGTGAGCGTCGACATGACCCTCACTGCGCAGGGCTGCCCCGAGCATGTGAACATCAGCGCGCAGGTAAAATCACGGCTCGAGCAACTGCCCGGCATTCGCAACGCCGCAGTCAATGTGGTTTGGACGCCGCCCTGGACCCCGGAGCGCCTCAGCCCTGACGCCAGAAGGCAACTCGGCATCGAGTGAGGCCCAACTGAAACCGATCTAACCCCCGATCTTGTCTCCGATCTCTTGCCACGCCTCGGCCGCACTCTGCCCTGCCGCCGCGGTGATCCGCCGCCCGGCGCGTCCGGCCATCTCCATAACCCGCATGCCGCGCTCGAAATAGTCCGGCAGCGCCGTCCGCACCTTTTCGAACTTGTCGGGATATTCCGAGGCCAGCACGGCTAATCCCACGCCCGTAGCCAGCACGCCGGCGGGATATCTTTTTTTCATGAATAGAATCGTTGCCGCCCCGATTGAGGCCACGACCGCCGCTTTCTTCCAACTATCCATTTCGTCCCCCGAGAAAGGTCTGGTTGCGATTGTACTCCGCCGCTGCTGGCATGCACCAAACGCAAAAATCACACATGCCTGTGCCATCGCCGGCCTGGCCGCCGATCTGCCCAGGTAATTCACAAATGGCATGTGATCCTGGGCGGTTACTCGCGTCCGAAGGTTCCCGTTCCCCGACGAAAATCCTGGGGCTCAATGCCAAGGCGCTTCAGCATTGACTGCAGCGTGGTGCGCTTCATCCCCAGCCGGCTCGCTGCCCCGTCCGCGCCCGAGAGCACCCCATTGGTCTCCCGCAGAACGCGAATAATGTGCTCGCGTTCCATCTCTGTCAAGCTGTCTTCGGCGATCTCCTCCGGTATCCTCAATTCGGCAGGAGGAGCGGCTAATACGGTTCCTTTGCTCAGAATCACCATGCGCTCAATCATATTTTCCAGCTCGCGCACATTGCCCGGCCAGTTCCAGTTTTGCAGAACCTGCATGCTGTCGCTTGGGATGATTTCGATGTGCCGGCCCATGCGGGCGGCATATTTTTGAACAAAATGTCTCACCAGGAGCGGAATGTCGGACCTGCGTTCACGTAGCGCGGGCAACTCGATGGGAAACACATTCAGCCGGTAGAACAGGTCTTCACGGAATTCCTTTTCCGCGACATCCTTCTGCAGGTCGCGGTTGGTGGCTGCAATGATTCGCACGTCCACGCGCAGTGTGCGAACTCCTCCCAAGCGCTCAAACTCGCGATCCTGCAGCACCCGCAGCAACTTCGGCTGGAGCTCCAGCGGCAGTTCGCCGACCTCATCGAGAAACAAGGTTCCCCCATCGGCCAATTCCAAACGGCCAACCTTCTGCGAGACGGCGCTGGTAAATGCCCCTCTCTCGTGACCAAACAGTTCGCTTTCCAACAAACCCGAAGGCACGGCGGCACAATTCAGCTTGATAAAGTTTTTCTCGCGGCGGGGACTCAGTGCGTGAATGGCTCGCGCTACCAGCTCTTTTCCGGTCCCGGTCGCGCCCAAGAGCAGCACGGTCGAATCCGTCGGCGCGACCACCCGCGCTTTCTTTAACACTTCGCGCAACGAAGTGCTCTGCCCGATGATCTCCTCAAAGCCCAGCTCCGTCTGAATCTCGTTCTCGAGATAGGACTTTTCCCGCTCCAGCCGGTCCTTGTCATGGCGGAGGCCGTCGGCGAGTTCTCGCAGGCGGGCAATGTCCATGGCAGCGCCCGTAATTCCAACGATTTTCTTTTCCGAATCGAACAGCGGCTCGAGGGCGATGTCGTAGGCGAAGTTTGTTCCTTTGTACGGGATCACAACTTCTTCTCTCACGCCTACTCCCGTGCGTAAAACCCGCAACTTCAGTTCTCTTAAACGACGTGCACCCTCCGCCCCGATGATTTCCTCATCTGTCTTGCCCAGCACTTCATTCGGCGCCAGGGAATGAAAGTTGTACATCCATGTGTAGCGAAGATCGCTATCCTGACTGAACACCGCAGTGGGCGATCCCTTGAGGGCCACCCGAAATCGCTCTTCGCTTAACTGCAGGGCCGCCTCAGCCTGCTTGCGTTCGATTGCAATGCCGGCCAAGTGCGTCGCCACTTTGATGACCCGCAGTTCTTCTTCACCGGGACTCCGCACATCCTGGTAATACATCGCGAACGATCCCAGAACCTTCCCATGGGGAGACAGGATTGGCGTCGACCAGCAGGCCCCCAGTCTGTGCGCCGCGGCCAAGTCGCGATAGTCTGCCCACAGCGGATCCTGTTGGATGTCGGAGACGATCACCTGTTCCTTGCGGTACATGGCGGTGCCGCACGATCCCGCATTGGGCCCGATCGGCTGCCCATCCACGGCCTTGACGTAAGCCTCGGGGAGGCTCGGCGCGGCTCCGTGGCGCACATGCCGGCCATCTTCTTCCAGTAGCAGTACCGATCCGATCATACCCGGGAACTGCGCTTCCAACAGAAGCATCAGGGTCGTCAGGCTCTCCTGCAACGGCTTCCCCTGGGCAATCACCTCCAGGGTTTCCTTCTGCAGCACGACCAGGGCTTCGGCCCGCTTGAGGGCGTCGATATTCGTTTGGACCCCGTACCAGCGGACTACTTGCCCGTCGGCGTCGCGCAGCGGAATCGCCCGGTTCAAAACCCAGCGATATTTCCCATCGGCCCGCGATGACGCGTTTCCTGCTCGTAGGGAGTGCCGTTGACGACCGCCTCGTGCCAGGCTTGCAATATTCGCTGCCGATCATCCGGGTGAAGCATTTTCTCCCAGCCATCACCCTTCAGCTCCTGCGGGCTCAAACCCATGTCGGAGCGCCAGCGCGCGTTGACGAAATCATTGGAGCCGTCGGCCGGGCCGCTCCAGATCTCGGCTGGGATGGCATCGACAATGCTCCGAAGTTGGCGTTCGCTTTGCTCCAACGCCTCCTGCGCCAGCTTGCGCTCGGTAATGTCGCGGATGGCGGCGGAGATCAGTACACCCTGCTCCGTTTCCAGCGGGCTCAACCTGATTTCGACGGGAAACTCGGTTCCGTCCTGCCGCAAGCCGTACAATTCCAGCCCCGCACCCATTTCCCGCACTCGCGGCCGGGCCAAAAATCCGGAACGGTGGGAGCGATGGCTACTGCGAAAACGCTCCGGCACCAGCACTTCGACGTCTTGATTCAGCAATTCCTCGCGGTGGTAGCCAAACAGCTTCTCGGTTTGGGCGTTGATCAACACCACCCTGCCCTCCGAATTCATCACCACCATGGCATCCGGCGCAGCCTCCAGTAATGCCCTGAACTTCGCCTCCGCCCGCTTGCGCTCGGTAATGTCGTAATCAATCCCAATCTCGCGAATTGGTTTTCCGTCACTGTCCTTGAAAACACGCCGGCAGCCCGTGATCCAATGCAACGAGCCGTCCGGCCACTGCACGCGCCATTCACCCTGCCCTTGCCCGGTTTCCATTGACATCTTCATCAGTTCTCGAATTCGGTCGCGATCGTCCGGATGCACCAGTTCAACGAACTGCTCGATGGAACGCGGGAATGTCCCCGGCTTAAGGCCGTACATCATTTCCATTTGCGGCGTCCAGGTGCATTCTCCGGTCACCAGATTGCGGTCGAAGGTTCCGATATGGGCGATTTCCTGCGCAAGCCAGAGCCGCTGTTCGCTTTCCTGCCGCGCCAGTTCCGCCCGCCTGCGTTCGGTGATATCGTGCGCCATGCCGCGCACGATCGGAGTCTCCACTCCTTCTGTGCGCAGCGTGTTGTGGTATTCCCAGGTCCTCCACTCCCCGCTCCTGGTTATTACGCACAGTAGACCGGTCTCCAACCTACTGCCCTGCCGCAACCTCTCCAGATACTGATCGAACAGCAGGCGGCCTTCGGGAATAATGAGATCGCGCATGGGAATTTTCAGCAACTCCTCTACGCTGTATCCCAGAATCCGCGCGGGCGCCGGATTCACTGACAGCAGGTTCCCCTGCAGGTCGTGGGTGCACAACAAATCTTCGCTGTTCTCGACCAGGTCGCGGAATCGATCTTCACTGGCACGCAGCGCCTGCTCGACTACTTTGCGCTCCGCGAGAGTCCGCGACTGCACCCGGTTGAGTTCGGACTCACTGATGCACAGGGCTCGCTTGACCCGATTGCGGTTGGAGGTAAGGCCCGTGAGGCACACGCCGATCACTGCGAATAGGACGGGTCCAACCAGATCCTCAGGATTGCGCACCACGAAAGAGTTTGTCGGCTCAAGGAAGAAATACCCGCCGGCGGTTGCCGCTAGCGAAGTGGCCAGAATTCCCGGGCCAAACCCGGCCCACATTGCCACCAGCACGATGGTCGGGTAGTACAGGATGAAGGCCTGGTGGAATGATCCCAAGCCGAATTTGAGGCAGAACTCGAGAAGTGTTGCGACCGCCACCCCCGCCACGGCAAACCCATACCGCGCCAGCCAGGAGCCTGGCCCCGGAGAATCGGAGATTCCCACACTTTCCCACAGATCGGCCAAGCGCATAGCCAACCCCCGTTTGACGGGATTAAGTGGACGCACCTTGCCTGCTCGGTGGCGCAGTTCGGGCCCGCGCCGTACGAGCGATAAAGTCAGTCTTCAGGACAGGTTGCGTCCTTGGGACCCCCCAAATTCATGCCCTGCATTATGGCACGGCTCGCCCTCGCCTGTAACTGGTCAAATAGAGTATGGATTTCCCGCAACAGGAAAGAGGGGTGACACGGGGCTACGGGATGGCCGAGTCCCTGACGACGGTATCTTGGTTCTAATCCTTTACCGCCCGGTCGGTGATTTCCAGGCCCTTGTCAATGATGGCGAACGCCTCGCGCAGTTGCTGCTCGTTGATGCAGAGCGGAGGATTCGTGAAGAACGTATTCCATCGCACCAGGGTGTAGAGTCCCTGCTCACGAAAGTAGCGTCCGAGTGCCGCCATCTCGTCGGAAGTCCCGTTAAACGGAGCCATTGGCTGCCGCGTCTTTCGGCTGCGGATGAGTTCCACAATTCCAAACAGCCCGATCGAGCGCACTGCGCCTACAGAGCGGTGCTTCGCTTGCAATTGCTCGCCAAGGTCCTTCATCAGCGCGCCCATCCTGCGCGCGTTTTCGATCAGATTGTCTTCTTCGTACACGCGGATGGTCGCCAGCGCCGCTGCGCATCCCATGGGATGCGAGTTGTAGGTGAGGCCGCCGTAGAACACTTTGTCGTGAAAATGCTGCGCGATGTGATGCCGCATGCCCACAGCTCCCAGAGGCAGGTAACTCGCAGTGAGTCCCTTGGCCATGCACAGCAGGTCCGGCACGACTTTCCAGTGATCTACGGCGAACCACTCACCCGTGCGGCCGAAACCGGCCATCACTTCGTCGGCAATCATCAGAATCCCGTACTTGTCGCACAGCTTGCGCACGCCCTCGAGATATCCATCCGGCGGAACGAGAACGCCGTTCGTGCCCGTGACCGGTTCGAGAATGAAGGCGGCAATATTCTGCGGACCTTCCAGCTGCATCGTCTCTTCGATCATCGCGAGTGAAGTATCCGCCGATTCCCATCCGCGTTCGATGCCATGATAAGGATCGAGCACGCGCACGACTCCGGGCATGCCCGGTTCGATGGCCCATCTGCGCGGATCGCCGGTGAGCGAGAGGCTGCCAGCCGTGGCGCCGTGGTACGAGCGGTAGCGCGCCATGATCTTGTGCCGTCCGGTGAAGAAGCGCGCGATCTTGATCGCGTTCTCGTTGGCCTCGGCGCCGCCGTTGGTGAAGAAGAAGGTGTCGATATCGCCCGGGCAAATCTCGGCGAGCTTCGCACCCAGTCGCGCCCGCGGCTCGTGCGCCATGAACGGGTTCGCGTAACACAGCGTCGCCGCCTGCTCTTTGATCGCGTTGATCACGCGTTCGTCGCCGTGGCCGATGTTGACCGACATCAACTGGCTGTTGAAGTCGATGAAGCGCTTGCCTTCGGGTGTCCAGAAATAAATCCCTTTGGCTTTCGCGACCGGTATGGGATCCACCTTCGACTGTGCCGACCATTCGTAGAGAGTGTGCTTCTTGCTGAGATCAACCATTTCCTGGCCGGTCATCGTCGGATTGGCAACGGTAGTCGTCATAATTTCCTCTTGGAACGTCATTTACCACAGAGTCACAGAGACACAGAGAAAATCCTAAAGAACGATCCGTCGGATTCCTCGAGTCAGCACCGGAGTA
>Ga0187770_10000622_pt1 | contig 17440 bp, 15 predicted proteins | sample 0116_SJ02_MP02_2_FD_133154 | JGI IMG/M metagenome (GOLD analysis project Ga0187770, IMG submission 133154) | Tropical peat soil microbial communities from peatlands in Department of Meta, Colombia - 0116_SJ02_MP02_20_MG | ecosystem: Environmental > Terrestrial > Soil > Wetlands > Peat | place...
CGATTGATCTCAAAAATCCTTTCAAGCCCTCCGATCACCAGTCGTTTTAGGAAGAGTTCCGGAGCGACCCTCAGATAGAGCTCCATGTCCAGGGCATTATGATGGGTCCTGAAGGGCTTGGCCGTCGCACCCCCTGGAATGGGGTGGAGCATCGGCGTTTCCACCTCCAAGAAGTCCCGTTGGATAAAAAAATCCCGGATCTTTTGAATGGTCATGATCCGTGTGAGGAAAATCTCTTTAACCCTTGGATTGGCAATGAGATCTAAATAACGTTGGCGATAGCGAGCTTCGATATCGGTGAGGCCATGCCATTTCTCGGGTAGGGCCCGAAGAGACTTTACAAGGAGCTGAAACTTCTGAACCTGGAGCGTGAGTTCACGAGTCCTGGTTCGAAAGACTTTCCCCTCCAATCCAATAAAATCACCGATATCGAATGTTTTAAAGAGTTGAAAGGCCGCATCGCCGACAATATCCTTTTGTAGGTAAGCTTGGATTCTCCCCTTCCGATCTTGAATATGGATAAAACTGGCCTTCCCAAAGTCGCGGATCGCTATAATCCGGCCCGCCAGGCAGAAGGTTTCTTCAGCCGATTTCAATTCCTCATCCGAGAGGGAATCGAAGGTCTCATGAAGTTCTTTGGAGGTATGGGTTACCCTAAAATCGTTTGGGTAAGGATCGATTCCGTCCTTTCTCAAAGCCTCCAGTTTTTTGATCCTTTGTTGAATCAGCTCACTCGTTTCATCCATTTCTTCTGCCCCGAGCGATCCTCTTCCTCTATGGTACTAATCTCATTAAGATTTAAGAAAGTTTTAGGACTTTTCAAACTAACCCATTTTCACATATCAGTCAAGGGAAAACGGGATTTGAGAGGCCATTTTAGGGTGGGAATCGAAGAGTAAAGAGAGTAAAAATTGAATGTTGACTTGAGGATGATCGCACGGCATCTCCGTCTCGTTCTCGAGCGGCTCCCTGGCGATCCAATTGGCCGGAAATTACAATTTTCCTCTTTCGAGGCTGTCTGCCGGCGGGAGAAATCTAAGGGAGGATTCTCTCAATCTTGGCGATAAGGTCGTAAGGGAGGCCTTGGGTGATTCGAGCTTCGACCCAGTCGCCCGGTTGAGCGTTTCCGTACAGGAAAACAGAGCCATCGATCTCAGGGGCTTGTGTTTGAAGCCTTCCCCGTAGAACACCTCGTTCCCGTCGTGGGCCTTCTACGAGAACCACCTTCTTCTCGCCCGCCATTTCTTCATATTTTTTCAGAGAGATCGTTTTCTGAATCTCCATTAGGATTCTAAGACGTTCCCTCTTGACCCTCTCCGGGATGGGATGGGAGAGTCTGGAGGCAGGCGTTCCCTCTTCGGGAGAGAACATGAAGGCGCCAAGGTGATCGAACTGAACCTCCTCCACAAAATCGAGGAGTGCGTTGAATTGGCTTTCTTTTTCCCCGGGGAAACCAACCATAAGGCAGGAACGCAGGCTGACGCCCGTTAGAAAGGTTCTAATCTTTCTTAAGAGACTCCGGATTTCTGCTCCCTTTGTTCTTCGGCCCATTTGTCTGAGGATTTCATCATCGATGTGCTGGATGGGTAGATCGAGATACGGACAGATCTTATTTTCTTGAGCCATCAGTTCGAGAAGCCCATCGGTGAAATGGTCTGCCTTAGGGTAGGAATAGAGGATTCGTATCCAACGAAGTCCTTCTACTCTGACCAGGTTTTTAAGGAGTTTTTCTAAATTAGTTCCATCCTTAAGGTCTCTTCCATAGGCAGTCGTATCTTGAGCGATCAAAATAAGCTCCTGAACCCCTTGATCCACAAGCCTCCGGGCTTCATCCCCAACGGATCGAAGTTTTCTACTTTGGTAGCGACCCCTGATCCTCGGAACCGTGCAAAAGGTGCAGGCATTGGAACAACCCTCTGCAATCTTGAGGTAAGCGATGAAGGGAGGGGTGGAGAGAATGCGAGGCGTCTTTTCATCATAGAGGAAAGTGGATTTCGGAACAAAACTCTTGCGCTTCGTTTTTTGAGAGAGCAACTTGGGAAGGTTTTGAAACGCTCCGGTACCGATGAAGAGGTCTACCTCGGGTAATTCCTTTTCCAAAACGTCTCCGTATCGTTGGGGGAGACATCCGGCAACGACGAGAAAACGGCAGCGGCCTTCCTTCTTAAGACCAGAAAGCTGAAGGACCGTTTCGACTGCCTCCTTCGTTGCGTCCTCGATAAAGGAGCAGGTGTTGACGATGAGGACATCAGCCTTTAAAGGATCCGTCGTCAGGAGATAGCCGTCTTTTGAAAGAAGGCCGAGGATCACTTCGGAATCGACTAAGTTCTTGGGACATCCCAGACTGACAAGGCAAACCGTTTCTTTCGCCATCTTAATTATTATACCCGACCAATTGCCATTATCCAACGAGGCACATCTCAGAGGGCAGAGCCTGAACCTTCAATGGTTCGGGAGCTTGCTTTATCAATAAAAAAATAATTCAAATGGCGTGAATAATTATGGTATAAATCTTTCTGTTGAATTCCCTTCCGGAAAGGAATCATCCATGGAAGTGGCCGTCATCGGCGGAGGAATTGTGGGATGTCATATTGCCTATCGTTTGGCGAAAGAAGGCAAGGAGGTTATTCTCCTGGAAAAGGAGAAGGCCTTAGGGGAACACACGAGCACACGAAACAGTGGTGTGATTCATGGAGGGATTTACTATCCCCAAGGTTCCCTCAAGGCCAGATTATGCGTTCGGGGTCGCCATTTGACGTATGAATTTCTGCAGAACCACGACATCCCCCATTGGAAATGCGGTAAGATGATTGTGGCCCTGGTGGGTTCGGAAATGAAGGCATTGGAAGACCTCAGAAAGCGAGGGAAGGATAACGGTGTAGAAAACCTGAGGCTATTAGATGCGTCTGAGATGCGAAAAATTGAGCCCCGAGTCACATGCTTTGCAGCCCTCCACTCTCCTGAAACGGGGATTGTTGATATGGCTGCCTATATGAGGATCATCGAAAGGATGCTGAGAGGACTGGGAGTAACGATTGTGAAACAATGCAGGGTCCTATCCATTGAAGATCATAATCGTCTGACAACTAACCGAGGTGAAATGAAGGTCGAGATGATCCTCAATGCGGCAGGACTTCATAGCGATAGTATTGCAAAGATGTGTGGCCTTGAGAGATACGAAATCATTCCTCACAAGGGTGATTATTATAATACGACCGAAGAGGTGATTAAAGGGTTAGTCTATCCTGTTCCAGATTCACCCCACTCCTTGGGAATTCATTTGACCCGGACGCTTGGAGAGGAGACTCTCATCGGTCCTTCAGCGATTCAGGTATCCGATAAAGAGGACTATGCGATTAAGACCCCCAGAGAAGAATTTGAGAAAGGGGTCCTTGCCATGATTCCTGACTTTAACATCCATAGAATTTATCCGGGCTATTCAGGCAATCGGCCCAAGCTTTATGACGAGGGCGTCTTGCAAACAGATTTTGTGGTATTGAAGCAAGGGCAGGGAAGAGTTCACCTTCTGGGAATTGAGTCGCCGGGGTTGACGGCCGCCCCTGCCATCGCTGAATATGTGGCGAAGATCATGAAATGAATGTCCCCAGACCTCCTCTCTATGCACGGGTGTCGTATCATTTTTTATTGCCGGCAAAGTCGTTAATCCTATAAACAGTTGTCGTCCATCCTGATCTTGTCTCACGCGTCCAATTTCTATTTTTTTTCTTATCTATTGACAAATCCAAGTTTCGTGGTAATTCTTTTAAATAAATTCGGGGTAAGTGCCATGAATTGGGACTACGACGTGATTGTGGTGGGTGGAGGGCCAGGGGGGTCAACGGCGGCGAGGTTTTGTGCCAAGGCTGGGTTGAAAACACTCATCATTGAGAAGGAACAATTGCCCAGATACAAACCGTGCGGGGGTTGCCTATCCACGAAAACCGTTAATCTCCTCGGCTTCGATCTCAGTCCCGTTGTCGAGAACACCATCTACGGAGCAAAATTCACTTATTGTTCCAAAGACCCTTTTATCATCGAGTCCAAAGATCCCATTGCATTTTTGGTGATGAGAGATCGCTTCGATCAGCTCTTGGTCAATAAAGCGATTGAGAATGGAGCCGCCCTGTTGGAAGGGGAGAAAGTCAAGAAGATAAAAGAGAAGAATGGCGGGGTTGAGGTGGAATTGGCGAAGGGGAGGAAATTTCAGTGTCGATATCTCATTGGCGCAGACGGAGCAGAGAGCATGGTTGCCAGGTCCTTACCTTTTCCACCGCAGAGGAACGATGAAAATGGAGTGGCGATAGAAAGTGAGATTGCTTTTGATTCGTCGATCCATTTTCCGGCCGAGGAGCTTCAATTCATCAATTTGGATTTCGGGAGAGTTCCTAATGGCTATGGCTGGGTCTTTCCGAAAAAGGAATGGCTCTCTATCGGGATTGGCGGAATGTTTAGAGAAACGAAGAGGCTGAACCCTCGCCAATACCTCCAATCCTTCCTCAAGGGATTGGATTACATCCCGGAAGGGAAGACAGGAAAAGTCATAGGCCATCTTCTTCCTTCTTTTTACGATGAAAAACAGAAAGTCTCCGAGGGGAAAATTCTTCTTGTAGGCGACGCTGCCCATCTGATGGATCCTTTGCAGGGGGAAGGGATTTACTATGCCATTCGAAGTGGGATGCTGGCGGGCGAGGCCATCATGGAATGGAAAAGAGAGGGGTTTGCTCCTTCGAATTATTATCAAAGGGCGGTTCATTCCGATATCTGTGGGAACCTGAAATGGGCGCTCATGTTGTCTCGTTTCGTTTTTCGTTTTACGAAATTGGCCTATCGGACTCTGAAACGCTATCCCGAACTGGGAGAGTTCTATCTAAAGACGCTCGAGGGGAGAGAAACGTATCGGGGGTTTGTGAGGACGGTCAAGACAAGGATCAAGGACTTTCTCAAAGGGCAGCTGAGTGAGAAGATTAAAGAAGCGATGGCAAGGATGTGAGGATCTAAAAACAAAGGTAAGAAGGGTTACTTTCCTTCTGGAAAAGCAATACGGAATCCCTCGGAGAGAGCGTTCGGGAGATCCTCTCGATATTCTCATCGAGACCATTCTTTCCCAGAATACCAACGATCGAAATCGAGACAAAGCCTACCAAAGACTGAGAACACGGTTTCCTCATTGGAAAGATGTCCTTGAGGCGAAAACAAGAAGTATCGTTTCAGCGATTCGGCCAGGTGGGTTGGCTGAACAAAAGGCACGGCGTATCCATGAGATCCTTCATTGGATCAAAGAACGTGAAGAGAGAGTCAGTCTTTCCTTTCTAAAAAAGATGGGTTTCGAGGAAATTAAGAAAACGATTGGCACACTAAAAGGGATTGGCCCAAAGACGCTTCACTGTCTCCTTCTTTTTGGTCTGGGGAGAGAGGCATTTCCGGTTGACACTCATATCCTTCGGATTGGGAAGCGCCTCGGTCTCATCCCGGAATGGATGGGCGCAGAAAAGGCACACGCGTGGATCGTACCCTTCCTTCCAAAGGGAAAGTCCTTGTCCCTACACCTCAACCTCATCCGATTTGGGAGATCCGTCTGCAAGGCAAGGAAGCCGCAGTGTAGCATCTGTTTTCTTACTAAAGAATGCCTTTATCCGGTCAAATGAATAATCCCCCCTCTCATAAAGGTATATGGGCTGGGGGGATCTGGGAAGGTATGATAGGTTACACCGTTTGAAAGATCTCGTTAGAAAACTTCTTCATATCCAAGATACGCCTGAAAGAACGGCCCTGGCCTATGCCGTCGGCATCTTCTTAGGGTTTTCTCCCTTCTTAGGCTTTCACACCCTTGTTGGTTTAGCGATTGCTTTTCTATTCGGGTTGAACCGGGTCGCCATTCTCTTAGGAGTCTGGACAAATACTCCCTGGTGGACCGTTCCGTTTTATATGGTTGCCACTTGGATCGGGATGCGGGTGACGGGGTCTTGGATTGACTGGGCGAAACTCAAAGAAATTTTTCAATTGGGATTGGATCGAGGATTTATGGATTCACATTTTTGGAGTCGTGTTGTTTCGCAAAGGGGTCTTTTCCTCTCTTTTAATATCGGTTCCTTAATTCTCTGCACCCTCCTCAGTTTCGTTGCCTATCCGCTCTCGCTGAAGTGGATACGATTCTACCGCCAAAAGAGAGGGAAGGGCAAAGGAGTATCCTGATTATCCTGCCAGCCTTGACACTTATCCCCTTTTGGTTGAAGAATTAATTGATATGGCGGAATGGAAAAAGGAGAAATCCAACTCTCCTATTGATTCGTGGCTTGACTCCGAGCCATGGAGAAAAAGGAGGCCTATTGGGTTAACCGGGCTTGCGGGTTCTTCCAAGGCCTACCTTTTATCTCGTTGGAGAGAAAAGGTAAAGGGGCCCCTTCTGGTCGTCACTCCTCACATGAGGAATGCCGAAATCCTCCTACAAGATCTTCGATTTTTTATGAGAGATTCGGAGGTCCCGTCTTTTCTTTTCCCTCAGTGGGAAACCCTTCCTTATGATGAAATCCCCCCTCATCCCGAAATCATCCGGGAACGGGTGAAGGTCCTTTTTTCCCTCCTGAAAGGGGAGGAAGCAGTGATCCTCTCATCCGTCAAGGCATTGATGCAGAAGGTTCTGGCCCCAGCCGATCTGAGAGAATCCGTTTTTTCCCTTTTTGTAGGCGAGGAGGTCGACCGCGATCGATTGATCAATTTTCTTCACGAAAAAGGATATACCTCGGCAAAAGTTGCAGAGGAAAGGGGGGATTTCAGCGTACGGGGGGCGATCATCGACCTTTATACTCCTTTTTATGAAGAACCCCTCCGGCTGGAATTTGACGGAGACCGATTGGAGTCCATCCGTCGGTTTGAGACAGAGACCCAACGTTCTCTTCCACAGGGAAGGATGGAAAACGCCATTCTCCTCCCGGCAAGGGATGTTTCAAAAGACGCATCTATCCAGCCGTTGAAGACCCTGCTGGACTATCTGACGGGGAATGAAACCCTCTTCATCGACGAAGGTGATGAAGCAAAGAAAGAGGCCGAGGCCTTTTTCCGTCTGATTCAGGAGCATTATGAAAAGGCTTTGTCAAAAAAGGGATCTGCACTTACTCCAGAGATGACTTATCTCAGCGACAAAGAGTTCTTCCATCTTCTTGAAAGATTTCAAACGGTTTATCTTGAAGGAGGCCCTGTTGCTTCTTCCCTATGCCAGCAGGTTTTTCCCGTTGAGATGGAGACCAACGAGAATCTCCGAAGGGAAATGAAAATTGCCCTTTCCGGGAGAACGAGTGTCTCGGAAGCTTCCCCCTTCTCGATACTGGTGAAAAACCTTCATGGCCTGCGGGAAAAAGGGATGAGGAGCTTTATTGTTTCCCACACAGAGGGTCAGGCCGAGCGATTGAGAGAACTTCTTTCAGAGTATGGGGCGGAGCCACGACTGGAAAAAACGAGAAGGTTCAGGGAGGCCCTTGGTCAGCCCGAAGAAGGTCTCCTTCTTCTCGTGGGCTCCCTCTCTTCAGGGTTTCGAAACCTCCGGGAGGGGTGGGTGATTCTAACCGAAGAGGAAATCTTCGGCGAAAGAAGGAGGCTTCTTGACGGAAAGGTTCGATCTCCTCTCGTCTCCGCCTCATGGCAGAGAGGGAGCCCAGCCCTCTCCTCGTACCGTGAACTTCGAGAGGATGATTTCATCGTCCATATCGACTACGGAATAGGTCATTACAGAGGGCTGAAGCATTTGAAGATTTGGGGGGTCTCGAACGACTACCTTCTCCTGGAGTATCAAGACGGGGACAAACTCTATCTTCCTGTGGACCGGCTCAATTTAGTTCAGCGCTATATCGGAGGCGATGGAAAATCCGCCAGACTGGATAAGCTGGGAAGTCATTCATGGGAGAGGGCGAAGAAGAGGGCGAAGGCCGCTGTTTCAGAGATGGTGAAAGAGCTCCTCGACCTCTATGCGGCCAGACAGGTTTTTGAGGGCTTCAAGTTTCCTCCTATGGATCAATTCTATAAAGAGTTTGAAGCCACCTTTGAATACGAAGAGACCCCGGATCAGATGCAAGCAATCGATGAAGTGATCAAGGACATGAGCAACCCCAAACCCATGGATCGGTTGATCTGTGGAGACGTGGGGTATGGAAAGACAGAGGTGGCCATTCGAGCGGCCTACCGTGCCGTGATGAGCGGAAAGCAGGTCGCCATTTTAGTCCCCACCACGGTTCTGGCCCAACAGCACCACCAGACCTTTAAGGAGCGATTCAAGATTTATCCGGTGGTCATCGAGGTCTTGAGCCGGTTTAAGAGTCCCCGGGAGCAGAAGGAAATCCTTCAACGGCTGAAGGAAGGAAAGGTGGATATTGTGATCGGGACGCACCGACTCTTGCAGAACGATGTGTCGTTCCGGGATCTGGGGCTGGTGGTCATTGATGAGGAGCATCGATTCGGCGTCTCCCATAAGGAGAAGCTGAAGCAGATGAGAAAATTAGTGGACGTGATCACGCTGACCGCGACCCCTATTCCGAGGACGCTCCAGATGGCTGTCTCGGGAATTCGCGATCTGAGCCTCATTCAGACCCCCCCTGAAAATCGTCTCTCGATTCGGACACTCGTGATCCGTTATGATGAGGAGGTCATCCGAGACGCCATTGAGAGAGAGTTCGAGCGGGGGGGACAGGTCTTCTTCGTCCACCACCGGGTCCAAAACATCCATACGGTCGCGAACCATTTGAAGCGACTGGTTCCAGAAGCCTCCCTGGCCATTGCTCACGGTCAGATGAGAGAAAGGGAGCTGGAGAAGGTAATGGTGCAATTCGTCAACAAGGAAGTGAATCTTCTCGTCTGTACCAGCATCATCGAATCCGGGTTGGACATCCCGGCTGCCAACACCATCCTGATCAATCACGCAGAGCGTTTTGGTTTGGCGGACCTCTACCAAATCCGCGGACGCGTGGGACGGGGGAGCCATCAAGCCTATGCGTACCTCATCATCCCCGGAGACCTCACGCTTTCCAAGGATGCCATGAGAAGGCTTCGAGCCATTCAGGAATTGAGCGAGCTGGGATCCGGATTCAAACTGGCGATTCAAGATTTGGAGATTCGAGGAGCAGGCAATCTCCTCGGGCCGTCGCAGTCGGGACACATCGCTGCCGTGGGGTTTGAGCTCTACACCCAATTGATGGAGAAGGCGGTCAGGGAATTGAAGGGCGAGGAAGTCGTAGAAGAGATCACTCCGGAGATTCGCTTTCATCTTCCCGCCTTCATTCCGGAAGGCTATGTCGAGGATCCAGGAGAAAGGCTGAGTCTTTACCGAAGGCTTTCTCTCTCTCGTTCTGATGAAGAAGTGGAGACGATTCGAGAAGAACTGGTCGACCGGTTTGGGAAGATCCCCAGGGAGGTGGAGCATCTCCTCGAAGTGATCAAGGTGAAAATTCTTCTGACGAGAATGGCCATTAAAAAGTTTGAAGAGACTCCCTCACAATTTGTCCTCACCTTTGACGAGAGCACCCGAGTTTCTCCTCAGAGGGTTGTCGATTTTGTGCATCAAGGAGAGGGTAAATATCGATTCACCCCGGACTCTAAATTGGTCATCGAAGGATGGCCTGACGCAAGGCAAGATCCCTTCGGAGCGGCGAAAAAGCTATTGCAAGCACTGGCTTGATATGGTAAATATCATCGTGTCCCTTTTCGACAAAGAAGGGAAATAAGCTTCCAGAGTAGATTTAAAAGGTGAGGACGATGATCAAGAGAATGATTTTCTTAGGGATTTTCCTCTTTCTGTCCTTCTTATTCCCGGGCTGCCAGAAATCGGGGGAGAAAGGGCTGGGGGAGAAAGAACTGGTCAGGATCAACGATGTTTCTATCTCTCTGGAAGAATTTCAGCAGATGTTGGAAAAGCAACCTCTGGAAGGAAAGATGAGGTTGGTGAGCGAGAAGGGGACAAGAGATTTTCTTGAGAATTATGTGATTCCCCGAGAAGTGCTCTACCAGGAAGCCAATCAGAAGGGCTTCGGCAAGAAAAAAGAAATTCTGGCTAAGATTGAGGATGCAAAGAGGGCCATCCTGATCGATGCCCTGCTCGAAGAGGGATTGAAAGGAAAAGGGGAAGTCTCAGAAGAAGAGGTTCAACGGTACTATAAGGATAACCAGGCTCTCTTTACGGAGCCACAGGAGATAAAGATTCGTCAAATTGTTGTCAATACGGAGCCCGCCTTGAAGGAAGTGGTGACGAAACTCTCGAAGGGTGAGAGTTTTGAGAAAATAGCCTCCACTTACAATATCGGAAAATTCAAGGAGGATGGGGGGAATCTCGGCTATATTCGCCGAGGGCAGTTGGCACCTTCCTTTGCTCAGTTCGAAGAAGCGGCCTTTTCTCTCAGAAGGAGAGGGGAAGTCAGCGAGGTCGTCAGCTCGCCCTATGGATACCATATCATTCGATTGGAAGACACGCGGGGGAGCACCTTGAGGCCCCTGAATCAAGTCAAAGAGAGGGTCCGCTTTTTCCTGCAGCCGAAGAAAAAGCAGGAGGCCTACCTTGAATATGTGAAGGAAGCGAGATCGAAAGCCAAGGTCCTCATTAATGAGAAGCTATGGACCGAAGAAAAGAAAAGGGAGGTGAGACCAAAAGAAGGGAAGAAATGAAGAAATCTCCTACGCTCCTCCTCTTGAGCATCTTCTTATCTGCTCTATGGGGATGTGGTCAACAGGAAGCAAGGCTTCCTGAAAACATTATTGCCCAAGTCAATGAGGAACAGATCCCGATGAAAGCCTTTGACCGGGAGTTTAAAGAGTTGATCTTAGAACCGGGTAAAGAGACGCCGCGAGCAGGTTACGAAGACTTAAAGCGAGCCTATCTCGACCAGGTGATCGAGCGCAAGATTCTGGTCCAAGAGGCCAGGCGCTTGGGAATCAAGGTCTCTCCCGAGGAGTTGAATCAGGCCGTTTCCGAAATAAAGAAGGATTATTCGGGAGGGGAATTTGGAGAGACATTGGGTCTCAAGGGGATGACCCTGGAGGAATGGAAGGTCCGGCTGGAAGAGAAATTATTGGCCGAAAAGGTCATCCGAAGCGTCTTCCATTCCCAGGAGAAAGTCGACGAGAAGGAAGCCCTTCGCTACTATGAAGATCATCGGTCCTCATTTCAGATTGGCCAGAGGGTGAGGGTACGTCAGATCGTTGTGGCAGACGGGGAGGAGGCGATCCAGATCCTGAAACGGCTGAAAAAGGGACAGAGCTTTGAGAAGGTGGCGATGGAGAAATCCCTGGGGCCTGAAAAGCTTCAGGGCGGGGATTTGGGTTATTTCAGCCAAGGGGAGAAGCCGAGCGAATTCGACTGTGTTTTCAACATGGAGGTTGGAGCGATCAGCGAGGTGATCAAGAGCCCGTATGGGTATCATATCTTTAAATTGGAAGAAAAAACGGAGCCCCGGCAGATCCCCTTCGGGGAAGCCAAAGCAGGGATTCTCCAAGACCTTGGGCAAAAGAGGGGGGAGGAGAATTATCAGAAGTGGTTAAAAGGCCTCAAAGGGAAAGCGAAAGTGAAGGTCAACAAGAAATGGCTCAGGTCATGAAAAGGAGAAATGAGAAGATGAAAAGATTCCCTCTGCTCTTTGGGTTCTTTCTCTTTTTATGCGGACCGATTTCTTTAAGCGAGGCAGTGGTTGATCGTGTGGTGGCGGTGGTGAATCAAGAAATCATCACCCTCTCCGAAGTTGAAAAGTGGATCGACCCCCTGAAACAGGAGATGGTGACCGAGGATCGTTTGGAGAAGCGGGAACGAATGGAGGTCCTCTGCCGGCAGGTGCTGGAGAAGCTGATTGAGGAAAAATTGATTGACCAGGAAGTGAAGAAATCTGGAATCAAGATTTCCAGTAAAGAGATAGAGGCCACTCTGGAGGAGATCAGGCGGCGAAACGCTGCCACGCAGGAAGATTTTGAAAAGGCGTTAGCCATCGAAGGCCTGACGTTAGAGATTTATAAGAAGCAGATCGAAAAGGGCCTCCAACGCCAGAAATTGATCAGTTGGTCGGTGAAGGTCGAATCGAAACCCGGAGAAAACGAGCTCAGGGATTTTTACCAAAAGAATGTGGGTCGCTATCGAACGAATGAAACCTATCGCCCCAGCCACATTCTCTTCATCATTCCAAAGGGGGCCATGCCGGAAGAGATTCGTGAAATCAGTAAGAAGGCTCAGAACGTCTTAGAGAAAATTAAAGGGGGAGAGGATTTCGGGGAGATGGCTCTTCTTTATTCACAAGATGCCTCGGCCAAGAACCGGGGAGATTTGGGTTATTTCAAGAAGGGAGAACTCTTCCCCGCTTTTGAAAAAGAGGCGCTGCGTCTCAAGATTGGAGAGGTGAGCGGGCTCGTTCGGACGGATTTTGGTTTCCATATTATCAAACTCCTTGATCGGAAAGGGTTGGAGCCTCTTCCCTTTGAGGAGGTGCAAGAGAAGGTTAAGGCGGATTATTATCAAGTTGAAACGGAGAAGGCATTTAGACAATTTATCAGCACGTTGAAAGAAAAGGCGGTCATCGAAATCAAACTTTAATCCTTCCTTTTTATAAGTGGATTCTCCGCAATCCTATCACACAGTACTCGTCATCGAAACCTATCATAACTGTAAAGTGGTATTTTTCAACTGCGCTCCGTCCCCGACGACCTTTGCCGCGCACATTGCAAGGTGTTAGCCTGGTTATTGGGCGTACTGAGCAACACCATTGCCAAACGACCAGTTTTCCTTCTTTACTTCGACAAGATTGATGAATACGTCTTCCAGGCGGACGTGGAGCTCTTTGTTCAGGCGTTCGGCTACCGTTTTATAGAAGGTTTTCTTGAGATCAAAAGTCCGGCCTTCACTGAGCGTTACTTGAATGATTATCACGCCGTTTGTACGCGGAATGTCGAGGTAGCTTGGGTCGTAGATCAGACTGTCTTTATCGTGCTCGGTGATAACCTGGAAGCGGTCTTTGGCCGGAACATTGATGGTATCAACCATCGCCTGGTGGATGATTTCACCGACCTTCTTTCCAAAACCCTCAGGCCTTCCCTTCATTATTGAGATTCGCACCAGTGGCATCGTTGTCTCCTATCATCACGCCGCCACGGCGGGATAACGAGCCTGTAGAAAAAGTCGAACATGACGATTTGGGGATGGTTTTCGGGGGTCACTTGACCAGCATGAGATCGCCGCGTACAGAGCACTTGGGAGGTCGCATTTTTTCCCATGTTACAGGATTCGATCAAAATTGACTTTTTCCACAGCCTCAACGCCAGGCATCAGCAGCGCGGTGTAGCGCGCCCGCTAGATGCCATTATTAGCTTGTATATTTATGTTGGAATTCCGAATCCTAATAATAACTCAGTAATGAAAGCCCTGATCAAGACCGGGAAGTAGAAAATAATGCACATTCTTCATCTTCCCCTTTGTTTACTTTCTCCTGCTAATTTTGAGCAATGTTTATTTGTTATTTCAAAACAGTTACATCTTCTAAAAAAAATTGTGGATTGATAGACATGGCATCGACCAGTTCAATTTTTTTCCCTTTCAGTTTATATGTTCCAAGAATAAAACCGGCTGATTCGCGCCATCCAAAGTGGCCCCTTCCAATCTTGACTATATAATACTCCTTGCCATCTGATAATGGAAAACAATGAAGGGCTGTCCCCGCGTCCCTCTTGAGCATTTTGTTAGCCCACCAGCGTTTGACAGGAAATAATTATTTCATCAACTCAGGATAAAGCTTTTTCATACACTCTGGACAGATACCATGTGAGAACTGAGCCTCTGTCCTTTTGCTGATATAACTCTCTATTTGTATCCAACTGTCTTGATTTTCAGGTGCAGCGCCCTCAAGTCGTATTCTCTTGCAATTTGAACAGATCGGCAGAATACCTTCCAGTTTTGTAATGTGAGAAAGGGCTTTCTCAAGTTCATCGATTTTCTTCTTGAGCAATTTCTCATTATGGTCAAGAGAAATAATCATGGAATTAAAAGCTTCAGAGAAATCACCCATGAAGTCAACTCGTTGTTTATAATCTCCATTCGCCACCTGCGTTGCTTGCCATGTCAGATGGAGCAGCCGCGAATGTAACTCTTTGAAAGGTGACGCGAGAAAATTCTTGGATTGTAGCTTTATGTCCTGTAGTTCACCTTGTGATAAAGGTACGATGATCTCTTGAATCTCCTGCATGAAATCGATGAACTGATTCAGCATTTCCCCAAGCTCGTGTTCAATTTCATTATCAAATCTTTCTATGTCAATCCTTGAAGGAATTCTGCCCTGCAAGAGTATGGCGAGCTTCTCAATGACCTCTTCGATCATTTATCCACCTTGACCTCTCTAGCAACGAAACGGCAGACCCTCTCACCACTTGCCCAGCAATCAATCTCTCTAACAGAGAAGGGCTTCCCGGTGTACGCCTCGAAAATGCCGGCAATGAACCCCTCATCATATTGGCAAACGACCTCGTCCGTGAACGGCAGTCCTGAGCAGTCGAGATCTTCGGCAACGACCAGTGTAAATCTCATGTTCTCCATGTCAGCTTTTTCAATCCTTAGAATTCCGATGACTTGCTCTTTGAGCACTTGCTGTAATTGAGCTATAAACTCATTAAAGCCAAGCTCCCGATTTAGGAGATTCTCGCAGAATTGGACCCCGGCCAGCCTGCCAGCCTTGATGAAGATATCATTTGCCTTGTCTACACCCGACTCGGTAATTAGCACATCTCGCAAAGTGTATTGGAGTAGTCGATAAGCCAGTACAGGCACAGTTAAACCCAAGTTGGGCCGCCCGCGTTCTATGTCACCCAGGTCTCTCCAAGTGAATTTATTGTAGTTCCGTTCTTCCTTAAACATGATTTGTCATCCTCCTTAGGCTAACGAGCCTGTGGAAAAAGTGACTTTTTTAAAAAGTGCTTCTTTGGGTCGATCAAATATAGGTAATTCTTTTATAGGTAATTCTTTTTTGTCATCAAAAGTTTTTATAATCCTTGCTGTAATGTTCCTGTTCCCATGATAATTTCCCACCTCGATACCCTATTACCCAATCCGGCCCCGTTCACGCAAGCTCCAGACCGTATCGATCGGAATAATCATACTCCCTATATCTCCGCATCCAGCCCCTCCTAAGCGGCCCCGGCTCTCTTTTCCCTCACTGATATAGCGATATTATCATGCTTTTATGACTTTTTCTACAGACTCAACGATTTAGGTCAGCGGTGGCTATAAGCCTCTCGAAGCGGATGTTAGGGAGAGGGGGACGTCCATAAAAATATAAGATTCTAACCTTCCTTGAGTTTGAGATGTCTCTCTTCGATGATCCTCGCCCCTCGTCTTGCCGCCTGACTCACCGCTGGCTGTGTCACACCCAGTCTCCTTGCCACCTCCGTCCCACTTACCCCCAGTTCTCTAACCGCCCAATAACTCACCACACTCCGGGCGGCCACCCCCTTCCGGGATTTCCCTTCTGTCTTGACCTCCTCCGTTCTCATACCAAAAATCTCCGCCACCCTTCCGATGATTCGCTCCAGATCCAACCCTTCCGCCTTCAATCCGTATCGCCGCTCCATCGCCTCTTCCGACGCCTTGAGCACCTCCCCCACAAATTCGCTCTCCCCAAGGATCCGCTCATCTCCTTTGAATCGGCCTCTCCACTTCTCCAGTCCCTTAACTCCTTCCCATCCCCCCAGACTCCGAATGAGCCCTCCTCCGACCAGATCCGGCCTTCGCCCCCTCAGTATCCCCTGCTCAACATACCTCCGGTAGTTTCTTCTTGCCGCTTTCTCTCTCCGTCCAAAATAGCCTAAGACCGTGTCCACGTCCTGCCATTCTCGCTTCCAGAACCCCATGATCACACTGTGCCCGCTGTATGAGTAATGATCCAGAGCATCTAAACTCTCTACTAACTTCCCCCGGAGGGTATTCAGATGGATGTAACGGACCAGCTCCAATAAGTACGGATCCTCCTGACACAGAATCGATTTGTAACGATTCTGAAACAACACCCCGTGTCTGTGGTAACGTCGATTGTAGGTCACGGCATAACCAGTCAGAAGCCGCCGCATCAATCCCGCCAGGGGAATCAATCCGCTCCGTACCAGAAGATGAACATGGTTGGGCAGCAGCGCCCAAGCATAACATGATGTCTTTGATTCCTGAAGAAGAAGTCCCAGACGGTCGAGAAAGGCGTCACGATCCTGATCGTCCTGGAAGATTCGCTTCCGCTCGATTCCTCTCACGATCAGATGGTGGACTCCACCAGGATAATCGATCCTTGCTTTCCGGGGCATGAGAACACGCTATCAAACCACAACCAATCTGTCAACTTATAATTTTATGGACGTCCCCTAATTCCTAATTCTAGATAAGGCCCAGCCACCTCTGACTTAAAGCTGAGCAGTGAAGTTAAAGCTTGAATTGCCACAGGCTTAAGCACCTCATGTCTGTTTCCCAGCACCCAAATGGCACATATGGCAGCGTCTTGCGCAGCCATACCAACTGGAAGGTTTATTATAGCATTGTCGATCGCACCTCGAAAATCTGTCCCAGACAATCCGAGATCCTTTATAACCTCAGGTGAGAGCATCTTTTCAATTGTTTTCTCGGAAACCTGCGTTCCTCCGCGCCCGTGAGCAATATTCATAATTTCTGTAAAAAGTTTAAGAAGCTTTATATCAGCCTCCAATTCAGCACTTTGCGTCAGACGAGTCTCAGATTTGACTTTTAACCTATACTGTCTTAACGCTAACCATCCACCAATAGAGGCTGTGATCAGTGTGACAAATGTCGAAGCAGGGACAAGCCAATCTTTTATAGTTTCAGGTGTCATATTTCTTCATACCTTTCTGCCTAACTTATTTTTTAAGCCTATTCTATCTATGTGTCATGTTATAGCCAACAGAGGGGTTTGTCAACGAAGTTTTTGCTGAAATTCTTTAAAATAAAGCATTTTTTCGGTATAATGCTGCCTTAATATACGGTTCTGCCAAGGAGCATAAAGTGAAGTGGAGGTTTTTTTCATTAATCATATTTTTCCTCCTTACGGCTTGTTTTCCCAAACAGCGTGTTGCTTATGAGCGAAGAGTACCTCCGCCTGAAAAAGGTGAAACGACCGAAAAGAGGGAGTGGCGAGAGGTTCAGCAGGGGATGGCGTCCTGGTATGGAGCGGATTTTCATGGAAAACAGACGTCGAGTGGCGAAGTCTACGATATGTACCAACTGACCTGCGCCCACAATACCCTCCCCTTGGGCACAATGGTCATGGTCACCAACCTCGAAAATGGAAGGTCCGTTGAGCTAAAAGTCAATGACAGGGGGCCTTTTGTGAAAGGCAGGATTATCGACGTCTCATATGCTGCTGCACGGATGCTCGGCATGCATGAACAGGGAACGGCCGCGGTCAGAGTGGAAGTAATCGGTACAGCCGTCCAACCCGCTCAG
>Ga0187770_10000624_pt1 | contig 17409 bp, 14 predicted proteins | sample 0116_SJ02_MP02_2_FD_133154 | JGI IMG/M metagenome (GOLD analysis project Ga0187770, IMG submission 133154) | Tropical peat soil microbial communities from peatlands in Department of Meta, Colombia - 0116_SJ02_MP02_20_MG | ecosystem: Environmental > Terrestrial > Soil > Wetlands > Peat | place...
CGCGACATCATCCAGTCGGCGCTCGATGTGGGCGCCGGATGGATACTGATTGGCTTCCATAAGCCGGCGTTCGGCACGGACGAAATGGGAGGCACGGTGCGAACCGTTTTCGGACGCGCGCGCGCGCTGCCGATCCACGTCGGCGTGGTCACGCGAGGGGAACCGGGGCGAATCGACCGCATCTTCGCGCTGGTCGACAACACCACGGACGGCCGCGCGGCACTCGACCTCGGATCGCGCATCGCACGGAAATCCGGAGCGAGCCTGCATGCGCTGCTCATGCCCCAGGATGGGGGCGAGCCGGAACCTGCGCTCAAGGATCTGCTGAAAGATGCGAGCCGGACGGCCGGCAAATGGCTATACACTGACGTGCTTCACGATCGGAGCCCGCGCAAGCTGATAGAGCAGACGCCGGGAAAACTCGTCATCGTGGGCAAACGGATCGTTGATGAACTCGTGCTTCCGATCAATGTCATCAGGGAGCTCGATGGCGAGCGATGCATGATCGTCGTCCAGGGCGGCAATCTCGATGGCGATTCCGCTACCGCCGACTGAGTAACTGGCAGGATGTCGAGAAAAGCGCGATCATCGCGATTCCGCCGCGCGCGGTCTCAACATCGTGGGTGAGAGACGGCCGCGCGATTTCAATCCGGCGCGGCGTTAGCCGCAGGGACAGGAATGAGCATCAAGAGGGAAATCAAATCGTTGGTTGAAAAGGTCACGGGCGTGCGTCTTTTCCGCAAGCTGCCGCGCGGCATCGACGTGCTCGATGACATACGCAACTACCTCCCCGGCTTCGAGATGAAAATCATCTTCGATGTCGGCGCGAACACGGGACAGTCGGCGCAAAGCTATCTGAACAAGTTTCCGCAGGCGTCTCTGTATTGCTTCGAACCGGTGCAATCGACTTTCGAGAAGCTTCAAGAGAGCCTGCCGGCCGGCGCGAACGTATCGACTTTCCAGATCGCGCTGGGAGCGAACACCGGGACCGGCGAGATGGTTTTGGAAGGCGATCCTGATATGCATTTTCTCCGCGGTACATGCCGCGAGGTGACCGTAGATGCCGCGACGCGGCTTGAAACCGTGAATATCGATACGCTCGACAATTTTTGCGCTACCCATAACGTCGGCCATATTGACTATCTCAAGATCGACACCGAAGGCGCAGACCTCGACGTTCTGATCGGCGCGCAGCGGATGCTGGCCGAGCGCCGGATTGACCTGGTCGAAGTCGAGGCGGGCATGAACCCCGGCAACCAGCGGCATGTCCCCTTCGAGAAGCTCAAGAGCTTCCTGGAGAGCAGGAACTACTATCTATTTGGAATCTACGAGCAGGTGGAGGAATGGCGGACGAATAAGCCGCATCTTCGCCGGACCAACCTGGTATTCATTTCCGAGAGCGCAATAGACGCATCCCGCACCAAACCCGCCGCCTAGCCGCATGGCGTCCGCGAGAGATCGCGCTAGCAAGCCGGGCCGGGTTGCGGACCTTTGAAAGGCGGCCCGGGAGTCTTTCGGGCGCGCCGCTCGGATGGCATACTGGTGATACAAAACCTCGGACGAATTTAAGTTTTATCCGAGGAAACGTATCATGCCAGCCAAACCAAAACCCGCGAAAACGCAGCAAGATCGCGCCGTCGAGCTACTGCACGAACGCGGTATGCTGCGCCTGGCCGAACTGAGACGCCGCGGCATCACGGCGGCCACCGTCGCGCGTCTGGAGCGCCGAGGTGAAGTCGTTCGGCTTGCTCGCGGGCTTTATCAGCTTCCCGACGCCTCCCTGCACGCGCATCATGCACTCGCAGAAGCCGCGAAGCTGGTACCCAAGGGCGTTGTCTGTCTCGTTTCCGCTCTTGCGTTCCATCAGCTCACCGATCAGGTACCCAGCCGCGTGTGGATCGCAATCGGAAGGAAGGACTGGCGCCCGAGAGGCGGCCAGCCCCCGATGAGGTTCGTACGATTTCCGCGTGAGCGCCTCCAGCGCGGAGTCGAGATCCATGAGATCGAGGGTGTGCGCGTGCCAGTTTTTGGTGCCGCGAAGACACTGGCCGATCTGTTCCGCTATCGGCGCGTGGTCGGGACTGGCATCGGCGTTGAAGGGATCCGTGAGGCGCTGCGCCAGCGAAAAGTGACGCCTGCGCAGATTTCCGAGGAAGCAAACCGGGCCGGAGTGTGGAAAGCGATGCAGCCCTATCTGGAGGCGCTGGTGTAAATGTCCAGGCGCCGCCGCGACATCGGGGCCTCGGTTCGCGCACGCCTTCTGAGGTTCGCTCGCGAGAAGGGGCGGGCGTTCGATGTCGTCCTCACGCGCTACGTCCTTGAGCGGCTTCTTTATCGGCTCAGCCTCTCGCGGCATCGCGAGCGTTTCGCTCTTAAGGGAGCACTGCTGATCACTGCCTGGTTTTCTGATCCGCATCGCCCCACGCGGGACGTTGATCTTCTCGGGTTCGGCGACTCATCTCCCGAAGGGATTCTGTCGGTCTTCCGCGACGTATGCGCTGTACAGGCCGATGATGGAGTTACATTCGATGTAGAAACCCTCGCGGTCGAACTAATCCGTGAGGATCTCGAATATGGTGGGCTAAGGCTTCGCCTCACAAGCAGGCTGGCCGGCGCGCGCATAGCCACCGTGATCGACGTGGGCTTTGGTGATGCCGTCGAGCCCGGCTTGGAAGAAATCGAGCTGCCAGTCTTGCTTGGCATGCCGGCGCCGCGTCTGCGTGCCTATCCGCGCGAGACCGTGATTGCAGAGAAGTTTGAGGCCATGGTCCGCCTGGGGCGCGCGAACAGCAGGATGAAAGATTTCTACGATGTGTGGATGCTCTCGAAGACGTATCGGATCGATTACGAGCGCCTCGCAAGATCCATCTCGGCTACGTTTAATCGGCGTCGTACGGCACTGCCGGTGGACGTGCCCGATGCGCTCACTTCAGAGTTCGCCGGCGACCCGGTGAAACGCGAGCAATGGCGCGCGTTTGTGAGGGATTTGGAAAGTGATCCGGGACCGCTCGAACGCGTGATCGAACACTTGGCGGGGTTTCTCATGCCGCACGCCGCCACGGCGCGTTCACTACTGCCCCTCACGCGGCGGCGGATTTGAGAATCGAAAGCGCGATCTTGTGCATCCTCGCGTCGCCCGCCGCGACGACCTGGCCGCCATCGTAAGGCGAGCCGCCCGACCAGTTCGTCACGATTCCGCCAGCCGCCTCGATTATCGGGATAACCGGCTGGATATCGTAAGGCTGTAGGCTCGATTCGATCACGAGGTCGATGAAGCCCGCGGCGAGCAGGCAATACGAATAGCAATCGCCGCCGTAGCGGCGCAGCCGCGACTTCGATGCCAACTCGTGAAACGCGTCGCGCTCGGCCGGCCTCGAGAACATCGCCGGGTCGGTCGCGCACACGACCGCGTTCTCCAGCCGCGCGCATCGGCGCACCCGCAGCGGCTTGCGCTGCGAGCCGTGCCTGAATTCCGCGCCCCGGCGCGAACCGACGAACATCTCATCCGTGTACGGCTGATGCATTACTCCGACGATCGGGCGCGTCCCGTCGTTCAGGCCGATCAGGACGCCCCAATGGAGCTGCCCGATGATGAAGGCGCGAGTTCCGTCAATGGGATCGATTACCCACGTCAGGCCGTCGCTTCCTGCGGTGATGCCGTGCTCCTCGCCATGGATCGCGTGGGTGGGATAGACCCGGTGAATCTCATCGCGGATCACCCGCTCGGCCTCGCGGTCGGCGGCGGTCACCGGATCGTATCCCTTGGCGGCGGCCTTGTTGTGGACGGCGATGCGCGATCGGAAATGGGGCAGGATCGTCTGCCCCGCGGTTTCCGCGAGATGGCTCGCGAATGCTGTGTACTCGGCGATCGTTCGATCTTTAATCCGATCTTTAATCTGTTTAATCGTTGGCACGTGACATCATCCCGGACGGCGGTTCGAGTTAGGGCAATTCGTAGCTCGCATCGAGCCACGCCATCATCAGCTCCTCGACCATCGCGGGATTGAGCCCCGTCGCGCCGCCGCCATAGACGGCGCCGGAGCGCGGCGGTGTCGCGGGCGGATTGCGGGCGTACTCGACGCCCGCGGCGATTTCTTTGACGAAGCGCGCCGCAACACCCGGCAGCGTCTGCGGCAGCGTCACGCAGAGGTGAAAGCCCGGCGGGTTCTGGAGCCCGTTGAGGCGCCATCCGCGCTCCGAAAGAAAGTCGTTGACGTGGTAGATGTCCACGGCGTCGGAGGTGAACGCGAGACAGTAGGTCGGCTTGCCGATGATCTTGAGTTCGGGGATTTTCGCGACGCCCGCCTTGATCGCATCTGCAACCTTCATGATCCGGCGCGCCGCCTTCAGGTAACCCTCCTCGCCGAGCGCGACCAGCGCGGCCCAGGTCGATGCGCTGATACCCTCGGAGCGGCTGCCGGCGAACGTTGGCGATGCGTACAGACCGCCCTGCCAGCCCGTCATCGTGAAGTGCACGCGCCGGCGCAGTGCCCGGTTCCGGTAGAGCACGACCGAAGCGCCCTTGAGCCCGTAGCCCCACTTGTGCGTATCGCACGACATCGACGTGACGCCAGGCAGCCGGAAGTCGAACACAGGAACGTCGTAGCCGAGCTTCGCGATCCAGGGCAGGATGAATCCGCCGAAGCAGCTATCGACGTGCAGGCCCACGCCCGCTTCGAGCGCGAGGTCGGACAACTTTTCGATCGGATCGATGAGCCCGTGCGGGTAGTTTGCCGCCGAGCCCGCGATCGCGATCGTGTTCGGGCCGATCGCCCGGCGCATCGCATCGACGTCGGCCAGGTAATCCGGTCCGACCGGCACGCGGATGAGCTTGATGCCGAAGAAGTGCGCGCCCTTGGAGAACGCGGGATGAATCGTGTCGGGCGCCACCATCTCGGGCTCCGTGATTCCGCGCTCGGCCCGGGCTTTCTCGCGATAGGCGAGCATCGGCAGGATGATGCTCTCGGTGCCGCCCGAGGTGATTTGGCCGCAGACGTCGGCCTGCGGGTCGCGCTCGCGCGCGGCCTCTGCGCCGAGCATCCGCCCCGTCATCGCGACGATCTCGCCCTCGAACTTGGTGCCGCTCGGGCACATGTCGCGCTGGAGGAGGTTCACGTGCGAGAAGAGCGAGAACGCGCGATTGAGGAACGCGTAATGCTCCATCCCGCCGTGGTAATAGGTGCCCGAGATCTTGCCGCCCTGCCAGCGCGCATTCTCCTCGCGCGCAATCGCCCGCATCTCGCGCAGCACATCCGCAGGCTTGCGGCCCTTCTTCGGCAGCTCGCGGTAGGTTTCGAACCTGTCGCGATACGGAAACATATCTCCGAAAGGTCCCGATGATTGCTCCGGCTGTTTCGCTCGCTTGGGCATGACTCGGCTCCTTCAAATTTCGCGCTGGCGATCGCGAGGGCAGGGCGCCCGCGCGCCCGCCTCCCGGCGGTCCGCATCGAACCGGATGATAGCCGACGCCGTGGATTAATCCGAGACCGCGGCGGGCGGATTGAGGCGCCGGTAGATGCCCCGATTGCGCTTGTAGAACCGGAGGAACTCATCGAATTGCCGATCGTAGATGCGCCGGTTCGCCGCGATGGGCCGATATTCGGCCGCGATCCTCACCAGCGCGGGGATATCATCGATCGCGATCTCGCCGAGCGCCGCAAACGCCGCCATCGCAGCGCCCACCCCGTTGGCGTTGCGCGGGTTCGCCACCTGCCGCACGGTGCATCCGAGCACGTCGGCCATTATCTGGCACCAAAGCTCGGAGCTTGCGCCTCCGCCGATGAAATTGAGCGCGCCGAACGAACGCCCGACGAATTTCTCGACGTGCCGCTTGAGCCATCGCAGATTGAACGCCACTCCCTCCATCACGGCGCGAACGTAATGGCCTCGCGTGGTGCGCAACGTCTGATTGAAAAACGCGCTCCGCGTCGATGGATCCTCGTGCGGCGCGAGCACTCCGTTCACCCATGGCGTGAATATCAAGCCGTCGCTGCCGGGCGGCACCTCTGCCGCGAGCCGGTTCATCTCGGCGTACGCGCCGGATGAATCCGCGCCGCCCGGCGGGTAGAGGACGTCCTTTAGCAGGTCGAGACATCGCCCTGCCGCTCCCTGCTCCGCGCCGACCATGTACCGGCCCGCCAGCGCGGCCGGCATCGTGGTGAGCATGTGAAACGGGTCGGTTTTCTTCGCCGGCACGTGGCAGCTCAGCCACGAGGTCGTGCCGACATAGAAATAGCCGTCGAAGTTGCGCACTGCGCCCGCGCCGACGGTGGCCGAATGACTATCGCCGGAGCCCATCACGACGCGCGTCGATGGGGCCAGGCCGAACTCGTCCGCAACCTCGCGCTTGATCGTGCCGAGGACCGCATCGACCGGCTCGAGGTCCGGCAGCTTCGCGCGATCGATGCCCGCCATCGCGAGCAATTCAGGCACGTAGTGGACTCGGTTCGGGTCGCGATTATCGGTCACCCAGTATGGGAACATCGTTGCGTACGAAGCCGCGGCCTGCCCGCTCAAGCGCAAGTTGAGGTAGTCCATCGGCTCGAGGAATTTGTAGGTGCGCGCGTATATGTCGGGACGCTCGTGCTTGATGAACAGGATATGCGCGAGGCCGTCCACGCCGGACTGCACCGGCACGCCGCCGGTCAGGCGCAGCCACTTGAGCAGCTTGAACAGCCCGTAGCCCTGGACCTTCGGCCATCCGCCGGCGATCGCGCGGTTGTACTTCGCGCCGCGCGTGTCCATCCACGAAATCGCATTGCCGATTGCCGAGCCGTTCTCGCCGACCGGCACGGTGACGGCCCAAAGTGTCGTGCACGCAACCGCGATAATCTGCTCGGCGGGGGCGCGTGATGCGGCAATCGCCTCTTTCGCCGCGCCGCATACCGCGCGCCACCATTCCTCCGGGTCCTGTTCCGCCGCCCCGGCCGCGGCGATCTGCGTGCCCACATGGCGCAGCGCCGAGGCGGCCACCTCGCCGCGGCTCGAGACGATCGACGCCTTCACGCTGCCGGAGCCCATGTCGATAGCCAGTATGTATTTGAGCGAGGCCGCCATCGAGTCTACCGGCGCGCGTATGACTTGCAATTCAGCGCGAGGTCCCTATAGTCAGTAGGGCGAAGTTGCGGTGCAGTTGGAAAACTTGAACGATGCTATCCTCGTCTGCCAACTGGCCGCCTTTGCCGTCTCCGGGATGTATTCGGTCGTGTACCAGAAGGTACAATCGTCAGATGGATCGATCGACAGCGCGCTGTAATCGCCCCATCGTTCGGTGCCGCGCTGCGAACCGCCGCCGTCCATGATAATTTCCTCGGACTCCATCGTCCCGGCCAAATCATCGGGCGTGCGGCCAGTATAAGCAACGTTCGGATGGAGCCCCGCTCCGGACAGGCTGTAACCGATTCCGATATTGCCCGCGGAGTCCATCCCGATGCTGCCCATCCAGCGCCATTTCGTATCGGGGGCATAGGTGCCCTGTTGATAGACGGCCGGCGTGGTGGATAGCGCGCGGATCTCGTACCATCGCAGCGCTGCGCCGATCGCTTTCTTGCCCTTAATCGCACGGGCCACCGTATGAGTCGCAACCAGGGCCTCGTGATCTCCAAAGTTGCGATAGGCCGCGCGATACATCATCCGATCCGAGATCTCGTCGAGCTTCATCGAAACTCCCGACTGCGGAACGCATCCGGGCGAATCGTCCGGGTCGGTATCGTGATGCTTGATCGGCTTTGGCTCGACCTCCTTACACGCGGGAGTGAAGGAATCCACCGAAAGTGCAGCCGGGCCGGTCAGGCGCGCGTTGGCAGGAGTGGTGAAATCCGCGTGCAGCGACCAGATATTCAACAAGTTGCTTCCGTACGTTATGAAATAGTTCGACGAACCCGTGGGAGGTGCGGTGGCGCCGTCCCAATCCGATGGCACCGCGCCGAACAACTTGGGATCGTCGAAGCATTCGGAGGTGGCCGTTGCGCCGGTCAGCATCGCGCTGCGGTTGAACGCGCACGCCCGCCCTCCGAGCAGAGTGTTGCCGTTAAACATGTTGAATGAGAAATAGTAACCGTCGGGCCATACGCCCATGTGTGGGTAGTCCGCGAAATTCGAGCCCATCGCAAAAGCGTATCGATAATAAGTACCGGTCGCATCGGAAGTGGTCGATACAGCAACGCACTCCAGGTACGGCGATGCGTCCGTAAACTGGCTCAATACCCACCGGCCCGCCACTTTGTCGTATTGTGCGATCGGATCGCCGTCGTTCCTGGCCTCGCAGCCGCCGCCGAAGCCAAGCCACAACGCGTTGCCGTCCACCTGGCTCATCACCATCGCGCCCGTGCTCTTGTTAAAGACGGTCAGCGAAGTATTCACCCACTGGACGTACTGTGTCGCTCCCACTGCGCCGGTAGTATCGGGCGGAGTAGATGCCGGTTTGAAACCCGACGTGTTCACGCCCAGGCCGTCGAAGTTCATGATAATCGGTGCGTCCAGAGAAGTGGTCGGCCCTGATTGGAGCGCGCCATCTTGTTCCAGCCCGCCGGACGGAAGCGGCAGGCGATGAAGCGGCATTATGCGCGCCGGGCGCGGCGCCTCGGACCGGTACGCCTCCACCATCGTGCGCAGCGGCGGCGACACGTCGTGCTGTATGTCAGTCGTGACGGAGACCGTTTGCGCGGCGGCCTCGCGAGCCTTAAGCGGCCCTGCCAGTCCGGCGGCTACAATCGCAACAACGAGCATCCTGGTACATTTTCCTTGCCACAACGATCGTGAATCGAACATCAGACTTCCCCCCTCTCCACAACCGGGACCTGCGCTTTGCCCACCATGGGCCAGCGGGATGTCGGCGGATCATTTCCTACCGATTGTACACGCGCCCGCTACCGAAAGAAGTGTTGCGCATACCACGAGGCTCGAGATGAACTAGCACGCGCTTTTACCTATCCTGGCTCGAAGCGAGCGGCGGCGCGGCTCATCCTGCGCAATCGGGCCAAGGATGGCCTAAAGGGCGAGAAAGCCACGGGTTGAATAGAGGGTATAATTGGCGTATTCGATGCCTGCGAACCGATAAACGTCGCGGTGACTCGGCCAGCCGGGCCGGTCGTGTGCCGCGCAGGAGAGAGGTCCGAACACTATGCGTGAAACATACGTAGTTGGCGTAGGGATGACCCCCTTCGGCCGTCATGAGGACAAAACGATCGAAGATCTCGGGCAGGAGGCGCTGCGCGGTGCGCTCGCCAACGCGGGCCTTGAATTCCCCGCTATCGAGATGGCCTTCTGCGGCCACGCGATGCAGGGGACGACGGCAGGCCAGCGCGTCATCAACCGCGTCGGAAACACCGGCATCCCGATAATCAACGTCGAAAACGCATGCGCCACCGGCTCGACCGCCTTGTACCAGGCGGTGATGGCGGTGCGCAGCGGAGTTGCCGACGTCGCGCTCGCAATCGGGTTCGAGAAGATGGGACGCGGCCCGATCCAGAATCCGGCCGTGGCCGCCGCTCGACCCGCGGCCACTCCACGCCCGGCGGGCGCAGCGCCGATGCCTTCGATGTTCTCGGAGGTATTCAAAGCGCACTCCAAAAAGTACGGGACGACCATCGAGCAGATGGCGCGCGTCTCGGTCAAGAATCACAACAACGCCTCGCTCAATCCCCGGGCCCAGTACGGCTTCAAGGTCACTCTCGAGGACGTGCTCAACGCGCGGATGGTCGCCGACCCGCTCACCCTGCTGATGTGCTGCCCGACCAGCTCCGGCGCGGCCGCGGCGATCGTCGCGAGCGCCGAGGTGGCGCGCTCGTGCAAGAACAAGCCCGTCGCGATTCTCGCCTCCATCCTTCAGTCCGAGCGTCCCGGTACTCCGGGCGACGCGCTGCACGGAGTGACCGAGATCAACACTCGCGCGGCGGAGAAAGCTTACGCGCAAGCCGGGGTGAAGCCCGGTGCGCTCGACCTCATCGAGCTGCATGACTGCTTCGCGATCGCGGAAATCGTTCACTACGAGAACCTCGGACTGTGCGCGCGCGGCGAGGGCGGCAAGTTCGCCGAGATGGGGTTTGGCGAGATCGGCGGCAAGGTCGCGGTGAGCCCGTCGGGCGGCTTGCTCGCCAAGGGCCATCCGCTCGGCGCAACCGGAATCGCGCAGGTGGTCGAACTGGTCGAGCAGTTCCGCGGCGAGTCAGGTCCACGCCAGGTCAAGGGCGCAAAGCTGGGACTCGCGCACTGCCAGGGATTCGGCGGCGCGGTGACCGTGCACATCCTCACCTCGCAGGTGTGATCATGGCGGAACAGACTCCCACTCCCGCGCAAATCCTGGTGCAGCGCGCAGCCGCGACGCCCAACCGCGTCTTCATCATGTTCGAGGATCAGCGCGTCACGTTCGGGCAGATGAACGAGCGCGTCAACCGCGTCGCGAACGGCCTGGCGAAACTCGGGGTCAAACCCGGCGACGGCGTGGCGATTATCATGCCCAACCGGCCCGAGTGGCTATACAGCTTCTTCGCCATCCAGAAACTCTGCTGCTACTCGGTCCCGGTCAACATCGCGCTCAAGGGCGAGGGCCTCGCTTACATACTGAATCACTCGGAGGCCAAGGCGGTGATCGTCGCCTCCGAATTGTTCGATGCTTTCGCCGCGATTCGTCCGAGCCTCACGTCGCTTCGCCACGTAATCGTCGATACGACTGAGGCGCCGGACTTCGCGGTGCCGCCCGGCGCGGTCACGCTGGCGAAGCTCGCCGCCGATGCGCCCGCGAGCGAGGTAAACGCGCCGATCGATCCGGCTGCGATGGCGTGTCTCCTGTACACGTCGGGCACGACCGGGCTGCCCAAGGGCGTCGTGATGCGCTACCAGGGGCTCGGCCGGTTCGGCCTGTTCGGCTCGCAATACACCGACAACGATATTCTCTACACCTGCCTTCCGCTGTTTCATGCCAACGCGCTTTTCCTCACCGTGGTGCGCGCGTTGGCCGGAGGGCTGACAGTCGGGCTCAGCCGGAGATTTTCCGCAAGCCGCTTCTGGGACGAAGTTCGCCGTTACGGCGCGACGACCTTCAACGCGCTCGGCGCGATGGTTCCGATCCTGCTCAAGCAGCCGCCGCGCGCCGACGATGCGAACAATCCGATCAGGATGGTGTTCAGCGCGGCGACCCCGGCATGGGCGTGGGGCGAATTCGAGAAGCGCTTCAACGTGACGATCTTCGAGGGTTACGGCGCAGTCGATGGCGGCGGATTCGGCCTGTCGAATTTCGGAACGGCGCCCAAAGGCTCGATGGGTAAGCCGGCGCCGGGCGTCGAGGCCCGCGTGGTCGATGAAAACGGCAACGAAGTTCCGACCGGGGAGACCGGCAACCTCGTGTTCAAGGTCGATGACGCCAATCAGCGCCGCGTCGAGTACCTCAAGAACAATGAAGCCTCGAACGCCAAGATCCGCAACGGATGGTTCTTCACGGGGGATATGGCGTATCGCGATGCCGACGGCAATTTCTATTTCGCCGATCGCAAGACGGACTCGATGCGCCGGCGCGGCGAGAATATCTCGTCCTACGAAGTCGAAAAGATCGTGAACCAGCATCCCGCGGTCCTCGAATCGGGAGCCTTCGGCGTACCGTCGGAACTCGGCGAGGATGACGTCATGATCACCGTGGTTCTCAGACCCGGCCAGAGCGTCGCGCCCGAGGCGCTGGTGAAGTTCTGCGAGGAGCGGATGGCGAACTTCATGGTGCCGCGCTACATCGACTTCTGCGGCGCATTACCCAAAACCGAGACGCATCGCGTTCAAAAGGCCGTGCTCAAGAAGCAGGGAGTCACGCCGACGACCTGGGATCGGGAAAAAACCCAGCCGGCGCGCCGTCAGCCCGCCCCAGCCCGATAACCAGTTGCGCGGAGAAACTATCGATGGAACTGAAAGAAGCAATAGGCATTCGGCGTACTATTCGATTCTATAATCCGTACCGTACGGTCGAACGCGAGAAGATACAGAAAATGCTCGAGGCGGCGCGGCTGTCGTCGTTCTGGGGCAATGTCCAGGCGCTCCGCGCTATAGTGATGTTCCGCGAATCGTGCCCGCCCGAAAAATGGCAGTCGCTCATCGCCCCGCTCGGCACCAGCCAGCTCCAGCACGCGCCGGTCGCCATCCTCTGGTACTGGGTCGAGGAGGCCATCCTTGATTCGAAAACCGGGCACCTGACCCAGGGCGATCGCCTCCACGAACTCGTCGCCGCGCGCGCGATCGGCCTCAACGAGGCCGAGGAGCACAAGGCGCTCGACCAGTTTCTGATTCCCTATTTCCGCATCAATGCCCCGGGGCTGATGAAGTCGGGTCTCACCGACATGGATTGCGGACAGGCTATCGGTCACGCGACCCTGATCGCGTTCGAGGAGGGGCTCGGCACCTGCTGCATCGGAACCGGCGGCGCCGAGGGGCCGCGCGAGCGCCGGATGCGCAAGGCGTTCAATCTTCCCGACTCGGCCCATCTGCTGGTCGTGATGACGGTTGGCTATCCGCTGGAGAGCCGCGAGGCAGGCGGGCAGCGGCCTAAGCTGCCTTTCGAGCAACTCTACTTTCTCAACGAGCACGGCAAACCCTTCGAGCGCGATCCGAAGGTAGTCGAGGAACTCAAGCAGGCCAAAATGATCCAGGCGCCGTCGCCGCTGCCGTGGCGTCAGCAGGAACTCGAGTTCGTGCACAAGGCGCTCGGGATCGTGCGCACCGGAGAGCCGATGGCTAATCTGTTTCCGCCGGAGCCCGAGAAGAAGTAGCCACTCCAGCGGTGGGCATTACTCAGTCCTCTCCGTTTACAGGATCCCTCTCCCTGAAAGGGAGAGGCGGGGGCACGGTGCGCAGAAAGCGCGCTTGGAAATGTCGCGCCGGTCCTTTCACGCGGGACCTCGCCACTTTTTCCCCGTCATTCTACGCGTGCCTCGCGTAGAATCCCGGATCCGGTTCCGGCTTTGGTTACTCGTTGCCTGGGTCTTGCACTGCGGGTTCGGCGATTCGATCAAGTGAGCCTTCCGTGCGCATTGCATCCGTTTGAAAGCATTCGCCCGCGCGATCGCTCCGGTGCATGCGGACTAACGGGCTTCTTCATAAGAGAAAAGGATCGGGATTCTACGCGAGGCACGCGTAGAATGACCGGTGAGGAGCGGGAGCCGCTCAAACGGTATGCGCGGGGCGAACCGGACCGTCGCCGGACCTCTTTGGCCTCAAAGCACGGCTGTATTTTGCGTTTGCCAGCTACTGCGTAAGAATGTGATGCTGATTTAGCATTCAAAACGGAGATTGCGGTTATGACGGGGCGCGGCGCTATAGACTTCGAGTTCAATGTCACCGCCACGAGCGACCTCGAAGATGGCACCCGTTCGCGCGTCCTGGCGCTGTTCCGCGATTCCTATAACGCCGCCAACGAGGCGTACCTCGAGCGCTCTCTCACTCAGTTGCGCTTCATTGCCACCGCATCTTCGGCCGGCGCGCTCGCTGGCTTTGCATTGGGAGAGATGCGGATCATGGATCTGCCGCGCCTGCCGCGCCAAGCCGTCGCCCTTGCGGGCATCTGCTGCATCGATGCCCGGTCGCGCCGCCGCGGCCTGTTCGTCGAACTTGAGCGCCGTGCGTTTATGGCCTCGGGCATTGCGTTTGGACCGCGGGTGTTACATTGCGGACGGGTGGCGCACCCTGCCAGCTTTCGCACCATGACCGTTAATCCAACGCATGTCCCAAAACCTCACACTCGGCCAACGCCTTGGCAACAGCAGGTCGGCGAGGCCATCGCCAAGGCTTACGGCGCGGCCGGCTTCGATCCGGAGACCTTCGTATGCGCCGGCAGCGGGACACCGGTCGGCTATCCTCGCATCGACATCGACGTACGGCCGGACGAGTGGCAGGTCTTCGCCCCGGTCAACCGCGACCGGGGAGATTCCCTGCTCGGACTCTGCTGGCTCCCGGACGCCCCCGAGGGATGGTAATCAGCGCATTGGTGCCAGCTTCTCTGTAGCGCGACGAGCGGGCCGCATTGGTGGCGCGCGCGCGGACGCCCGCGCATCTATCGGCGGGCACGGCGGCCCGCCCTACTATCTTGCTGGAGCGGCCCCCCCCGGTCGCGCTCAGGGGCGCGTGAGCACCAGGTTCGCACCGACCAGGCTCAGCACCTCGTTAGTGCCGTCCTCGATCAGCGCCGCGCGCGCATCGCGGAACAGCTTTTCGATCGGATACTCCTTGCTCAGTCCGTTGCCGCCCAGCAACTGAAGCGCCTCGCTCGCGACATCGAATGCCGCCTCCGTGCAGAAGACCTTCGAGGCGATCGAGTATTCCATGGCAGGCACCGCGGCATCGGTGTTGTAGGTAATCGCCGCGCGCGACAGCAGCCGGCATGCCTCGACCTTGGTGAACATCTCGAACAGGCGTTTTTGCACGAGCTGATGCTGGCTGATCGGCTTGCCGCCCTGGATGCGCTGCTTCGAATAGTCGAGTGCGATCTCGAATGCCGCGCGGGCGACTCCCGTGAACACCGCGCCCATCATCGCGTTCGGGCCGCCGCCCCTGCCGGTGGCCGGCGGCGCCGGCTTATCGGGCGAGATCAGCATGAAGCTCGCCGGAATCCGGACCTCATCGAAGAAGATTTCGCCCTGATTGAGCGCGCGCTGCCCGATCTTGTTGAGCGGCTTGCCCTTCGTTACGCCGGGCAGATCGAACGGCACGAAGGCGGTGCCCCGGCCGAGCACGCTCCCGCGCGATGCATCCGCGATCAGAATCACCAGCCCATGCGTCGCGATGGTTCCGTTGGAAACCCACGCCGACTTCTGCCCGCTGATCACATATGAGTCGCCATCGCGCCGCGCGATCACGTGCCCCGCCAGATCGCTGCGCGCCGGGTCCAACTGCCCCGTTACCCAGTCCGATCCGTGTTGCGGCTCGGTCACCGGCCAGCACCCGATGTATTTCGCATCGCGATCCTGAAGGAACGGCACTACGTACTTTTGAATCAGTTCGAGATTGCCGGTGCCCGCCAGCGCCGCAAACGGCATCGAGGAGACCCCGAGCGTCAGCGCCAGATCGGCGCTGCCCCAACCGAGTTCCTCGAGGTAGATCTGGTGCCCGATGCCGTCCAGTCCGAGTCCGCCCGTCGTGGTGGGGAACCCTGCCTTGTTGTACCCAAGCCGCGCTGCCTGCTTCATGAAGTCCCACAGCGGCGAGCCCGGCGCGATTGCCGCCGCGGGATCGGCGAGCCGGTCCAGAGCAGCCGCGGTCGGGCGCATCACCTCGCGCGCGAACTTGTGAAGGTTCTCCTTGAGCGTTCGATATTGCTCGGGCAGATGGGTATCGAGTTCGATGTAAGTTTCCATAGCATTCCCCTCAATCGACAATGGCTGAATAAATTATGTTTTTTAGCTGCCCGCGGAAGTTGAACGTCGCCGACGGCATGAGCTGAGTCATGAACACCACTACCAGGTCTTCCCTGGGGTCCACCCAGAAGATCGTCGATGCGGCGCCGCCCCAGAAATAGTCGCCCTCGCCAAATGTGCCCGACTGGACCTGCCCCAGCGTCATCGCGAAGCCCAGCCCGAAGCCGGTGCCTTCGTATGCGGTTTCCGAGAACGCGCCAATAGCCATCTGCGTCAGGTCCTTGCCGCCGGCGAGATGGTTCATGTGCATCAACTCGATCGTGCGCGGCCCCAGGATGCGCGTTCCGTCCAGCTCGCCGCCGCGCCGCAGCATCTCGCAGAAGCGGAAGTAATCCGCGGCCGTCCCGGTCAGCCCGCCTCCGCCGGAAAAAAACGAGGGCTCCTTTAAATACGCGGTGCGCTGCGGATCGTCGATCAATTTGAGCGATTTGTCCGGCGCGCGTTCGTAGTTCGCGGCGAAGCGATCGATCTTCCGCTCGGGCACCATGAAGGAGGTGTCATTCATGCCGAGCGGATCGAAGATAGTCTCCTGCAAATATCGGTCGAAGCGTTTTTTCGAGATGGCTTCCACCAGGTAGCCGCAGACATCCGTCGAGTACGAGTACATCCAGTGCTCGCCCGGCACGTAACGAAGCGGCACGTGCGCGAGTTTCTCGACGAACGCCTGCAAAGTTTCTCCCTCGCCGCGCCGCACGCCCGCATCGCGGTACGCGCGATCGACCGGATGTTCCGTCCCGCCGTACGTGAGACCGCCCGTGTGGCTGAGCACGTTGCGCATCGTCATGGGCGCGGCCGGCGCTGCCGTCACCATCGCCGCGCCTTCGCCGGAGATCCAAACCTTGTGGTCCCGCCATGACGGGATGAACCGCGATACCGGATCGTTGAGCTGGAAATGGCCCTGCTCATACAGAGTCATCAGCGCGACCGACGTGATCGGCTTCGACATCGAGTAGATTCGGAAGATGGTATCGTCGGCCATCGGTTTTCGCCGCTCGCGATCCATCAGCCCGAGCGACTTGAAGTAGGCAGGATAGCCGTGGCGGGCAACCAGGGTCTGGCAACCCGCGATTTTGCCGGGCTCGATATAGTTGCGGTTGAGATGTTCCGTAATCCGGTTCAGCCGCTCGGGGACGAAACCGGCCCGCTTGGGTGCCAACTCCATGGCATCTCCTCCGGCGCTCTGTCTTAGCAGAGCGCGTGCTCAACACCAAGGAAACCGGGCATGGGGCCGGAGCGATGGAACCCGGCCGTCGCGGATCGCGCAGAGGTTTGATGGCGCGCCTGGCCGCGGCGGCGCAGGAATTATTTGACGCTGCCGGTCAGGATGACCGATACGGGCCCGGCGCTGGATCGATCAGCGAGGCCGGACGACGCCGACTTCGGCCGACCAGCGGCGGCCGCGATACCGTCGCCTCGCAGCACGAGCGTCGGGCTTGCGCCGTTGTATGCGACATCGATCCCTCCGGCCACCTTCCCGGGCGCGGCCGGCGCGAACTCCACGTCGAATGAGCACGTCTTCTTGACCGCGATCGTCTGGCCGGTGCAGGTGTTAGCGCCACCTGCGATCAGGAAGGGAGCCGCCGCGGTCACATTCGAGATCTGCGCGGGCGCCTTGCCCTTGTTGGTCAACGTCACTTTCTTGGGCGCGCTGGTCCCGCTCACATCAACGCGGCCGAAGCTCAGCTTGGCCGGCATCGCGGTCAACGTGGTCGTCGCCGTCGCCGTCGCGGTCGGCGTGGGGGTGGCCGTCTGAGTGGCGGTCGCGGTGGGCGTCGGCGTCACGGTGGGAGTCTGAGTTGAGGTAGCCGTTGCAGTCGGAGTCTCAGTCGCGGTTTGAGTTGGCGTCGCGGTAGCCGTGACCGTTGCGGTCGCGGTTGGCGTCGGCGTTGCGGTAGCCGTTTGAGTTGCTGTGGCAGTTGCAGTCGTCGTTACCGTCGCGGTCGGTGTGCTCGTAGCTGTCTGAGTTGCAGTAGCCGTTGGCGTGGGCGTCTCGGTCGATGTCGCGGTTGGGGTTGCGGTGACG
>Ga0187770_10000626_pt1 | contig 17397 bp, 14 predicted proteins | sample 0116_SJ02_MP02_2_FD_133154 | JGI IMG/M metagenome (GOLD analysis project Ga0187770, IMG submission 133154) | Tropical peat soil microbial communities from peatlands in Department of Meta, Colombia - 0116_SJ02_MP02_20_MG | ecosystem: Environmental > Terrestrial > Soil > Wetlands > Peat | place...
AAGGATCAAATCGTATACTCTTAAAGAAGGGGTAGGGATATGGACTTTTCGTTCAGCGAAGAGCAAATAATGTTTAGGGACATGGTTCGAAAGTTTGCGGAGCAGGAAATTATCCCAACCCTCAAGGATATTGAACGGGAGGGCAAGTTTAATCGCGGGATTATCGATAAGTTGGCTTCGCTCGGACTTCTGGGATCCCACCTCCCCCAGGAGTACGGAGGCTTAGGGGTTGATTATGTTACATACGCAATTATTGCCGAGGGCCTTGCATGGGGTAGCTGGAGTCGCGCATTGACGGCTTGTGGCCCCATCTCTTTTGGAGGGACTATTATATCGACCTCTGGAAGTGAGGAACAGAAACAGAAGTACCTCCCGTCTATCTGCAGGGGGGAGAAACTTTTGGGCACGGCACATGTGGAACCCAATGCAGGGAGTGATGCTGCCGCCATTGAGACGACGGCTATATCAAAAGGCGGCGATTGGATAATAAACGGAACTAAAATTTTTATTACCAATGGTGCTGTAGCCGATGTTCTCGTCGTGGTCGCCCAGACGGACAAGAACAAAGGGCCCCGGGGCATCTCCAATTTTATCGTCGAAAAAGGAATGCCTGGGCTTTCCCAGCTCGAGATTCCTGGTATGGTCGGGGACCGTGCTGGTTGCCAGGGACAGATAAGGTTTACCGATGTTCGAGTGCCAAAAGAAAACCTTCTTGGTCAAGAAGGAGAAGGGCTGAAGAATGCATTGACCGGAATTGATACTGCTCGCCTTTTTATTGCTGGGGCCTGTGTCGGCCTGGCTCAAAGTTGCGTAGACTCTTGTGTTAAGTATGCGAAAGAACGCAAGCAGTTTGGTCGCCCCATCGCCAGTTTTCAGTTAGTCCAAGAAAAAATAGCTCAGATGGCTGCCGAAACGGAAGCCATCCGATGGCTCGTTTATCATACAGCAGATTTGAAAACGAGAGGTCTTCCTCATTCGAAAGAGATGTCCATGTCCAAATGGTTAGCTTCGGAACTGGCAGTTCGAGTATCGGCCGAGGCCATTAAGGTTTTTGGGGCGTATGGTTGTACGGATGACTACCCAGTGGAACATCATTATCGTGACGCCATTCTGCCCGTTGTATCGGCTGGCACGAATGAAATGCATAAGTTGTTAATCGGGCGAGCGCTTTTAGGCATAGATGCCATTTTATAAATTATTGTGTAACAAAACTTGGAGGGATAGCAGCTCCATAAAATCGAAAATGGAACTCTATGAGATGAGCCCAATGAGCCCAGCTTTTGAAAGTTACTGGACCTTCATCTTTTTCTCCATTCCTTATTCCTATCTATTTGCCTATGGAACATGGGACGATGATGGTATTTTCGGAAATCTATTTAGTGGAGGAGAAGTGTGATTCATATTATCGTCTGCGTAAAAGAAATACCGGATCCGGAGATACCACCCGAAAAATTTAGGATTGATCCTGATGCGAAACGGGTGATCCCCCCTCAAGGGATTGCCCCTGTCATCAATCCCTATGATGAAAGGGCTGTTGAATTAGCCCTGAGGCTAAAAGAGAAGTACAGTGGCAAGATTACTGTTTTAACTGTGGGGATCCCCTCTTCTGTCAAGGTGGTGAAACACGCTTTGTCAATGGGAGCAGATGAAGGAGTGGTCTTGGCTGATCAGGAGTTTGATGGATCAGATAGTTTTGGAATAGCCCATATCCTTACCAAGGCCATCCAGAAGATAGGTAACTATGACCTGATCTTATGCGGCCGTCAGGCTGCCGACTGGGATGAAGGTTTAGTAGGATCGATCATTGCAGAGAATCTGTCATTGCCTCTTGTCACATTGGTTCAAGCTATCGAACTCATTAAGAAGAGCCTGAAAGTTAATCGAGTGTCACTCGATGGTTATCAAATCTTTTCAGTTCCTATGCCGGCAATAGCCACCGTCAGCAATGAGGTGGGTCGACCACGTTTACCCCAAGGGCTGGGGATTATCTCTGCTGCACGAAAGCAAGTTCCCATCTGGACTGCACGAGACATCGATCCTGATCCTTCTCGAATAGGAGCAGGTGCAGTACGAAGGAAACTGGATAAGCTGTTCATCCCGGAGCGGAAGAGCCAATGTGAGGTTATTCGGGGAGAGACTGCCGCAGAGGCAGCGGTCAAATTGGCTAAGCGGTTGAGAGAATCAAAGGTTCTTTAACAATCGTAAGGGAGATAAGGGAATGGAGTCTAATCGTGGAACATTAGTCTGTGGGGAGGTAGCAGACGGAGGGATAACAACCACTACTCGAGAATTATTAAGTCTTGGCAGAAAATTGAGTCATGGGCTTCATCAGCCGCTGACCGTTCTGATGATTGGCAAAAATCTTCGGGAAGCGGCTAAGGAAGCGATCTTTTTCGGTGCGGACAAGGTCTATTCAGTTGACAATACATCCTTTTCATCGTTCCACCCAGACTACTACACAGCAATCATGGCTGAGGTCTATCAACAAACGCTACCGGTCATTATCCTTTTCGGCCAGACAGATATTGGGCGTGATGTCGCGCCTAGACTGGGAGCCAAGCTGGGTATCTCTGTCACGTTGGACTGCACAAACCTGAGCATTGATCCAGAGACAAAACATATCCTTCAAACAAAACCTGTCTTTGGGGGGAATGCCATCGCCACTTGGACTACCGAATCCAGTCAGCCCCAGATCGTGACGATGAGACCTAAGGCTGTGATGGTGGACGAGCCTGATCCATCAAGAAAGGGGGAAATGATAGCATTCACCCTGCCGATCGACGACTCGATGATCAAGATTAGACACTTGGAGACCGTAAAAGAGGAGGTTAAAGGCATCGGGCTTGAGGAAGCTAAGGTGATCGTTGCGGGGGGGGGAGGGATAGGTGGCCGTGACGGGTTCAAGTTATTAGAAGAGCTGGCCAAGATCCTTGGAGGTGCGATTGGAGTCAGCAGGGTTCCCTGTGATGAGGGCTGGATGTCGGTCAAGCTGGAGATTGGTCAGACAGGTCATATTGTGAGTCCTGATTTATATATCGCTGTAGGTATTTCCGGAGCTTTGCAGCACATGGCGGGATGTGCAGGTTCAAAGCTCATCGTTGCTATCAATAAAGATCCAGAGGCTCATATTTTTAAAGAAGCTGATTTGGGGGTCATTGGTGATTACCGTGACGTTTTGCAGCCTTTTATCGAGGAATGCAAGGCATTAACAAAATAATCGATTTTCGCTCAGTTGTCGTGAGAGATTTAATGGATGCGGAGATTAAAAGGAGATAATTACCATGTCGAGAGATAAAGAAGAAGGATATGAGAAGGAGTTACTTCGGAAGTGCAGGAAAGATGAATTTAAGACCTCTTCAGGAATCTCCATAAAACGCATATACAGACCAGAAGATCTAAAGGAATTCGGCTATGAAAAAGATTTAAATGAACCTGGACAATATCCATTTACCAGGGGTTTATACCCGAATATGTATCGAGAACTATTATTGCATAGGAGATTGGGAATGGGGTACGGCCTTCCGGAGCAGGCCAATGCAAGGTTTAAATATCTTTATGAGCAAGGAGGACAGGCTGGATATTCGGGTGCGGCGACAACTACCCTATACGATGGCCCCACCAATTTTGGGCTTGATTCGGATGATCCTTTGGCAGATGGAGAGATCGGGAAAATGGGGGTGGCGATAGACACGATTGATGACATGGAAGTCTTGATGGGCGGATTTCCATTAGATAAGACGTTTAATAATATGGTCCTTTATGATTCCGGAGTGGCCGCTGTCCTTTTAGCAATGTATATTGCATTGGCAGAAAAGCAAAATACGCCCATCCATGACCTGACAGGAAGTTGTTTAAATGAACCGTTACAAACCTTTGTTTGTCAGAAGTGCTCCATCTTTCCAGTGATGCCTTCTCTCAGACTTTGTCTGGATATCGCTGAGTTCACCATAAAAAATATTCCCAAATGGAATCCTATTTCGATTTATGGGAATGCGATTAGAGAGTCTGGAGGGAATGCTGTCCAGGAGATAGCCTTCGCTCTTGCACACGCTATGGCCTATACAGAAATGGCACTGGCACGTGATCTTGAGGTAGACGAATTCGGACCCCGTTTAACATTTTATCATAATGTGAATAACGAATTGTTCGAAGAGGCTGCTAAATACAGGGCTTATAGAAGAATGTATGCCAAAATAATGAAAGAAAAGTATAATGCGAAAAAACGCCACTCCCAGATGTTGCGCGTGTTTGCAAAAACCAGTGGTGTGGCTCTCACTGCACAGCAACCATATAACAACATTATTCGATCAACGATACATACTTTGGCAGCTTTATTAGGCGGTTGTCAAGGCGTTTTTGTTGCATCCTTTGATGAAGCTCTTTCGATCCCAACAGATATGGCAGCAACGATTGCCGCAAGAACATCTCAAATACTCATCGAAGAGACAGGGGTAGCGGACACAGTCGATCCCTTGGGTGGATCCTATTACGTAGAGAATCTAACCGATGAAATTGAAAGAAGAGCATGGGATTATTTGGATAAGGTGGAAAAGATGGGAGAAGGTATGAAATTTGGGCCCAAAATGCTCAGTGGAGTTATTGCCGGAATTGAAAATGGTTTTTTCGAAAACGAAATAGCACTAACCAATTATAGAAAATGGAAAGATATTGAGTCAGGAAAGAGAGTTATTGTCGGGGTTAATAAATATCAAGCTGAAGAAGAAATACCGATTGAGCTGATGAAAGTGGATATGGAAGTTCAGAGGGTAAAAATTGAAAGACTGAGAAACTTCAAACAAGATCGAAACCTGAAAGGGGCAGAAGAGGCTCTAAAAGCAGTTGAGAAAGTGGCCGCAAGCAATGAGAATATCATGCCGGTGCTCGTTGAGGCCGTAAAGTCCAAGGCCACTCTCGGCGAAATTATTAATGTAATGAAAAAAGTGTTTGGGGAGTACAAAGGAGTTTCTTGTTTCGTGTAGACAAAAAGGGGGAAACTTTAATGGTACAAAAGAGGAGAATAAAAATTTTAATTGCAAATCCTGGTTTGGATGTCCATGATGCCGGGGCGAGATATGTAGCCAAAGTTCTTAGCGACGCAGGTATGGAGGTTATTTATCTTGGAATACGTCAGACAGCAGAGGGAATAGTAAATGCCGCTATCCAAGAGGCTGTAGATATAATCGGTCTAAGTATTCTTTCAGGCAGGCATAGCACCATTGTGCCTCGAATTAGTGGCTTATTACGAGAGAAAAATGTACACGATATACAAATAGTAGTTGGGGGAATTATTCCCAAGGATGATATTGACACTTTAAAAAAACACGGCGTCAAAGAAATTTTCTTGCCAGGAACCTCGAGCGAGTTTGTTGTCGATAGAATCAAAAGTCTAATGATAAACTGAGATCCTTATCGCTCATTAAAAATCTAAAGTGGGGGCAGGAAAAGTGGCATGTTAAGACATACCTATTGGCTCCGATTTATGTAAAATACACCCTTAAATCGCAATATTTTTATGAAGCAAATAGTTGAGTCTCCCGTGAATAGGAGAAAATCCCTTTGTATGGACCAGTTTTTTTACCCACGATCCTTAGCCGTTATTGGTGTATCTCCTAAAAAAAGCAACTTAGCCAGAAACGTCATCAGAAATTGCATCGAATTTGGTTTTAGAGGAGAGATCTTCGGGATCGGCAAAAGACCGGGCCGAGTCTTTGGTGTGCCGATTTTCGAATCTATTGAGGCAATGCCCAAAGGGGTAGAGCTCGGTGTTGTTTTGACCCCTGCGCAAAGCACACCGGACGTCATTAAGAAATTGGGTAAAAGGGGTGTCCGGCGGATTATCTTAGAAACAGGGGGCTTTAGCGAGTTTGATATGCGGCGAAAGGTATTGGAAGATGAAATCCTTCAAATCATGCGCCATTATGGTCAGCGTCTCATCGGGCCTAACTGTTTGGGTATTATTAATATGAAATCTGGGCTGTGTACTCCCTTTGCGGACTATAGGTATTCTGTCTCTGCCGGGAGTGTCTCAATTATAAGCCAGAGCGGGGGAATGGGAAGGACGCTTTTTACCGTTATGGAAAACGAGGCTATAGGGTTAAATAAATTCGTCAGTGTAGGGAACAAATTGGATATAGGTGAGGCAGAACTACTGAAATTCCTCCTCAGCGACCCTGAAACGAGCCTTGTTGTGCTATATCTCGAAGACATTCGGCAAGGGCGTGATATCCTGAGAATTGCAGCCAATTCCGATAAGCCCAAAATAGTGCTTAAATCTAACAGGGGAAAGGCGGGTGCTTCTATAGCTCTTTCGCATACCGCGGCCATGGCAACAGATGACAAAGTTGTGACGGCAGCCCTGACGCAGGCGGGCATCATCCGTATCGATAATACTTATGAACTGGCAAAGTCCCTGAAGGCGTTTCAAATGCCTGCTTTGAGAGGACCTAATCTTGTGGTTATCAGTCGGAGTGGGGGACACGCTGTTGTCGCTGCAGATGCCTGTGAAAATCACCGCTTTCATTTGCCCCCCCTCCCGTCAGGGGTTGCGGGCAAACTCAAAAAACATCTGAGATCGAACGTCATAAAGTTAAAGAACCCTTTAGATATGGGAGACGTTTATGATTTGACGGTATTTCCCGTCGCCATTGAAGAGTCGCTGAAGCAGGAAACAATTCATGGAGTCCTTTTCATTCTTATCTACTCAGAACAGACATCGGGAAAAGATGTTCACGGAATCATCCCACGCCTTCAAGAGCTAATGGAAAAGTACGAAAAACCCGTAGCCGCAACGCTCATTTCATCCGCCGAAGGGCTTCGAAAGATTAAACAGCAATCTGGTTTTCCTGTTTTTGCTTTCCCTGAAGAAGCGGTGGAAGCCTTGGCCATTTCCTATCAACATTATCTTTTGAGTAGACACCGACAACTGCCGCAGACTCCATTACGAGCGGGATCTAATCCTGAGGTCGCAAGCCAGATAAAAAGGGTTAAGAAGGCAGAGAGAAATTTTCTCCTTCACGAATCCTTTAAAATCGTGGAGGCCTATCAATTGCCCGTTCCCGGTTATAAGTTGGTTCAAAAAAGGTCGGAGGCAGTTGAATTCGTGCGCGAGTTTGGTCTTCCCGTGGCACTTAAAATAGTTTCAAGAAGCCTTGTGCATAAAAGTGATCGGGGTGGTGTTAAATTGGATTTGGATACCTTAGCGAAGCTCCATCAGGCATTTACAGAGATGGAGATAAGGATTGGAGATCTAAACCTGGAAGATCAGGAAGGTGGCCTCATGGTCCAAAAAATGGTTCCACCGGGGCAAGAGGTCATTTTGGGCGCCCGAAGAGACCCGAATTTCGGACCCGTCGTGCTTTTTGGTTTGGGCGGAGTTCTGAGTGAATTATTCAAGGACATCGTTATTCGTCTTGCACCTATAAATCACTCACAGGTCAAAAAGATGGTGAGACAGGTCAAATTCCTTCCGGTCCTCTACGGAATCAGGGGAGGACCCTGCTTAGATATCAACCTTATAGAGGAGTGCTTGTTAAAACTTTCTGACCTCATTACAAGTCACGAGGAAATAGAAGAAGTAGATATCAATCCTTTGATCGTTTACCCCAAGAACGGTTACATTGTTGATGCCAGAATCATTTTAGCTCAGGGAGTACGGGAAAGAGATTAAAGAATGGATTTGTTAAGGAATATTCAAAAGATGGTGTCCAGAAATGCAAACATTTTGGGAGCGCGAACATGAAGCCGATCTCCCCTCAACTTTAAGGCATGCAGGGCTGGCCGGAAGCAAACCTTCAAGATTCGAGACTATCAAGACGGTTCCCTTAATAGCGCAAATATGTTACTATATCTTTTGTCTGAATTTTTTAGAAAGGAGAGAGCAGATATGATGGAGGCAGCGAAGGACTCGTTGGATCTCGGTATTCTGGTTAGCGATATCAAAGCCAGCCTCAATTTTTACCAAAACATCTTAGGGTTAAAATTTGTAGATGAAAGGCCCGTATGGTTTGGAAAAATGTACCGTCTGCGGTTTGGAAGCAGCGATCTTAAATTGATTGATCCTCAAACGCGAGCGCCCAAAGGGCCTATCGGGATAGAGAGTCAATTAGGCTTTCGCTATGTCACGTTTGTTGTTAAGAACCTTTCAAAACTTTGCACCGAGCTCCAGAGCAAAGGGATAGAGTTTGTCGTGACAGAGAAAGAAGCTCGCCCTGGAGTCCGCATCGCAATGGTTAAGGATCCTGATGAAAACATCGTGGAATTCGTGGAACGAAGTTAGGGGTAAAAAATGGGGTCAGCTCCTTGATTTTGATATTTTTAGATTTCTGTCTTTGATCGGCCTGCTGACGATAGTATAGACCCATGGACATCTCTCTAACCTCTACCCCTGCCTTTCGCTGAGGAGCTCTTCCACCCATTCCAAGTCGAGTTCGATCAGCTTCCCCCGGCTGGGACGGCCCGTTTTGGGATCGCAACCGATCACGTCATAGAGCATCTCAATCCCCCTTTGAAATTCCTTTTCCGTGAAAATCCTCACGCCGGCATTCGGTCCATCGGGTTTTGGATCGAATAGCCTTCGGGGTAATTGGTCGTCCTTGATCGTAAATCCTTCGAGACTGTTAAAGGCTCTGGCCATCATCGTGGCCCGCTCGGCGGCCTTCATCAACTCAAAGAGGCTGGCATTCCAACCCGTGGCTGCATTCAAGCACTGGATCATCAAATCCAGTGGCATTACGCCCCGGGGTGCAAATCCAAAAATGCAGAGTCCAAGGGCATCCATCACCTTCCAGAGATAATCCAACAATATATAAGCCCTCACCTTTTCATGGGTGATTTTTGTTGGAGACATTGGTCTGTAAATTCCCAAGGGTTTGACGGATTGAAAGGAATAGAATTTTTCATCAAAGAACAAAGTATCGTGAGGGGCATTCATATGGTCAGGCCCATAGGGACAGGTGGCATAACCTATGCCCACTCCCACCTTCACACGTGGATCGTGCATGGGCAACTCTGCGCCCTTGACCGCCAGATGGTAAGGCTGATCTGACACCTTCCATCTCTGTGAGAGTCGTGTCATCCCCTCTGCCAAAAGATCGCCGAAACCCTCTCGTTTCGCAATCATCTCCAACAATTGAATCACCAAATCCGGATTTCCGAAGTGAAGCTCCAGCCCATCCGTGTCAGCCTTTGTGATAACCCCTTTCTCGAAACATTCGCAGGCAAAGGCAATGACCATTCCCGCAGAGATCGTATCCATGCAGTATCGATTACAGATCTCATTGGCTTTGGCGATAGCCTTGAGGTCCAGAATATTCAGATTGGTTCCGAGGGCGGCCATCGTCTCATATTCAGGCCCTCCGTAGCGGGAATCGACACCATATTTTGGATGCTCGAGAGCAATGCCCCGCTTACATCGGATGGGACAGAGATAACATCCTTTCCTCTTTTTCAGAAGAAGCTCGTTATAGGTATCGCCGCTGACAGACTTGGAATCATCGAGTTTGGTTCGTCTGAAGTTATCAACGGGCAAGCCACCCGCCTCAGACAGGATTTCGCAAAAAATGGTCGTTCCGTAAACAAACAGGCCTTTCCCCTGGGGATTATCTTTGAAGGTTTTCGCATAGTCCTGGGCGGTCTTGCGCAGGAACCCAAGGTCAAAAAATTGGATGTCTTCTTTCCCCAAGGCTGCAACAGCCCTCAGATTCTTTGAGCCCATCAGGGCCCCGAATCCATCTCGGCCATTGAAGTGGCCAAGGTTGTTTGTGATATTGGCGAAACGGACAAGATTCATTCCAGCAAGGCCCGCCTGGGCAACCCGGATCCTATTGCTTCCCATCTCCTGACGGATCACATCTTCAACCTCTCGGGCTCCCTGACCGGCCAGATGAGAAGCATCCTTGATCTCGGCCTTTCCTTCGGTGACCCAGAGATAGACGGGCTTGTCGGCTCTTCCTCGAAAGACAATGGCATCAAAGCCTGCCATCTTCAGCTCGGGGCCGAAAAAGCCTGCCGCCTCTGATTCGGCCGCTGTCCCTGTAAGGGGCGATTTCCCAATGGCAGAGAATCGACAGGATGCTGCGATCGGTGAACCGGTCATCACGCCGGTGGCAAGAATCAGAAGGTTATCTGGTGAAAAGGGGTCGATGTGTGGTGGAACCTCCTTGATAAGATAGTGATAGCCAATCCCTCGTCCTCCCAGATAAGTTCGATAGAACGTATCGTCTTTTTCTTCCACCTCGGTCTTTCGATGATTCAAATCGACATGAAGAATCTTGCCTCGATATCCATAGGCCATAGACGGTCTCCTTAATGAAAATTATATTATTAATCATATAATCCTCACGGGTGGATTACAAGCTTCGGGCATTGCTCGCAAGCATCCTTTTTTCCGTGACACAGAACCATAGAGAGGCTCCTTTCAGGGAGCAGGTGCGACAACTGAAAAAGATTTAGGGCGGAACCACTCAGCGCCCGTTCTCAATCCGCGCAGGCCTTCGGCGTCAGACTTGTTTATTCCACATCGGTAGCCCTCCGATCTCTTCACTACCTTTACCCGGATGGGGTTCAAATGAGTGTATTTGAGCAATGAAAGCAAGCATCCCTCCTTATGGCAGAGGCGCGTTATATGGACTCTGATTCAGACACTAAGAGACTATAGACCTCAGACAATAGCTTAGAGAAGAGGGATGTCAAGAGATGACGCAGAGATAAGTGCCTCGAGGGGAACTCAGCCAACGGCCCAGCGCCGAGCAAAAGAATTAGCCCCGTGGGAATAGGCGAGAAAATTTTGGAGGAAGGAAACAGGCTGAATTTGCCATGTCAGAGGACCCCTTCCACAGAGGTTTCGCTCGTCTGACGTTCCCATGCTCGTCATTGCCAGGTCAGCGATCTAACGGCTTGGCCTCACTCAAAGCCGTACTCTTTCCACCTTGACTCGACCATTTCCATCATCTCTTTCGCAGGCTCGGCAATCTTGCCTTTGAAGCCCTTCTTTTTCGTTGCGTCTATAAATATTTTTCCGGATACGCCCTCGGCGTCCGATGACGGGTCAAGGCGCGTGCCATGACATCTGGGGAGAATGAAGATATCACGATCGGGCTGGACTCTGGTTATCACGGCCCATTCGACTTCGTCGCTATTGAATATATCGATATCGTTGTCGACGACGACCACTTCTTTCCAGAGATTGCCTCGTGTCCATAATGAGGATGCCAGCAGGTTGTTTACCATGCCCGGGTAATTCAATCTCTCATCGATCTGTATAACGAGCTTTATGGAAACGCCGGCTGGAGGGGCATAAGCGGCTGTGATGGCGGGAAAGCGGGGCTTCAGGTCGTAGTAGGCCTGAACGGCATACGATATGGCGTTGATAAACAGATGTTCGTGGGGTGGTTTGCCCAGCCAGATGTTATGATAAATTGGGTTCTTCCGATGGGTGATTGCCTTTATCGTCATAATCCGCTCATTCTCGACGACTCCCGTCGTGTAGCCTGCAAACTCTCCGAAGGGGCCCTCTGTCCCTGTTTTGGGAGGGATCTTCATTTCACATTCCAGAATGATCTGTGCATGGGCAGGTACCTCGAGGTCGATGGTCTTGCATTTTACCACACCCACGGCCTTATTACGCAGTGCTCCGGCAATCTCCAATTCATCGATTCCCACCTTGGGTTCGTATTGGCCGGCGATATAAACAGCGGGGTCAACTCCGATCGCGACCGCGATCGGAAGGGAAGAAAGACCACGTTGCTCTGCCTTGCGAAAAAAGGCCCAGCCATGGTGACTCGGGATAAATCTGATGAAGAGCTCATTTTTCGAACGGTACATCATCCGGTATATGGCAAGATTGCGGCCCAGTTCCGAGTCCTGGAGGATCACATGGCCGGCCGTTATATAAGGAGCGCCATCGGATGGATTATTGATCACCATGGGAAGTGCGTCCAGATTTACCTCCTTGCCGTATTTCACCACCTCCTGGCAAGGGCCACTCTTTAAAAGCCGTGGAGGAATCAAGTTTCCAGAGCGCTTCAAAGTCTCGGTGAAAAGCCCCTTTTCGGTTGAACCCAAGGCGATCGCTATTCTCCGGTTGCTCGCCAATAGCTGGCTGGCGACCGGTATTTTTGAGCCTTTGACTTTTTCAAACAGGACAGCGGGGCCCTTCGTAATGTTCAGCTTTCGACAAATCGCGCCGACTTCGTGCTCGGGATCCACCTCAGCGCTAATTCGCCTCAGTTCTCCTTGCCTATCCAATTCATCCAGATAATCAGAGAGATTATCCCAAGTTCGAGTGTCGGCCAGCCCATTCTTCGATCCCATGCGGCACCCCCCCCTCAATCCTTGATTTCGATCCAACCCGTGGCTTTCTCCAGCTTTAATGTTTTCCAATCCGCATCGCCCGATCCCTTCACGATGGAGATAGCCCCCCATTTTGACCCGCTGTGATCCGTCGGCGTGAAGGTGATTTTTATCCCGGTGCCTGTGTCAAAATCGTTCAACGTCTCCGCTGCCTTGATAAATTTCTCCACGGTCAGATCGCCCCCGGCCCTCTTGAGAATTTCAACCGCAACTCTCGCACTAACGTACCCCATAAGGCTGTACTCATTGACCTCAGATTTAGGAGCATATTTTTCCATGATCTTCTTATGTTCCTGGACCCCTGGCATCGTCCCGTCGACCGTGGGAATCCAATGAAGAAGAAAGACGCCGACGGCGGCCTCTTTGGCCATCTTGGGCACCTGATCACTTAGTGCGCCATAAAGGAACGTGATTGGTTGCCAGTCCTGCTTTTTCATCTCCTGCAGCATGAGGGAAGCCGGTTTTGGGTTAGCCGAGATCATGACGGCGTCAGCCTTGAGACTGCGGAATTTGTTGAATTGGGCTGTTACATCCAAGTCATCGGGGGAAGCGTCATCATACGCCGCCAATTGGAGACCATATTTTTTTAGACGATCTACAGCCCCTTCTCTCGTAATCTCTCCAATCTCTCCTTTGGCGCCAAAAAGAGCGATCCGTTTGAGCTTCTTGTCCCTCACCAAATAATCCACCATCAGACGCATGTGGTCGTAGTAATTGAGTTTGCATAAGAAGACGAGGTTGTTGCCTTTGAGAAGGGTTGGGCTGGCAGAAGGATTGATGATCGGAACATTGTACTCTTTAGCTACCGGCAGGGCCGCCAGAGTATTCGGTGTTCCGAAGGGTTCAGCGAAGTAGAAGACTCGGTCTTTCTCGACCAGTTTCTTCGCCACCGCCACAGACTTGGGCGGGCTGTAATCATCGTTGTAAGCAATATATTCTATCTTTCGGCCGTATACGCCTCCCTGGTCATTAGCGAAATCGTAGTATGTCTTGTGGCCGGTCGATTCGCTAACTGCCGGATAGGCAAGGGCCCCGGACATGGCTACCCAGGCGCCGGCAATGATCCTGTCCTTTGTGACCCCCCTGACCTGGGCAGAGGCGGGAGTAAAAGTCAAGAAGAGAAATAAAATAGCACCCATGCCTTCGATCCTTCGGATCATATCTTACCTCCTCATTCCTCGTCTCAGAAGGAGAAAACTCACCGCTCAACAATTCTTCTATTTTGCTGATTTTCTGTTGCTGTTGCATAGAAGGGCAGAAATTGGAAAACAAGATTTCAGAGTAGGCCTTCTGGGTTAGACTTGTTTACTTTCGTTTCGTTTAGCTGTGCCTCCCTCCGTGAAAGCCGCCTCCGCCATGGGAGCCTCCAGAGAAGCCACCACCACGAATACCTCCGAAGGAGCTTCGTCCACTCGTAGAAGGTGTACTAAAATATCTGCCCGGTGGTCTACCGATGTTCCTGCCTGTCCCTGTCCATGATCCCCGAAAGTTCTGGTATTGCCTTCCAGCATTGGCTGGTTGCCTAAGTATCCTGCTGTTCGCCCTCCGGTTGAAGATTGATGCAGCCCCTCTGTTGGCCTCCGGAGATCTCAATGCACCCGCGCGAGGTGCGGCTATTCCGGGCGTCTTAGTTGTCGGATCAACCCTGAGGGAGGCATGGGTCTTCGGGTCAGTGAAGTGGTTGGAAATCAAATGATGACCGTCGTGGAAATGATGATGGTGATGGAAATGATGAAAATCGTTCAGGATAAAAAAACCAGGGAAAAAGAACCCAGAGCACCAGAAGGGGTAAGGAACCCACGCGTACAGGTAGTTATAATCCCACGGAGGCGGATAGTAGGTAACTATCGGGGGTCCTTCCCCGTAATAGTAATTTTCAATTTCTGGAGGAGGAATGTATTCGCTGCTTGCTGGCGGCGGAGCCTCTGCGTACTGGCCGGGTGCAGCCGCAATCGATAGATCAAACTCAGCAGTCAGGCCATCGAATGCCTGCAAAGCCTCATCTTTTCCCGCCGGCAGCTTATTTAAGGCTGCGGCGGCAACCACAGCATTTCGCACCTGACCGATAATAATGGGAGTCATCGGATAATCAGCAATCCACCCGTTTTTCGGCGCAATGCCCACGGACATCAGCATGTCCTCGGCCTGGGCTTCGGTTTCGGGTGTCCCCAGTTTAAGGGCAGTTGCAAGCTTCAGCGCAAAATCACCTTCTGGCACAAGCTGTTGTGAAACCGGAGGAGCTTTCGCCGCCGCTTGCTCAGGCTCCGTAGAAACCGTTCCTGGCTGTTCAGACTGCGCATACGCCACAACCGGCATTATCATTAAGCCCAAGGCCATCGCGATAGACAGTAACTTTTCCATAAATGCTCCTCCTTTCTATACCTTCACCTGAAGGGATAATTCTGAAGCTCTTTCTCCTTAGGACCTCCAACACAACCCTTCCTTTGCCTATGAATATCATTATCCGCCTATCTCACAAAATGTCAACAGAAAAAGGTAAGCATCTCTTTTTCCCTGGCACAGAACCATAGAGAGGCCCCTTTAATCTTCTGATGATCCGCAATCCTAAAGCTTTTTAAGTCTGGTCCGCCTGCTCTCATAATATTCATTATGTCATCACAAAATTGGAGATGCTTGTCAGAAGAAGCTTATCCAGCCGTTCCCATGGCGTTTAGGTAGCAGCATTCCTCCCAGCGATACGGCCTTGGACTATAGCGCGGCCGAGACCGAATACATTCATTCCACCTGCTGCCTCGCCTCCAGCGTAGAGGCCCGGTATGACTTCGCCGCAGACCATCCCCAGCTGTATTGGCATCTGGATATGACATCGTCAAGGAATTTGACGCCATGCTCCTCCAGCCATTTCATCGTGTCAGCACTGTTGTCGGCAAAGGCACGAACCACGGCTCTGTCGTTCTTCTTGAACTCCAACTCGTACTTGGAATCCGTCAGATCTTTGAAGATGAGATCTGCCGAGTCCTCTATCCCCAATAGCTTCTGTACCCTCGTGCCACCGCCAAGACCTGTACCCCCCCATGATATCATTCCGCTTCCACCGACGTCGGAGTGCTGGTCGGTCAGGATTACGCTGGCGCCTCGCTCTACCGCCTCAAGGGCGGCCGGGAGTCCGGTGGCTCCGGCCCCGACAACGACCACATCTGCCTCTTTGTCCCACTTAGCGGGTAACCACGGTTTCGACTCTGCCTTTACTTCCTTTGCACCGAGTGCTGCCAGCCCTGCCGCACCGGCCGCAACTGCTGCACCCTTTAAAAAGTTTCTTCTCCCTACACCTTTCTCGGTCGCCTTCTTAGACATTTGGACCTCCTCCTTCTTATTGGATTTCTGTTCCTTCTTCTTAACCCCACAGCGATACATAGAGTGCCACCCCGGACGTGGTCAGTTTTCGTTTCCTGCCGTCCCCTTTCCTGTCTCTTGTTCACTGATGACAGGTCCCGCACTGGAGAACCCCCTTGTGGTGACACGTATAGCACCACTGTGGATCCGCTTTTGGCAGCCCTTCCTTCGAGGTCAGAGGCACAGGATGGGGTTTATGGCATTGGTTGCACTCTGGAATGTCCTTGGAGTTATGAGGCACATAGCGGTGTGGACTCGTCTTTTCGCCGCTTGGCATCGTATAGTTGGAAGACGCAGAGACAAGTTTATCGAAAGGCCCGTGACAGCCCAGACAAGTCTCCTTTGAACTCCCTGCCGCCGTCGCCGGTGCCGTGGTGCCGGCGGTTACCGAGGGCGGCTTTGTTGGTGGAGTGGTCGGCAGCGGAGCGGACGTCTGGCCGTGCGCGGACCCGCTCAACAACAGAGTCAGAGCAAAAATGGAGGTGCAGGCGTGGAATATTCGAGATCGTTTGTTCATGGTTCTCCTTATCCCTTGTTCCTGGCTTTTGAATTTTCCTGATCGCAGATTTCTATTCCCCTGACCCGGACGAGCCGGAACCCCAAATATGATTCCTATTTTGAAAGTTGGATTAAAAAATAATCTCGGGAATCAGTTTAAAGTAAAGGGCACCTGGGGTCAAGAGGCTGGCGGATGACCCCATTCACTTGTCCCTTTACCCCCTTAGAAATAATGCTCCGCTGGAAGTTCTAACGAGGTTTACTGTCATTTCATAAAACCAATAATCAAGTCTAACCCTAACCTTTGGCAATCAAACAGACCTTTCAAGTTACTTAAAAACTTAAGTCCGTCCACGAACCCCGACAAAAAAATTAGACGGATGTTGTCGGACGATGCGATTTAAGGAAGGAGAATATTGGTTTGCTTAGACGTGCATCTGGGCTTGTCTAATTGAAGGGATCAAGTCTTGCAATCATACATTCAGCTGAGGAGGATTCAATTCATAAAGTTCTCGCCATGGGAATACAAAATGGAAAACAACGCATTATTGCAGGGCCTAACCCTATTGTCTATCTAAGCAGGGTCGTGTCTTCCTTTTTAACATTTCACCACCATCAAGATTAAAGGCCTGCCCCCCCAGGCCTTTTCGATCCGTTGCAAGGTAACGTTAGAAATCCTGTGTTTAAGTAGAACTCCACTTACGGCTCGCCGACCTTGAATGGCGGCTCCTTGCCGGGTGGAACGCCCTGCTCTGCCATTGCCAGCAGCATGGCGATCGTGACGTATGTTCCAGTGACCGCGGTAAGGTCCACAACCTGCTGCTCGCCAAGAAGGTCCTTGGCGCGGTCAAATGTTTCGTCGGAAACTTGATGCTTTGTGGAGAGTTCCATAACAAAATCGTAGACCACCGCCTCGTCTGGTTTCATGTTCGCCGGCCGCCTATTAGCCTTGAGGTCGGCCACGATTTCCGGAGCAAGCCCCGCCTTGATCGCAAGCGGTGCGTGCGCGAACCATTCAACCTGAGATCGCCACAGCCGCCCCGTAATCAGGATGGCAAATTCATTGAGCCGCAATGGCACCGATGTCTTCCACCGGAGATAATCAAGAAGGTCGAAGATGCGTTGTCCGAGTACCGGACTGCGCAACAATGGATTGTAGGGACCGCCCAGCCCCACACTTGACACCTTCATAATCTG
>Ga0187770_10000627_pt1 | contig 17388 bp, 15 predicted proteins | sample 0116_SJ02_MP02_2_FD_133154 | JGI IMG/M metagenome (GOLD analysis project Ga0187770, IMG submission 133154) | Tropical peat soil microbial communities from peatlands in Department of Meta, Colombia - 0116_SJ02_MP02_20_MG | ecosystem: Environmental > Terrestrial > Soil > Wetlands > Peat | place...
GACTCCGCCGGCAGCCTGTGGAAGGAAATGGGTCCAGCTGCCGGTTGAGCTGAATGCAAAGAGGGCGAGGGTGAGCCCTATGACGATCACGATCTTTAACGAGGTGACGAAGGATTGGACCCGTCCGCCGACATGGACACTCAAACAGCTCAGCCCGGTAAAGAAGAGAATGAACCCGACGGCAAGAGAGGTGCGGTGCTCGGTGACGCCGGGAATGTTCGTAGCCCCGAGGAATGTAGCTCCGCCCACCGCAAAAGCGGCGATCGAGCCTGGTGAAGCAATCCAGAAACGCATCCACCCGTATAGAAACCCGAGGAGATCGCCGTACGCTTCGCGCATGTAGACATATTCACCTCCGGCCTTGGGAAAGAGGCTGCCGATTTCGGCGTAAACGAGCGCGCCGACAAACGAAAGAATACCTGCCGCAACCCAGGCGAGCAGCATCCAGTGAGCCCCGCCCACGGTCTGGGACATAATCCCCGCTTTGAGAAAAATCCCGGTTCCAATCACCGTTCCCACCACCAGGGCTCCCGCATGAACCGGTGTCAATCCGCGAACCAGGTCGCTTTGTTCGCTCACCGAAATTACCTCGTGCAGCGTTGATGTTATAGCCAGTACAATGAGGGTAGCAGAGGAAAGCCTCGGGGGTCAAGCTAGCCTTCCTGCCATTACGTTCGTTTTCTTAACGGCGCCGGCTGCAGAAACAAGCGCAATCACCCACGCCAGGTACTAATTCCGGTGCTTCAGAAGCTTCTCAAACGGTACATCGATAATCTCAAACTCCATCCATTTTTCGTCATCATAATGCCACCATTCCTCGGGCAGGGGAATGAATCCTTCCCTTTTCATCAGGCCTTCGAGAAGCGTTCGATTCCGGATAGCCTCTTCTTGAACCTCCTGATATTGACGATGGGCCCGGGGGCTAAAATCATCAAATCCCGTGGGCATCTGAAGTTCATTTCCTTGCGGATCCACCAGGGTTAGGTCCACTGCGGACCCCCGGTTGTGCCGGGATCCCTTTCGGGGATTGGCTACGTATCGCTCATCGGGGAGAATAGCCCAAAGAATGCGCTGCGCAGAGAGTGGCCGGTAGCAATCCCACACCTTCAAACCGAGATTTATTCCTTCAAGTTTCTTCTGGACGCTATCCAGTTTGAGGGCGGTAGACCTCCTCAAAAAACAGGTATTGGAATCGTATAACTTCTTCTTTACGAAATTATCTTCGGTGGCATATTTCATATCGACAATGATGCGCGGATTCGTTCCCTTCAGATCAACAAGATCATCCATCTTTGCAATCAAGGGGTTGGCCGTATTGCCATGCTCTTCCCCGAATACGGGAAATACGAAACCGGCAGTGAAAAAGAAGAAAAGGCTCAGGAAGAGAAAAACCGGCTTTTGCAAGGCATGACGGTAATCCCTAACCCTGAACATGGGCTTTCTCGGTTGGAAAAGCGAATAAACGGTCAAGTTTGATGAAAGTCTGGCCTTAGGTTTAAAATGGCCGCCTAAGAGCGCGGCGGCGGTAAAAGCATCGTTAGGGAGAACTCTTGGCACAGAGTTCACCTTCTGTTCCCATGATGATGAGGGGTTTTTTGGCAGGATCAAGCCAGCCAAGAATTTTTAAAACCATTTCCTCGGGCATAGCGACGCAGCCGGCGGTCGGCTTCCCGTCTTTCCATACGTGCAAAAAGATCGCACTCCCCTTTCCCCTTATGACCGGGTTGGTGTTGTATTCGATCACGATTCCGTATTTGTACTGATCGTCGTCTCTCTTCATCCTTTCCCAGGACGCTGCGGAGGGTTTCCCCTTGACCCACTTGTTGTAGTCTTCGGAGTTGACATCATCCACCCAGTAGTCATCGTCCGTGGCCTCCCGGTAAGGCATTTTGGTCACCACCGAAGGATAATAACCGAAGGCGGTCCCCAGACGGAAAATACCACTGGGGGATTTGCCATCTCCTTCTCTCTTCTCCTCGATGGCGGCAAACCCCCTCTCTCCTATTGATCCGGCAAATGCGGGGAATACAAGCTGCCACCCGCCGTGGTACTTTTCCAGGGCATGAATCGTGACCAGAACCGATGACCGGTCTGGATTGGTCGTCAAAACCATCTGCCTGGATTCCCCTATTGGAATGGTATTTCGGGAAATGCATTTCTGGATAAAAAAAGGGGTCAGATTGGCCGACGGGTCGCTGCCTCTGGCACTTTCCGCCGGGAATGAGACCAGGGCAGGGAATATAGCCAGGGTAAATACTTGGAACCACTTTCCCCGCCCTTTGGGCCTAGAAATTTTTCCCTTTGCCCAAAATGCAGGATGAATTTGCAGCCCGGGCATAAAAAAACGCCTTGAGGAAAAAGAAGACAATCTCCGCCGGCGTTTTTTTATGCTGTTCTTTTCCAGAACTTCCATGCGGCTCATCTCCGGTCAAGCGCTTTTGGTTCTTGGCTTCACTCCCGTCTTCCCGGCGGCTTTTTTCCCGGCTACCCGGCCCAAAACTACGCATCTGGCCAATGAACCCCCGCCCACATAATCATCGTAAAACAAGCCGCCAACACTCTCCCCGGCCACGTAAAGCCCCGGGATAATTCTGCCATCTGCTTCCAGGGCCTGGGCATTCGGGTTGATTTTTATTCCCCCGAAAGTCAAGGTTATCCCCGGCACCATGGGGTAGAAGGCGTAGAATTTGGGTTTCATAACCTTGGCATTCGCCTCCTTCGGCGGATTGATCTCCAGAGCCTTCCCATCCTTTACTGCTTGGTTAAATTCTTCGATGGTCGCCTTGAGCGCGGCCGGCGGAACTTCTATCTTGGAAGCAAGCTCTTCAACAGAGTCGGCCTCAATCACCGGAATCCCCAAGCCCTGAAAGAGTTTGTATCCGGTGGCGCCGGGGCCTGTATTCTTCACCTCCTCATCGAAAACCAGGGCGATCTTCTGTCCGGGCTGGTTCATAGTTGCTTTTCCATTGGCCACATATCCTTTCGACTCATCCACATAACGTTTGCCTTCCTTGTTTATTCCCAGATATAGCGGAACGGCCATGAACGGATTCCCGGCAGCGGTGTCTCTGGGGCTCACCGCGGCCACGTGGAGAGCCGTCATGCCTCCCATATTGACCAGCACGGCTCCAGCCTCTTCTGCCATCTTCAGCCCATCGCCCGTGATCCAGGGTCTTCCTCTGACCATCATTCCATCCGCATGGGGGTCTATCCATTGGACCAGCATTTCCTTGTTGGCGGCAAATCCCCCACTGGCTATGATTACCGCGTCGGCCATATAATCTTTCACTCCCTCCCGGTCTATGACCTTTACCCCCGCGACTCTCCCGTTTGAACCCATAATCAATTCCTTGGCCTTCGTACCGTAAAGGATTTTTCCCCCCTTCTTTTGCAAAACCTCCCGCAATTTTGCCAGGACAAAAGGCATCCCCCGGTATAGTCCGGGGGCGGGGACCATCGCCTGGGCGCGATAGCCCACGACCGGCACGGGAGGCAGAAACTCGGCCCCTTGGCTCTTCAGCCAATCAACTCCTTCCTGGACTTTTTCCGCCAAAAGCCGGGTGAGATCGGGGTCTGCGTTTCCCATGCTCTTCTTGATGAAGTCTTCATAATAATTGTCTTGGGCTTGCTTGGTATTCTCCAGGGGAACGGCGATCATCCCGCCGCAAACCCGCGAGTTGCCGCCGGTAACCTCCTCCTTGGTCTTCTCCAGAACGATTACATCCGCCCCGTTCAGCTTGGCTTCAACGGCGGCCGATAGCGCAGAAAATCCCGCGCCTACCACGATGACCCCGTGCTTTTCTGTTTTGATGCCTCTGGGCCATTGGGCAGCCTTGGCAAGATTGGCCGGGCCCAAAGCCATAACCCCCGCTCCAATGCCCGAGTTTTTCAGGAACTGCCTCCTGGTTATGCCGTCCTTTTGGTTCCTTCGGTTCATAAATCCCTCCTATTGAGTGAATTTACCCTCCCAATTCAGGGCACTTTTGAATCGAGAAGGTGACATTTGGAGCAATAAAACTCCGATGGTCGGTGGAGGTGATGACAGAATTCACAGGGCACATTTCCCAAGTGGGAATCGTGAGGGTTGGGCGCCACTTTCTTCGTCTGGTCGGCCAATTTCGCAAAATCTCCCCCGTGACATCCTAGACAGATCTCCATAGGAACTGCCTTCCCGGGAGGTTTCTCCTGATGACAAGATTCGCAGTCAATGCCCGCGCTTTTATGCCTGTCGGCAAGGAGGGATAGCTCTGCAGCGGGACCTTGACTGGGATAAACCCAGGAAAAGCAGGCCAGCATCGCGCTCCCAATAAGAAAGACTTGTAAATCGGCTATTCGGACAATACGCTTTTTCATCTTCCCGCGCCCTCCCCAACAGATCGTGAGGCAAGAAAGACAGGAAACATCTCCAAATTTGTAACCTGCCTTTCGCCCCGGGCGCTTGCCAGGGTTTCATAAGATACTCGATCAATTTATCCGGGGGTGATATACCTGCATATTAACCTGCCATGAAGTGTTGTCAAGGCAATTTTGTTAAAGATAGCCTGAAGCAGGGCATGGTGCCGCAGAGTTTAAAGAGATTTGGCGGACGAGAACGCGCGATTGCAGGAGCGGGCCGTTCGTTTCGCGTTTTCCCCGTTTGGAGCCCCGGTTTGGGGTTTTTGCTTGATTTTCCGATTATTCTTCCATATGATAGGGTCACTTATGTTCAAAGGCAGGGTTTTCAACGGTTAATGTTCTCTTCGGCCTTTTTCGAACTCTTGACGGGGGGACAGATGGAATGAAGAAGAGTTTGACTTCTAAAGCGGATGAGATCACCAAGTCAATTCAGGGAAGAGATTTGAAGATACTATGGGAGAAGGCGGCCGGTCGATGCTCCATATGCAAGAAAAAGCTTGTCCATGAAGCCTCGGAACAAATCCCTTCCAAGAGCACACCGTTAGGCAAGAACTGCCATATTGTTGCGGATAAGAAAAGTGGGCCGAGAGGGAAAAGCATATTGACTTCCGAGGAGAGGAACAGGTACTCAAATCTAATTCTGTTATGCGCGGATCACCATATAGTGATTGATCGGGACTCTATCAATTGGCCGATTGAAAAGCTTCATCAAATGAAGGCCGATCATGAAATATGGGTTGAAACTCAATTGACCGATGTTAGTGCCGACCTGGAGACAGAGGTATATTCCGATTTAGTCAACACGGCCACAGATTTGTTGATGTTGCCCTATTGGGACTGGTTTTCGGATTACGCCTTTCGGCTTTTGCTCTCTGAAGAGTTTGTAGAGGGCGCAAGAGTGTTTTGGACTAAGGCCCAAAGAACCATCTGGCCGGGTAGATATCCGGAATTAGAAAAGGCGCTCCAGAATTTGTCCAAAAAGCTCAGCCTCTATGTCAAGCATTTCCTGGATCAGGCAACGTTGAGAGAGGATTCGAAGAGGCCGGGAAAAGGTTTTTATGTTGAGGATAGGGCGTGGAAGAGCGAATGGAGAGATGGCTACGATTCTTATGCCAAGAAATCAGATAAATGGCAAAAACAAAGCCGGTCCTTGCTTCACAATGTCGCCGTGGCCCTGAACGAATACGCGGATGCAGTTAGGAAATATTTAAATCCCAGATACCTGATTTTTGAGGGAAAATTTATCGTAGGAGACTCCCTGGGCCTCACCAGGGAAGTGAAACGAACGACAGGTACTCCTCTGACCTATAGCGGTATTGACACTGAAAAGAAGAAAGGTTAATACCAGGCGCCCTGCCTTTCACCAATTATCCCATCCAGCGTAACCGCTCAAGTCTGGCTTCTATACTTCGCTGATCCGCAGAACGGGTTTTATGGTGCCGCCGCTCCTGGCATCGCTAATGGCCTGGTTGATGGCGCCAAAGTCATAGAATTTCAAAAGGCGGTCAAAGGGAAACTGCCCGGCCTGGTGCATCTCGATCAGTTTGGGGATAAAGCGCTGCGGCACGGCGTCGCCCTGGATGATGCCGACGGTTTTCCGTCCTCCGGGGAGAGAGTCTGTTCCACTCTCGCCGGTAAGAAGCGCCACGACGCCATGGGGCTTCAACACGTCAACGGCGATCCGGTGCATCTTCGGGAGCCCCGTGGTTTCCACCACGTAATCGACGCCATCTCCGGTGATGCGGGCAATGCAGGCGGCGATGTCCTGACGGCGATTGTCAATCACGTGGGTGACGCCCAACTTCAACGCCAGCTGGAGCCGTTTGGGTTTTATGTCGACGCCGATAATCGGACGGGCTCCGAGGAAGCTTGCGGCCATGACCGCCGCCAGGCCGACTGCTCCCGTACCGAAGACGGCGATGCTTGCGCCGGCTGAAACCTTAAGCGAATTCATTACGGTGCCGGCCCCGGTCTGCAGCCCACAACCCAGTGGAGACAGAACCTCCAGGGGGAGATCTTTGGAAACCTTGACGAGGTTGCGTGGCGTTGCCAGGGAGTGGGTGGCGAACGAAGACTGGCCGAAGAAGTGCCCGTGTACGCCGCTTCGTTGCAACGCATTGCTGCCGTCCAGTCGCTGGAAACCAAAGTTCGCCTCGTAGAACCGCTGGCAATGCGCAGGCCGTCCATGGCGGCATGGACCGCAGCGGCCGCAGGACTGATAAGAAAGCACGACATGATCGCCATGCTTGATGCTCTTCACGCTCTCACCCACCTGTTCTACCACGCCCGCACCCTCATGACCCAGCACGACTGCATTGTCGGCTTCATCCCAGCCGTCGCAGAAGCTTATATCGGTATGGCAGATGCCCGAAGCGACAAGGCGCACCAGGATTTCGTCGTCCCGGGGGCCTTCCAGGTGGAGGGATTCGATCTTCAAGGGACCGCCTTTCTTGCGGAGGACGGCCGCCCGAATCCTGAGTACTGGCGCGTCAAAAAGATCATTCACGGTAGCTTCTTGGTCCTCGATCCCGGCAGCGAAAACGCCTGCCATTCAGTAGACTCCGGCCGCTTTGTCCTTATATAGAGAAGGGCACTCCAAGAAAATTGTACCCCTTTCTTTATCCGGACTTCAACCGATATGATCGGACCTCGTTTTCTTCTCCCTGTGTCCTCCGGGTAAGAATCCTTTCAAAAACATGCGGCCGGAAAGCAAGGGTTCCGTGCCGACTCGAAGGTCAAGAATCCATATTTTCTGCTGCCATTTTTCCAGTGAAAAAGAGCGCAGAATCTATTCCCATTGGGAAAGGCAAAATTCGCTTGACAGCATTTTCAGCCTTGCTATCATTCAGTCCGCCAAATCTACTCCTTTCAAAAATCTGAGAACTTTTGGCCTTCTTGGGTGTATATTGGAAGAGTGGTGCCGAGAAGATATTGATGCCGAAGCCGCAGCCGGAGGAGGGGTTTTTTTTCATATTTAGCCGGCTAGGGAAAACCAAGCTGGAGGAAAAAACAAAGAAAGAGTCGCCATCGAAAAAAAGAGGAGGATAAGAGAAGTGAAGGTTATTACCATCGCCGACATTCCCGGGATCTTGCCCCCAGATCACTATGATATGCTCAGTTACCGGATCGTGGACGCCACCATCGAGGCCAAAGCCATGGGAGCATCGATGGGCCGCATGGAGCCGAAGGGCCGGACCGGCCCTCACGCCCACGAAAGTGCCGAGCAGCTGTTTATCATCCTGAAAGGCGAGATGTTGATGAAAACCGACCGGGGAGAAGCGAGGCTGAAGGCGGGGCAGGCAGCCTTTATCTATCCAGGCGAAGTTCACGAGAATTACAACGTGGCCAAAGGGATAACCGAATATCTCGTCGTCACGAGCAAGCTGCCATCTAGGTAAAGAAACCGATTCAGAGGGGCAAGGAGCCAAAGGTTTTCGGGCAGGGAATCCGTTCAGGAAAGGTCTGACCGGAGAGATTCGATTCAATCATTTTGCTCGATTCGGGAGGCAGGTCATGAAGATCTTCAGAACCCAAGAATATTGTCAGCAGGAAAATCCAACTCCGGGCGAAAAATATCGAGGAGAGATACTGACCCAGGAAAATGATGCCCAGGATCTCGGGGGGATTTTTGTCGTCCTCGTTCCCGGCAGCGGGCCTCCTTACCATTACCATCAAAATCGTGAATCCATTATCGTGGCCATCAGCGGGGAAGCAACGGAGATCCTGGAAGGAAAAGAACTTCCCATTAAAGCCGGGGATGTAATTTACATCCCCCGGGGCGAAAAACATACCACAATAAACCGATCGGACCGGGAGTTCCGTTACCTGGAATTCTTTACCTGTCCGCCCGTGGGGAACGATTTTGTGGAAGTGAAATAAGGGAAGCCTCCCCCTCGCAAGGGATAAGGGGTCCGGATAAGAACGAACGGATGGATGGCCTCTATGAAGAAGCAAGTATCTGTAGGCTTCATCGGTTTTGGTGAGGCCGGTCTTGAATTGGCCCGGGGGCTTCACTCTGCGGGAACCTCCCCTATTTATGTCTGCGACAAGGCGACCCTCGACCCCGCCAGGTCTCTGCGGCTGAAAAGCCGCGCCCGGCAAGTCGGCGCCATTTATCTGGAGTCCATCGAGGAAGTAGTGAAGGAAGGAGAGATTATTCTTTCCGTGGTGCCCGCGGAGGCATCACTGGCTGCGGCCCAGGAGGCGGCCTCTCACTTCAGTCCCGGTAAGGTGTACCTGGATTTGAGCTCTTCTTTTCCCGAAGATATGAAAACCGCCTCGGCCTTGGTCGAGCCCTCAGGGGGGCATTTCGTGGACGGGGCCATGATGGGGGCTCTGCCCATCTTCGGGCACAAGGTTTTGATCTATGTGGCCGGATCGCACGCGGCGGAGGCCGCCCGGATCTTGAATCAAAAGGGAATGAACCTTCAGACTGTGGGAAAGGAACCCGGGCAGGCCTCGGCCATTAAACTGATTCTGAGCATCTCTACCAAAGGGCTGGAAGCCCTCCTGCTGGAAATGCTCCTGGCGGCTCACAGCTACGAAGTGGAAGAACCTGTCCTCGCAGGCTTTAAACAGTTCTTCGTCAATGGACCGGAGGCCGTGGTCAATCGTTTCGTCGGAAGCGATGCGGTCCATTCCGGAAGAAGGGCGATAGAAATGGAGTCATCGGTCAGGCTATTGAAGAGCCTGAAAATAGATCCCATTATGGCCGAGGCCACCGCGCGAAGGCTCAAGTGGTCGGAGTCCCTGGGTTTGGATAAATACTTCCAGGGGGTATCGCCGGCGGGATACAAGGAAGTGATCGAAGCCTGGGAGGCGATCGGACTTTTCCCCAAACGGAAGGGCTGAACCATGCAGCCGGTATCCAGCTCGCATCGATGAAAAGAGCAACGGAATTATGAACCTCCGGAGGGAATTTTTACTATGACACTGGGATGGGGCATAGTTAGCACCGGGCGGCATCCGGATCAGAAGATCGTGCCGGCCATGAAATTGGCGGAGGGAAATCGGGTAATAGGCATCTATAGCCGCGATAAGGGACGGGCCGAAGCCTTTGCTCAGAAACACGGGCCACTTAGGGCTTACGATTCCTTAGAGCAGCTCCTGAAGAACCCGGAGGTCCAGGCGGTTTTTATCGCCTCTCCCAATTCCCTTCATGCCTTGCATACCAAAATGGCCGCTGAGGCCGGCAAGCATGTATTGGTAGAAAAACCGATGGCCGTGAGTGTTTCCGAGGCCGAAGATATGGTGAATGCCTGCCGCAAGAGCGGGGTGAAACTGGGCGTGGGGTTTCATCTGCGCCATCATCCGGGCCATCGCCGGGCGCGCCAGCTTATCCAGAAAGGAATTCTGGGCTCCATTTCCCTGGCCCAGGCCCAGTTCTTTTTTCCTGACAAAAGAGGGGTTGGGGACCTTCCCCGCAGAACCGGCCTTTCCCAGTGGTGGGAAGATCCAGTCATGACCGGTGGGGCCTACAGTATCATGGGCATGGGTGTTCACGCGCTGGACCTGCTCCAATTTTTCCTGGGGCGGCCAATAACCGAGGTGGCGGCCATTACCGACGGCCAAACCGCTCAGAAACCATTGGACCAGATTGCTGCCGTTGCCCTTCGCTTTGAGAATGGCGCGCTGGGGACCGTATGCTGCGGTCGCCGGGTCCCCGACACGAAGAATGACGCTGTTGTCTATGGGACTACCGGCCGGGTTTGGCTGAAGGATACCCTGTGGGAGCCTATGCGGGGCAAGCTGGAAGTCGTAAGTGATGTGGTAAATTTGGAAGAGTCTTACGAAGGGGATTTATTGTCTCAGTACAAACTTCAGATGGAAGCCTTTTCGCGCGCGGTTGAGCGGAATGAAGAATTCGAAGCTTCGGGAATGGATGGCTGGCGCGCCGTCCAGGTGGCCTCGGCGATCATAGAATCAGCCTCCACCGGGCGCGCGGTCAAGATTAAACCCGTTTGAAATAGAGCCGGGAGAAATCCTGGAGAGCCCGGCGGTAAAACGACCCAAAGGAGGACGGGAAAGTGGATGATCATCTGAATCGATTCAGCCTAAAGGACAAAGTGGCCATTGTAACCGGCGCCAGTGAGGGGATTGGGAAAGCCATAGCTACGGGATTAGCTGAAGCGGGCGCTGACCTCATTATTTGCAGCCGGCGTGAGGAAAAATTGAGGGAAGTGAAGACCGAGATAGAAAAATTGGGCCGGAGGGCAGAGGTTTATGTCCTGGACATTTGCCGGCTAAGTGATATTAGAAAGTTAAAAGATTTTATTCTGGAACGATTTGGTAAGGTCGACATCCTGGTGAATAATGCCGGTTTTACGGTGACCAAACCCGCATGGGAGGTTACTGAAGACGAATGGAACTTAATGATTGACACGGGATTTAAAGGGCTCTTCTTTTGTTGCCAGATCATCGGTTCAATCATGCAAAAGCATGGATATGGGAAAATAATCAATCTTAGCTCGACCTTCAGCCGCAGTATCATTAAAGGCCGGGCCGTATACGGGGGGATCAAAGCCGGGGTATCGCACCTTACGGAGGCCCTAGCCTTAGAATGGGCATCCGACGGGATAAGAGTGAATGCCCTCGCGCCGACTGCCGTTCTTACTCCCAGCCGGAGAGATACTTTAAAGGGCGAAGTTTTACAGAGGATAGTCAGTCGTATCCCCTTGGGTCGGGTGGCCACTCCCGAAGACCTTATTGGCGCCGCCATCTATCTTTCCAGCGCAGCATCGGATTTTGTTACCGGGCATACTTTGTTTGTGGATGGAGGTTGGGTGGCCGGCAGCTGATCCTTTTCCTCGATCATCTAAGGCACTTACCAGCCAAGGCAAAAAATTTTTTCGGAGGAAGCTTTTCAGCCTTAGGAATTATTGCCGTCAACAATATACGTTGCTAGAAAATCTTGAGGCCAGAAATAGGCTTGCTCTATGTCAGGGAAATGAGATCCGCGAATATTATTCCGGGCTGCGATCACTTCCGCCGACGAATCCTCCGGCCATAACACTGGATTCCTCTGGGGTTCATTCTCGAAAATACTTGGCCTGAAACCTTCCTGCCTTCTTTGCGGCCTATTGGTTGACTAACGAATCTATTTTTCGTATATTTGGACCAACCTCCAGCATGTTCTGATTCAATCCGACAAATGATTAACCAGGCGACTGTACAGAAATTTCGCAGTCCCCGCAGCAAATAGGCATGAAGGGGACTTTGGGGAGGAACCATTCATGAAGGCGAAGGGAAGTAAAACGCGCTTGATGTTAGGCATGCTGGCAATTCTCGTAATAGTTCTGGGGGCATCGGTGCCAGTTCAAGGCGCCGCCCCCTCCGGGATATTAAAAGAAGCGATACACTGGGGCCATTCGGCGGACTGGCTCGACCCCGCAACGAATCCGGGCCTAATCAGTTCTGAGGTTCCCCTTTACCTCTTCCATGATGCCTTGGTAAAACCTATGCCTGAAGGCAACTATGGTCCTTCTCTGGCTGAATCCTGGACGATCAGCGCGGATGCGAAGGTGTATGAATTTAAGCTGCGAAAAGGGGTGAAGTTTCACAATGGGGACCCCTTTACTGCGGAAGACGTGATATTCAGTTTCTGGCGGTATAAGGCTGCCCAGGCCAAAATGATTCAAGGGAGGACAGAAAAGGTGGAAGCGGTAAATTCTCATGTGGTGCGCTTTCATTTTAAAGAGCCCTTCCCGGATTTTCTGGAGTATTTTTTGCCCGGCGGCAGCGGAATAGGCTGGATCGCACCCAAAAAGTATATAGAAAAAGTCGGGGATGCGGAATATAAAAGGAGACCAATCGGATGCGGCCCGTACAGATTTGTAGAATTCATGGCGGGTGTGAGGTTTGTGGGTGAAGCCTTTGAAGATTATTGGAGAAAACCTCCCCACATCAAGAAAATGGAATTTCTCATCGTGAGCGAGCCGGCCACCCGCTTGGCCATGGTTAGAAGGGGGGAGGTCGATATCGCCACGCTGCTACAGGGGGTTTTTTATGAAGACGCAAAAAAAGACCCCAATCTTCGCCTGCTCCACCCATTAAGCCCCGTGACCTGGATTGTGTACATAGGCCCGCAATTTGACCCAAAATCGCCGTGGGCGGACAGCAGAGTCCGCAAGGCTGCCAGCCTGGCAATCGACCGCAAGAGCTTGGCGGACATTTTTATGCCCGGGTGTAAGCCCATGGGAACGCTCGCCATGCAGGGAGATCAATTGGGGGTCTATTTCCCGCCGGATCCATACGACCCCGCGCAGGCTAAAAAGCTTTTGGCTGAGGCGGGATATCCCAAAGGCTTCCATGGGGGGAAGTTCTACCCTTACCAGGGAGGTTATTGGCCTTACGGGGAGCAGGTTATGACCCATTGGAAAGCGGTAGGCATTAACGTTGACACTGTGCTCTTGGACCGACCGGCGTGGTTCGCCAATCGCCAGGGGGGAAGAATGAAGGGAGTTCTCTTTATTGACTCGGCATCCCTCGCGACTATCGGGGCTCGCTTGGGATACCTTTTTGGCCCAACTTCCTATGGGAATTATCCGGACATTAAATCGATATGGGATCAATACCCGACGGAGGTGAACCCGAAAGTGAGAAAGGATTTGATGGAGCGCATCCAGAAGATGATCTATGAGAGAACCATGTTCATTCCTCTCACAGATACCAATTCACCGGCGGCGTTGGGGCCGAGAGTGAAAGGTAATCCTTATAAGATTCAACCTCTCATATGGTTTACGGCTCCTTTTGAAGACATGGAATTGGTTAATTGAAACGCGGCCTCTGGGCCATCGAAGCCCAAAAGGTGGGGAAAATTCCCATGATTTTCGTGACGGACGCGAGACCCCAAATGTCCCTCGCGTGGATGTTCCTGCTTTCTTTTTTTCTTCTGCCATTCGCCTGCCTGCCCGCTCGGGGTCAAATGACAAACATGCCCGCCCGCGGCCCTATGCCGCCTGAGGCAATGGAATGGTGCCAAAGGGGCAGAGACCATTTCTCCCACCAAGAATACGAAGAGGCGTTGAAGGCGCTGGACAAGGCAATTGCCCTGGCCCCGAAATTTGCCCGGGCTTACTATTACCGCGGGATGGTGCGCAATAAAAAGGGGGAATATGATAGATCCATTGAAGAATACAGCCTGGCGATTGCAGCCGATCCGAATTATGCGCCCGCCTACTATATCCGGGGGCTTACGTATGGTAGGAAGGGCCACTATGATCGGGAGACGGAAGACTATAGCAAGGCAATGGCCATAAGCCTGGAGATTGTTCATGCCGGGTTGCCGGCTGAAATGTTGGAAGAGAAAAATGCTCCCGATGGGGAAATCGAGGAATTTAGTAAAGCCGTCACCAAGGATCCAGATTCCGCCTGGGTGTATTACAGTCGCGGGGTTGCTTACCGGATGAAGGGAAAATATGACCAGGCGATAAAAGACTTTGATCGGGCTTTAGCCTTAGACTCCCATCATGTATGGGCGTTTTACCACCGGGCGGCAGCCTGGAGAGCAAAAGGAGAATATGACCGGGCAATGGAAGATTATAACCAGGCTTTGGCCGTAAATGCGGATTTGCCCTGGGCGTATTACAACCGCGGGCTGATCCTGCGGCAAAAGGGCCAATATGACCGAGCCATTGAAGATTTCAGCAAGACATTAGCGCTCGACGGCAATTATGCCTGGGGGTACTTTGATCGCGGAGTCGCCTATAGAATGAGGGGGCGCTATGATAAGGCCATAGATGATTTTAGCGAAGCCATGGCGATAGAACCGGGTTTTTCTTGGACTTACTACCATCGGGGAGCTTCTTATCTCCAACTCGGCAGACGGCGGCAGGCGATCCTGGATATCCAGGCGGCGGCCAGACTGGGAAATGAAGAAGCGCAAATCTGGCTAAGGGAAGGGGGGAGGCTTCAGAATCAGCTTACCGAGCACCTGTCCGCTTTCGATGAGAACATGCGCCCGGGCGGCTTCGGCCAGCGGCAGACGGGCCGAAATTACCGGTTTGATTTTGCCGGCGCCGAGCAGGCGGAGCAGCTCCTTGGTTGCCTCGCGCCGGCGCGGGCGGTCCTGGTCAAAGACGTGCATTGAAAAGGTACGGAGGCCGAGGCTGTCCCCCATCCGCCGGCGCATCGCGCCCAGCACGTCGCCGGCCGGAGGGCCGTCGAGCATCCCATAGGAGACCACCAGGCCCAACGGGGCGAGGCGATCGAAATGCGCGCCGAAGCCTGCGCCGCCGACCGAATCGAGGATCAGATCAACCCCTACGCCGCCGGTCAGCTCCCGCAGGCGTTCGGTCACGTTCTCCGTGCGGGAGTTGATCGCTCCATCGGCCGACAGCGAACGTACGAACGTTGCTTTTTCGTCCGAGTCGACCAGAGCGATCATCCGCTTCCCAGCAAGTTTTCCCAGCTGCAGGATCGCGCTCCCGATCCCTCCCGCGGCGCCGGTTGCGAGCACCGATTCATAGCGCATGCCGCAGGGTGCGCTGTGAAGCAGATGCCAGGCGACTTGGTAGTTGGAGAGTGCGGCAGCCGATTCAAGATCGGTACCCCGCGGCAGAGGATAGAGCGCATCGGCATTGGCCGCCAAGTATTCGGCGTAGCAACCGCCCCGCACGGGCAAATCGCGGGCCGAGACGAACACCGGCTGACCGATTTTCAATGTGGCCACGCCCTCGCCCACCTTCACGACCCGTCCGCTCATCTCGATCCCCGGAATGGCCGGCAGCGGCGGCATCCACGCGTACTCGCCGCGGCGGACCAGGATTTCCGGCATGCTGACGCCGATCGTGTGTGCCTGGACCAGGACCTGGCCAGGCCCCGGGACCGGGGTCGGAGTGTCCACGTAGCGCAGGGTTTCGGGCGGACCGGGGCGGTCGAGCAGAATGGCTTTCATGCAAGCGGGGACCGCAGTGCTCGATTTAGGGTTTTTGCTTTTCGCGGGCATACCCATCCTCCTTTGCTCCGGCATGAGCCATTACTATAAATCACGAGGATGATGGGGTCAAGGAGAGGGTTATTTCGGCGGCGGAAAGGATACGAATTTCCTCGGAATCTCGACCTCAGGCAGGAGGGGAGGGCATCCTGGAAGAATCCTTAAAGAATCCTTCCGGAGGAATTCGCGCCGAATTCTGAGAGCAACATTCGGGGCGAAGGCCATATTTCAGCCTGATTGGGAGAAGGATCGGTTGCCGTTGATGTGGGAATGTTGTATGATCTTGACGAAAATAATTTTCAAGACTTTTTCGGCGGCCAAGCGTATATTGCGGCGACATCATTCCTGACTCCCTTCCTTTGGTGTCGGGCGCTGAAAGAACCTTTAAGTCTGGGACCTCCGGTAAGCTATAAATCTATGGAGAACGGAAAAATGCAAGTTACTGAACATGTCCATGCGGTTAAAATCCCCTTCCCGGCATCGACTCGGTTTGTCTATGCTTACCTGATATATGGGAAGCGTATCTGTATGGTAGACAGTGGAATCGTTTCCGCCCGAGAGATGATTTTGAATTATTTACGGGAGACGGGTCGGGACCCGAAAGAGATCAGCCTGCTGGTGCAGACGCATTCCCATGCCGACCACATCGGCCTGAGCGCCGAAATAAGGAAGATTTCCGGCTGCAAGGTTGCCGCCCACGGCGCGGAAAAAGGTTGGATCGAAGATGTTGAACTCCAGTATCGGGAACGGCCAACGGCAACCTTCCGTTCTTATGTCCAGAGCTCCGTGGAAGTCGACTTGGTGGTGAAGGATGGAGATACGCTGGATTTGGACGGCGGGCTCACCTTGGAAACGATCCATACCCCCGGCCATTCGAGTGGCTCAATCTCTTACCTGTTCTTAGCAGACGGGGCTTTATTTTCCGGGGACGCGATCCCGCCGGCAGGAGGGTTACCGATCTATTCGGATATTTTCGCCACCATCAAATCGATCCGCAAATTGAGCGGCATCAGAGGATTGAAAGCCCTGTTCTCCTCCTGGCATGATCCGATCCAGGGCGAAAAAGTCTATCAGGTCATGGATGAAGCCCTGGCCTATATACAGAAAGTCCACGACTTGGTTCGTCAGGAAAAGGAGAAATTTCCAGCCCTCAATCCCCAAGAATTGACCATTCGGGTGCTACAGGGCCTCGCCATTCCCGAGACTTTATTGAGCCCGATCGTGATTACCGCCATCGAGGCTCATCTCCAGGAGAGCCGGCGTCTGAGTGTTTTAGAAACGTAAGTCATCGGCACCCGAATTGTCGGCCCATGAAAGAAAAAAGAACCTTCGGTTCTTGGTGCGCTTCTGACCCAGGAGTTGCTGGAAAGGAAAGGCTCGTGGATAACATTTACAGATACATCGAGGAGCAGGCTCAAGAATTTGTGGAGACTCTGCAACGCTTCTCCCGGCAGCCGAGTATTTCTTCGGAAGGAATCGGCATCGGCGAGATGGTCGCGATTCTGAAGGAGGAGATGGACCGTATCGGCATTGAGACGACCGTTCATGCGACGGACGGAAACCCCATCGTTACCGGGGTCCTCCGGGGGCGAGCTGAACGGACCCTCCTGTTCTACAATCATTATGATGTTCAGCCGCCGGATCCCGTCGAAAAGTGGGATTCCCCCCCCTTTGCCGCAAGGAGACGCGATGGGCGGATATGGTCTAGAGGAGCGACAGATAACAAAGGTAATCTGTTGAGCCGGCTCAAGGCAGTTGAGGCTTTCCTGAAGGTGAAAGGAAGGCTGCCGATAACCGTAAAATTCCTTTTTGACGGGGAGGAAGAATCGGGAAGCCCGAGTCTACTACCCTTTATCCTCTCTCATCAGGATCTGCTTCATGCCGATGGCTGCATTTGGGAGGACGGAGCCTGGAAGGACCGGCCTAACCAGCCGGTCATTGACCTCGGCAACAAAGGACTTTTGAGTTTCGAACTTTCTGTCCGCACGGCCAACGTGGACTTCCATTCCTCCTTCGCCCCTATCTATGAGAATTCCTGCTGGCGCCTCCTGTGGGCGATA
>Ga0187770_10000628_pt1 | contig 17386 bp, 27 predicted proteins | sample 0116_SJ02_MP02_2_FD_133154 | JGI IMG/M metagenome (GOLD analysis project Ga0187770, IMG submission 133154) | Tropical peat soil microbial communities from peatlands in Department of Meta, Colombia - 0116_SJ02_MP02_20_MG | ecosystem: Environmental > Terrestrial > Soil > Wetlands > Peat | place...
GGATTTCCACATTGGCGTTGGGCTGAATATCCTGGGCCTTGACCACCCCCGGCTTGTCGGCCTTGAGCCGCAGGATCTCCGGGCCATCGGAATGCAATTTTACCAGCAGCTCTTTGATGTTCAGGATGATATCGGTGACATCTTCACGGACCCCGTGGATAGTGGAAAACTCATGGAGAACCCCCTTGATCCGCACTGCCGTTACCGCCGCTCCCTGGAGGGAAGAAAGAAGGATCCGCCGCAAGGAATTGCCGATGGTAATCCCGAATCCGCGCTCCAGAGGCTCCACATGGAAACGCCCGTAGGTGGGGCTGAGGGTTTCCTCCTCTACCTCCATGGCTTTTGGTTTTATAAGGGTTTCCCAATTTCGATACATAGGATCTCCTCGGTCCCGCTCCAGGCGGGATCATCGAAGGGTTATTTGGAATAGAGTTCCACGATCAACTGTTCCTTGATCGGCATGGTCAGATCTTCCCGAGCCGGAAGGGAAACCAGCCGCCCTCGGAACTGCTCCTTCTGCAGCTCTAGCCAGGAGGGGATCCCCCTGCGGGCCACTGCTTCCAGGGATTCTCCGATCTTGGAAATCTTTCGGCTCTTCTCGCAAAGCTCAACGACCTCGCCCACCTTCACGAGGTAGGAAGGAATATTTACTTTTTTTCCGTTGACGGTAAAGTGGCTATGAAGCACCAACTGACGGCCTTCGTTCCGGGAATTGGCGAAACCCAGGCGGTAGACCAAATTATCCAGGCGTCTCTCCAGGAGGAGCAGGAGATTGGTCCCGGTGATTCCCTTCTGCCTTTCGGCTTTCGAGAAGAAATTGCGAAACTGCTTTTCCATCAGGCCATACATTCGCTTGACCTTCTGTTTCTCGCGGAGCTGAACCCCGTAATTGGAAAATTTGGCCCTTCCCTGTCCATGTTGCCCGGGAGGATAGCCCCTCCGCTCGACCGCGCACTTATCGGAGTAACACCGGTCTCCCTTGAGATAAAGCTTCAAATTTTCCCGCCGGCAAAGCCGGCAAACTGATTCAAAATACCTGGCCAATCAAAACCTCCTCTCTCCAACCCACCAGGGGGAGTTCACACCCGCCGCCTTTTCGGCGGGCGGCAGCCATTGTGAGGAATGGGTGTTACGTCGCGTATGAGGTCCACCCGGAATCCAGCAGCCTGCAGGGAACGCAGGGCCGCCTCGCGTCCCGCGCCCGGTCCTTTTACGTAAACCTCGATGGACCTCACCCCCTGTTCCATGGCTTTTTTGGCGGCCTGCTCCGCGGCCAGCTGGGCGGCGAACGGAGTACTTTTGCGGGACCCCTTAAAACCGGAGCTTCCCGCGCTCGCCCAGGCGATGACGTTGCCGCTTACGTCGGTGATGGTCACAATCGTGTTGTTAAAGGTCGACTGAATATGGGCGATACCATTCTGGATGTTTCGCCGTTCTTTCTTCTTCGCCCCCGAGCTCTTTCCTGCCGCCATTCTTCCTCCTTCTGCGATCAAGAAACAAGATTTCAGACTTCAGACATCAGAACCGGACGGCAAAATCGCGGGAGATAGCATAGAAAAGAATGTCCGGTGTCTGGCGATGGAATTGCAATTTCTCCTTATTTCTTCTTGGCGCCGATCTGGCGGCGTGGTCCTTTGCGGGTTCGGGCGTTGGTGTGCGTGCGCTGACCCCGCACGGGCAGGGACCGACGATGGCGAAAACCCCGGTAGGTTCCGAGGTCCATGAGACGCTTGATATTCGTGGAAACATCCCGCCGCAGATCACCTTCAATCTTTAGACTATTCTGGTCGATGGCCTCGCGGATCTTGGCCACTTCGGCATCGGTCAGCGCGTCGGTTTTTTTCATAAGGTCCACCTGGGCCATTTGGAGAACCTTACGCGCCGTGGACCTTCCGATTCCGTGGATATAAGTCAGCGCAACCTCAATATTCTTGTTTTTGGGAAGATCAATCCCCGCAATACGTGCCACCCGTACCTCCTTGTAAATCGGGATGCAGAATACAAGAGTCAGAAATCAGAAAAAAAACCTTCAAAAATTCCATTCTTTCTGAATTCTGCATTCTCTCTCCCGAATTCTGATTTTACCCCTGTCTCTGTTTATGTCGGGTATTGGGGCAGATGACCCGCACCACCCCTTTTCGCTTCACGATCTTACACTTATCACATATTCGCCGAACGGAAGCCCTGACTTTCATCTCCCATCTCCTTTCCGCCTGGAGGGAATGCCTATTTCTCCCGGTAGACGATCCGTCCCCGGTTGAGGTCGTAAGGAGATAGCTCCACGGTCACCTTGTCCCCAGGCAGGATCTTGATGAAGTGCAGCCGCATCTTTCCCGAAATGTGAGCCAGCACCCGGTGACCGTTTTCCAACTCCACCCTGAACATAGCATTGGGGAGGGTTTCTACTACTGTTCCCGTGACTTCTATCGCATCTTCCTTGGGCATTCCAGACCTATTCAGAAGATCCAGGGCGATGGGCCCCGGTTCCCCGCCTAAAGTTGACTTAAAATATACGGGCCGTCTTCCGTTACCGCTACCGAGTGTTCAAAGTGAGCGGAAAGAGCCCGATCCTTGGTCACGGCAGTCCACCCATCATCCAGGACCACGACCTCATATCCCCCCGCGTTGATCATGGGTTCGATGGCCAGAGTCATTCCCGGCTTGAGACGGACCCCACGACCCGGAACTCCAAAATTCGGAATCTGGGGTCTTTCGTGCATGTACTTCCCGATCCCGTGCCCCACAAAATCCCGGACCACGGAAAACCCCTCGGCCTCCACGTGTCCTTGAACGGTCGCCGAGATATCGGAAACATGATTATCCGGCCGGGCTTGTTCGATCGCCAGATCAAGGGCTTCTTTGGTCACCCGGATCAGACGTGCAGCCTCCGGAGTGATCCTTCCGATGGGTACGGTGATCGCGGAATCTCCGTAATAATCATCGTAAACAACGCCGAAATCCAGGCTTAGGATATCTCCTTCTTTCAATACGCGGTCCGAGGGGATTCCGTGGACGACTTCCTCGTTCACCGAGGTGCAGAGGACAGCCGGGTATCCATTGTAACCCTTGAAGGCCGACCGGGCCCCATATTTGACCAGCAGCGCCTGGGCCAACCCATCCAGCTCCCGGGTCTTCACCCCTGGATGGGCTGCCTCCCCGACATCTCTCAAAATCTCCGCCACGATGCGATTGCTGCGGCGCATCTTCTCGATCTCCTGCGGAGACTTCAGGATTATCCGTTCCTCCAGGGGAAGAGGGTATGCCCCCATTTTCTCCCTTACCTTCTTCCCTTGATCCGCCCGCCCTTCATGAACCCTTCGTAATGGCGCATCAGCATGTGCGACTCAATCTGCCCCACCGTGTCCAGGGCCACGCCCACGACGATCAAAAGGGCCGTTCCTCCGAAATAGAAAGGAACGTTGAATTTGGTAATCAGGACCGAAGGGAGAACGCAGACCGCAGAAACATAGATGGCACCAGTAAAGGTAATCCGTACCAGAACCCGGTCTATGAATTCGGCCGTCTTCTTCCCTGGGCGGATCCCCGGGATATATCCCCCGTATTTGCGCATATTATCCGCCACGTCTGTGGGGTTAAAAGTAACGGCCGTGTAAAAATAGCAGAAGAAGAAGATGAACCCTACATAAATCAGCTCATAGATCAGCGAACCCGGAGCCAGCTGGCTGGCAAACGTCTTCATCCAGGGGATGAAATTGGCGATCGTGGCCGGGAACATAATAATCGAGGAGGCGAAAATGGGCGGGATGACTCCCGCGGTGTTGATCTTCAAAGGCAGGTGCGTGCTTTGCCCTCCGTACATTCTCCGCCCCACAATTCGCTTGGCGTACTGCACCGGAATGCGCCGCTGACCCCGTTCCATGTAGATGATCGCCCCGACAACGACCACCATCATGACGATCAGAAAAAGAGTGATAATGATGCCCATTTCCCCCGTGCGGATCAAGCGAACGCTATTGCTGATGGCCGTTGGCATCCGGGCTACGATTCCGGCAAAGATGATCAAGGAAATCCCGTTGCCGATACCCCTCTCCGTGATCTGCTCCCCCAACCACATGATGAAGGCAGTGCCCGCGGTCAGGGTAACCATGGTCATCAAGCGGAACCCCCATCCTGGGTCCAGGACAACGGCTTCTCCGGCCGGCCCCGTCATCCGTTCCAGCCCATAGCTGATGCCCATCCCCTGAATGAGGCTCAAAAGAACGGTCCCGTACCGGGTATACTGGGTGATCTTCTTGCGTCCGGCCTCCCCTTCCTTGGAAAGACGCTCCAGATGGGGGATTACAACCGTGAGGAGCTGAAGGATAATGGAGGAACTAATGTAGGGCATAATGCCCAGGGCGAAAACGGACAGACGCTCAAAAGCTCCGCCGGAAAACATATCGATGAATCCAAAGAGAGTTCCTTTGGCCTGGGCGAAGAAAGCGGCTAGGGCCGTCGCATCGATTCCCGGTGTGGGTACATGGACGCCAATGCGGTAGACGGCCAAAAGCAGAAGGGTGAGGATGATCCGCTTCTTCAACTCCGGAATTTTTGGAATATTCTGGAATCCCTGAAACAAGGTTTAGATAACCTCCGCTTTCCCCCCGGCCGCCTCAATCTTCTTCCTGGCTGAAAGACTGAAACCGTGGGCCCGAACCGTCAAAGGACGGGTGACCTCTCCTTCTCCCAGGATTTTCACCCCCCAGCCCGCCTTCTTCACGAACCCCGAAGCTTTTAGCTTTTCTACATCCACTACAGTTCCTTCCGGAAATTCAGCCAGATCTCGCAGGTTGACAATCACCCATTCCTTGCGGAAGGGGTTTTTGAACCCTCGCTTCGGGAGGCGCCGCTGGAGGGGCATCTGACCGCCCTCGTAACCCGGTGACCGCTTACCGCCGGACCGGGCCTTATACCCTTTGTGGCCTTTCGTGGAGGTTCCCCCGTGGCCCGAACCTTCTCCTCGACCAATCCGTTTTCTCTTCTTCTTCGCCCCCTCGGGAGGCTTTAATTCGCTCAGTCTCATCAGACTTTTCCTATTTCTCGACGACTTTCACCAAATGGGAGACTTTCCGGACCATCCCCCGAATCGCCGGAGTATCTTTCAACCTCACGGTGCGATGCATCCGGGTCAAGCCCAGCCCCCGCAGGGTCCTCTGCTGGGTTTGAGGGCGGGTGACCCCACTTCGCACTAAAGTTACTTCGATCATTTTCTCATCCATCGTTCTTTCCTCGAAGGGGCTTTCCCTTCCGGGGGCGCCCTCCTTCCCAAACGGCCGGTTAAACAATCTCGGCCGCCGTCCTTCCCCGCTTACTGGCGATATCGTCCGGGGTCTTGAGCATCCGGAGCCCCTCCATGGTCGCCTTGATCACATTATGGGGGTTGCGGGAGCCCAGGCACTTAGTCAAAATATTCACGATTCCGGCCGACTCGATGATCGGCCTTACGGCCCCCCCCGCAATCACTCCGGTTCCTTCGGAAGCCGGCTTGAGTAAGATGCGCGATGCTCCAAATCGCCCCACTACTTCATAAGGGATGGTTCCCCGGACCAGGGGAACCTGGATAAGATTCTTTTTGGCCTGTTCGATCCCCTTGCGAATGGCCTCGGGGACTTCATTGGCTTTTCCCAGGCCAAAGCCGACGATCCCTTTTCCATCCCCCACGACCACTAGGGCGCTAAAGCTGAACCTTCTGCCGCCTTTTACAACTTTGGCGACCCGATTGATATGGGCTACGCGGTCTACCAGCTCCAGTTCTTCCGGATTGATTTGGGCCAATGAACTTCCTCCCGTAAAATTAGCACTCGGCGATCAGCTCTCAGCTACGAATCTCCCTTTTTTTCTGGCTACTGATTGCTGATCTCGGTTCAAAAATCTAGACCTTTCTCTCGGGCAGCCTCGGCCAGGGCCTTGATCCGGCCATGGTAGTGAAATCCGTTCCGATCGAAAACCACTTTCTTGATCTGGTGGGCCAGCGCCTTTTCGGCGATCAGAGCACCCACCCCTTTGGCTGATTCGATTTTCCCTTTTCCTTTGGGTTGACCCCGAAGCTCAGGGCTTAGGCTTGAAGCTGTGGCCAAAGTCGCTCCCCGGGAGTCGTCGATCACCTGAGCGTAAATATGTCGGGCACTCTTAAAAACGTTGAGCCGGGGCCGTTCGGGGGTCCCTTTGACCTTGGAGCTCATCCGTTTCTTCCTCTGCTTGCGCGCCGCCACTTTTTCTTGTCTTAACACGTCCGTTTCCCTTTTCTATTTCTATGAGACCAAATTTTCGCGGATCATCACAGATTTACCTTCGTATCTGGCCCTTGAAATCTGCGTTGCTCTGCGTCTCATAATTCTCATCCTACCGCGGTCTTCCCTGCCTTCCGGTGGATGACCTCTTCCACATATTTAATGCCTTTTCCTCCGTAGGGCTCCGGTGGACGCAGACGACGAATCCTCGCCGCGGTCAGCCCCAGTACATTCTTGTCCGTTCCCTTCAGAGTGATCCGCACCTGTCGTTCCACCTCGGCCTTAACCCCTTCCGGCAGGGGAAAGCGAATCGGATGAGAATAACCCAAGCTGAAGTTTAGCGCATTTCCCTGCACTTCCGCCCGATAGCCGACTCCGTTTATCTCCAGCACCCGCTCAAACCCCTGGCTCACCCCTTTGATCATATTGGCGATGAGGGTACGAGTCAGACCCTGCAGGGCTTTTCCCTTCCTGGGATCATCCGGTGCCTGGACCAGAATTTTATCTTTTTCCACGGACAAAGCTACGGCCCGGTCGATGGTTTGGCTCAGATTTCCTTTGGGGCCCGAAACCTTCACCACCGGGGATTCAACCGATATCTTCACCCCTTGGGGGACCGGAATGGGTTTTTTCCCGATTCTGGACATACTTTATCTCCCTAAAATCTTACCAGACTGAACAAAGCAATTCGCCGCCGACCTTTATTTTCCTCGCTTCCTTATCCGTCATAACGCCTTTGGAAGTGGAAAGAATGGAAAGGCCAAGTCCTCGAAGCACCAAGGGAATATCGGCAGCACTGACATACCTGCGCAACCCTGGCTTGCTGATAATCTTCAATCCGGAGACGACCTGTTTCTTGGCGTCCCCCTCGTATTTCAGATAGATCCTCAGAATGCCCTGTTTCCCATCTTTGACTACTTTATAATTCTTGATATAGCCCTCGTCCTTCAGGATTCGGGCAATATGGGTTTTGAGGGTTGAGGCCGGGATATCTACTTTTTCGTGTTTGGCCTTATTGGCATTCCGCATTCGCGTAAGCATATCGGCCAAGGGGTCTGTCATCCCCATGATTTCCTCCCTGAGCGGACTCTTTTACCAGCTTGATTTGATAACCCCAGGAATTTCCCCGCGCGAGGCCAGGTTCCGAAAACAGATCCGGCAAAGGTCAAATTTCCGGTAGTATCCCCGCGGCCGCCCGCAAATGGGACAGCGGTTATACTCTCGTACCTTGAATTTGGGCTTTCGATTGGCTTTCACGATCAAAGCGGTCCGGGCCACAAGTCATTCCTTTCTTTCCTGGAATCCAGAATCCAGGAGACGGAAGAAAACCCATCGCAATGGATTTTGGCTCCCGGCTCCCGGATTCATTTTTTTAATTCCTGAAGGGCATCCCCAGAAGGCGGAGCAGTTCTTTTCCTTCCTCATCCGTTTTCGCCGTCGTGACGATGGAAACGTTGAGACCTTTGATTTTGTCTATCTTGTCCAAATTGACCTCGGGAAAGATGATCTGCTCCCGGATCCCCAAGGCATAATTCCCCCGTCCATCAAAGGCTTTTCCTGAAACTCCTCGGAAATCCCTCACCCGGGGAAGGGCGATATTCACCAGTTTATCAAAAAATTCCATCATGCGGTCCCGGCGCAGCGTCACCATAACTCCAATGGGCATGCCCTCCCGGAGCTTAAAATTGGCAATGGAGCGTTTCGCCTTGGTAATGACGGCTTTCTGCCCGGCGATGAGGGAAAGCTCTTCTACCGCGGAGTCCAGGATTTTAATGTTTTGCACCGCTTCCCCCAAGCCCATGTTCAGGGTGATCTTCTCCAGCCGCGGAACCCGCATGATATTTTTATAACTGAAAGCCTTCATCAACTGGGGTACAACCTCTTTCAGGTAGATTTCTTTTAATCGGGTCATCGGTGCCGCCCCTTATTTCCTTTCAATCAGCTCTCCGCAGGATTTGCAAACCAGCGTTTTTTTTCCATCGTCCTGCCGCTTATTTCCCATCCGTTCGCCCTTATTGCACTTGGGACATACCAGGAGGACATTGGCGATGTGAATCGGCGCCTCCTTCTGGACAATCCCTCCCTGACGAGTCTTGGCGGAAGGCCGCGAATGGCGTTTGATGAAGTTGACCTTTTCCACCAGCACCCGATCTTTCTTGGGAAATACTTGCAAGACTTTCCCTGTCTTGCCTTTCTCTTTGCCGGCAATAACCTCAACCAAATCATTTTTCCGGATATGAAAACTGCTATATTTCATCGAGCGCCTCGCTCATCCTAGTCCCTGGCTACAAGACTTCAGGGGCCAGGGAAATGATTTTCATAAACTTTTTAGCCCGCAGCTCCCGGGCCACGGGTCCAAAGATTCGGGTCCCAATCGGCTCATTCTGGGGGTTGATCAGCACGGCGGAATTTTCGTCGAATTTGATATAACTTCCATCTTGCCGCCGAACCTCTTTCACCGTGCGGACGATCACCGCCCTCATCACATCCCCTTTCTTGACTTTGGAGTTGGGAATGGCCTCCTTCACCGAAACAATAATTACATCTCCCAGGCTGGCATATTTCCGTTTGGTCCCTCCCAGGACCTTTATGCAAGAAAGCCTTTTGGCTCCTGAATTATCCGCTACTTCTAATGAGGTTTGCATCTGAATCATGACTGCACCTGCCTATTTTTTCCCCCGCCGATTTCGGACCCAGCCCCCCGGGGTAGCTCATTGGGCCCGCTCTACGATTTCCTTTACCCGCCAGCGTTTTTCCCGACTTAAGGGCCGGGTCTCAACGATCAGGATTCGGTCGCCCAGGTGGCAGGCGTTTTTCTCATCGTGAACCTTGTAACGGGTCCTTTTCCGGATGTATTTCTGATACAAGGGATGCCTGACCAATCGCTGCACCACCACCACCCGCGTCTTATCCATCCGGTCACTGACCACCGTTCCCATCATCGTCTTCTGGATTCCTCTGGGCTTCATAGCTCTTCCCTCATCTCGCCTTCGCCTGATCCAGCGTCTTCTGGCGCAACAGGGTCTTCACCCGGGCCAGGTCCTTCCGCACCTGAGGCAACCGTTCGGTGTTCTCCAGCTGACCCGTGGCATGCTGGAATTTCAGGTTGAATAATTCCTCGGTGATTTCTTTTTCTTTCTGGCGGAGCTCCGCCTCACTCATTTCCTTAAGCTCCCGCGCTTTCACCCGCTCCCTCCCGCGCAATAAATTTTGTGGCCAAGGGCAGCTTGTGAGCGGCTAACCGGAAGGCTTCCACAGCGGTCTCTCGCGTGACCCCTTCCATCTCGTAAAGAATGCTTCCCGGCTTGATCACAGCCACCCAATCCTCCGGGGTGCCCTTGCCTTTGCCCATTCGGGTTTCTGCCGGCTTTTTAGTAATCGGCTTATCAGGGAAGACGCGGATCCATATCTTCCCCCCCCTTTTGATATGGCGGGTCATGGTAACACGCGCGGCCTCAATCTGCCGGGTGGTCAGCCAGCCGCATTCACTGGCCTGGAGGCCATAATCCCCGAAGTTTAAACTGTTTCCCCGCGAGGCCATTCCCCTCCGCCTCCCCTTCTGCTGCTTGCGAAACTTTACCTTTTTCGGCGCTAACATATCTTCCTCGGCTCCCTACTGCATCGTCTCCTTCCGCCCACGAACGGCCGGGAGGATATCTCCTTTATAAATCCACACCTTAATGCCAATCGCCCCGTAGGTGGTCCGGGCTTCGGCAAATCCGTAGTCAATATCCGCCCGCAAGGTATGAAGAGGAACCCTCCCCTCTCGGTACCATTCCGAGCGGGCAATTTCCGCCCCTCCCAGTCTCCCGGAGCAAGAAACCTTGATCCCCTGCGCCCCGAATTTCAAGCACGCGGTAACGCTTTTCTTCATGGCCCGCCGGAAAGCGACCCGTCGTTCCAACTGGAGGGCTACGTTTTCGGCCACCAATTGGGCATCCGTCTCCACCCGTCGGATTTCCTGGATGTTGATCGATATCTCTCGTTGGGTCATTCTTTGGACATCTTTCTGCAGTTTTTCAATCTCCGCACCCTTCTGGCCGATGACAATGCCCGGGCGGGCGGCCCGAATGGTGATCTTGGCCCGGTTGGCGGTCCGATCAATCTCTATTTTGGAGATCCCCGCATGATAGAGCTTCTTCTTGATGAATTTGCGCAGGGCGATGTCCTCCTGCAAAAACTTAGAATAAAATTTTTCTGCATACCAACGAGAATCCCAGGTTTTGATGATCCCCAGGCGCAATCCAATCGGATTAACCTTTTGACCCAACGTTCAGCCTCCTTCCCTCCCGGTAGTTCGTTTCGTCCTCGCTACGCCTCGCTCAGGACCACGGTAACGTGACACGTCCGTGCGCGAATCCTTCCCGCCCTTCCCATGGGCTTGGGACGGAACCGCTTCAGCGTCGGTCCTTGATTGACGTAGATGGTTTTGACAAAGAGCGTGTCCACATCGATCGATTTATCCTGCCTGGCATTGGCCAGAGCAGACTGTACCACTTTGGAAACGACTTTAGCGCCGGCCTTGGGAGTAAGGGAGAGGAGGTTGATGGCGTCCTCTACCTTCTTTCCCCGGATGAGGTCCGCGTTCAAGCGAACCTTGCGCGGCGAAATCCGAAGATATTTGGCTATTGCTCGTGCTTCCATCCTGCCTCCTTCAGGCGGCGGGCTTCGGGGTGACGGCCTTCACCTTGGTTTTCCGGTCCCCTGAATGGGTGAAGAAAGTACGGGTGGGGGAAAATTCTCCCAATTTATGCCCCACCATGTTTTCCGTGACGAAAACCGGTATGAATTTTTTGCCGTTGTGCACGGCAAAGGTGAGGCCGATCATGTCAGGTACAACCGTGGAACGCCGGGACCATGTCTTGATCACTTTCCGACTCATGGTCTGGCTGGCTTCTTCAACCTTTTTCATCAAGTTGGGGTCCACATAGGGACCCTTGCGAATTGATCGTGCCACCCTTAACTCCTCCTCCTGGAGTAATGCAGCTCGGAGCTAAAGGAATCGTTTTTGACTCCAAACTGCATTAGTCAATTACTTTCTTCTTTTCACAATATATTTGTCCGTTGCCTTATTCTGTCTCGTCTTATATCCCTTCGTGGGAACCCCCCAGGGAGTTACCGGATGGCGTCCCCCCGAAGTCTTTCCCTCTCCGCCTCCCAGGGGATGATCTACCGGGTTCATGGCCACTCCCCGGACTCTGGGATTCCGCCCCAGCCACCGGCTGCGTCCCGCCTTGCCGATGGATATGTTCTCGTGGTCCAGGTTCCCCACCTGCCCCACCGTGGCGTAGCAATTCACCTGGACCAGACGAACCTCGCCCGAGGGCATCTTGATGTGGGCGTACCTTCCCTCTTTGGCCATCAACTGTCCCGAGGAACCTGCGCTGCGGATAAGCTGGGCTCCTTTCCCGGGTTTCATCTCGATATTATGGATCAACGTCCCCAGAGGAATGTTTTTCAAAGGGAGAGCGTTTCCAGGTTTGATATCCACCCGTTCCCCGCTCATTACGGTGTCTCCCGTCCGGAGTTCCATCGGAGCCAGGATATAGCGCTTTTCTCCGTCCAGATAATGAAGCCGCGCAATATTCGCCGACCGGTTGGGGTCATATTCGATAGAAGCGACCTTCGCGGGAATATCGAATTTTTCGCGCTTGAAATCGATGATCCGGAAGAGGCGTTTATGTCTACCCCCTATGTACCGGCTGGTGATCCGGCCGTAAACGTTTCGGCCTCCGGTTTTCTTCAAAGGCCGAAGCAGGCTTCTCTCCGGTTTCTTCCGGGAGGTATCGTTGAAATCCAGCGTTGTCTGAAACCTGATCCCAGGTGAAGTTGGTTTATATGTTTTTAGTCCCATGGAAAACCTTCCCGTCTCATGTTAGGCCCCCTCGAAGAACTCGATCCGCTCTCCTTCTTTCAGGGTCACAATGGCCTTCTTCCAGTCCGATTTCCAGCCCCAGAATCTTCCCATCCGTTTCCGCTTGCCCACCAGGTTCATGGTCCGGACGGCTTTTACCTTCACCTTGAATAATTTTTCAACGGCCTGGCGGATCTGGACTTTGTTGGCCGTGGAATCGACCACGAACGCAATCTGATTCTCGGCCTCTTTCAGCCGTGTGCTCTTCTCGGTAATCAGGGGTTTCCTGATGATTTGATGGAGTTCTTTCATGCTTTAAGATTCCTTTCCACTTTCTCCAGGCTGGAGCGCAGAAAGACCAGATGTTCATATCGGAGGATGTCGTGAACATTCAACCCCTGATATTGCATAACCTGGACCCCGGGGACATTGCGGGCGGATTTTTCCAAAATCTCATCCGAGCCATCGATAACAATCAATGCGCTGGTAACCCCCAGACTCTTCAAGGCTTCTTCAAAACGGCGGGTCCGAACCTCTTCCAGGCCGAACCGATCCAGGACAAGCAATTTTTCCTCGTGGTACTTGGAGGCCAAAGCTGTGCACAAGGCCGCCTGACGGACCTTTTTGGGAAGACGATAGGAATAATCGCGGGGGTGCGGCCCGAAGACCGTTCCTCCTCCGCGCCACAGGGGTGAGCGCGTATGCCCCGCGCGAGCCCTCCCCGTCCCCTTCTGCTTCCAGGGTTTCCGCCCTCCGCCGCTGATGAACGAACGTTCCTTGGTGGATGCCGTTCCACTCCTCCGCGACGCCAATTGACAGCGCACAACATCATAGATGAGGTGGGATCTCTCCGGTGCCTTCAGAAGTCCGTCGTCCACCTCCATTTCCGCAATTTTTTGCCGCCGAATATCGATTACATCAACCTTCGCCATGCTCGCTTCCTCTTGAGTTCGGAGTTCGGAGCAGAAAACCTGATTCTCGACTCCGAACTCAATTACTTCAACCGGTTGTCTGGGATCCCTTTTTCTTAGCTTCGCGAATGAAAAGAAGTCCCTTCGCGCCTCCCGGAATGGCTCCTTTAATTAGAAGCAAATTCTGCCTTGGCCGGACATCGATCACCTCGAGGTTCTGCAGGGTCGTGGTCTGATCCCCCTTATGCCCGCCCATTTTTTGACCCGGCCATACCCGCGACGGATAAGAGCTGGCTCCGATGGAGCCCGGAGCCCGGTGGAACATGGAACCATGGGTGGCCCGCCCTCCACGAAATCCCCAGCGCTTAACCACGCCCATAAAGCCCTTCCCTTTGGAGACCCCGGTCACATCGACTTGATCCCCCACCTTGAACGCCTCTACGGTGATCTCCTGACCCACCTGGAAGGAGTCGGCGTCCGCCACCCGGAATTCTTTCAGATACCGGAAGGCTGGTACCTGGGCCTTCGCGAAGTGACCCTGGAGGGGTTTCTTCACCCGCTTCACGTCCCGCTCTTCAAACCCCAATTGGACGGCCGCGTACTGGTCCCGAGAAGGGGTCTTAATCTGGACCACCTTGCACGGACCGGCCTGTACCACAGTCACTGGGACTACCCCCCCTTCTTCGTGGAAGATCTGGGTCATTCCCAATTTTTTCCCAATAATGCCCTTTAACATGGCTACATCCTTACCCTCGCCTCCCGCAGCTAAGGAGGCCAACAGATTGAATACAGAATTCAGGAGTCAGAAGGCATAAGAAACTATTTCGTCATTCTGGCTTCTGACTCCTGAATTCTGTATTCCTTAAAGCTTTATTTCCACGTCCACTCCCGCAGCCAGGTCGAGCTTCATCAAAGCATCGATGGTCTGCTGGGTCGGTTCAAGAATATCTAAAAGTCTTTTGTGGGTGCGGATCTCGAATTGCTCCCGAGATTTTTTGTCCACGTGCGGAGACCGGAGGACGCAGTATTTATTGATTAAAGTAGGCAGAGGAATCGGCCCCGCGACCCGAGCCCCCGTTCGCTTGGCCGTATCCACGATCTCCTTGGTTGACTGATCGAGGAGCCTATAATCGTAAGCTTTCAGCCGAATCCGTATTTTTTGACTATTGAGTACCATGCTTCCTAACTCGCTTCTCCTGCTCTCTCGCAGAGACTTCACCCTAGGCCCGATCCCGACGAGATCCGCAAAAAAGATCTGGATTTATTCGAGGATGTCGGAGATAACCCCCGCTCCCACCGTACGCCCCCCCTCCCGAATCGCAAACCGCAACTCCTTCTCCATCGCAATCGGCGTAATCAACTGCACCTCGATATTCACATTGTCCCCTGGCATCACCATCTCCACCCCCGTCGGCAACGTCACCACCCCGGTCACATCCGTCGTCCGAAAATAAAACTGCGGCCGATACCCATTGAAAAACGGCGTGTGCCGACCCCCCTCCTCCTTCGTCAATATATACACCGACCCCCGAAACTTCGTGTGCGGCGTGATACTCCCCGGCCTCGCCACCACCTGCCCCCGCTCCACCTCATCCCGCTTCGTCCCCCGCAACAACACCCCTATATTATCCCCCGCCTGCCCCTGATCCAATATCTTCCGAAACATCTCCACTCCCGTACACACCGTCTTAAACGTCGGCCGAATCCCCACTATCTCCACCTCATCCCCTACCTTCACCACCCCTCGCTCCACTCTCCCCGTCACCACCGTCCCCCGCCCCGATATCGAAAACACATCCTCAATCGGCATCAAAAACGGCTTCTCCACATCCCGCTTCGGCTCCGGTACATAATCATCCACCGCCTTCATTAACTGAAATATCGACCCACAATCCCCACACTTCTCATCCCCACACCCATGCTGCATCGCCTTCAACGCACTCCCCCGCACTATCGGTATCTCATCCCCAGGAAACTCATACTTACTCAATAACTCCCGCAACTCCAACTCCACCAACTCAATCAACTCCGGATCATCCACCATGTCCACCTTATTCAAATACACCACGATACACGGCACCCCTACCTGCCTCGCCAACAAAATATGCTCCCGCGTCTGCGGCATCGGCCCATCATCCGCCCCCACCACCAATATCGCCCCATCCATCTGCGCCGCCCCGGTTATCATATTCTTTATATAATCCGCATGCCCCGGACAATCCACATGCGCATAATGCCTCTTCCCCGTCTCATACTCCACATGCGCCGTCGCTATCGTTATCCCCCTCTCCTTCTCCTCCGGCGCCTTGTCGATCTGATCAAACGACACATACTCCGCCAGCCCCTTCGCCGCCAAACACTTCGTGATCGCACTCGTCAACGTCGTCTTCCCATGATCAATATGCCCAATCGTCCCTACATTCACATGCGGCTTCGTCCGCTCAAACTTCCGCTTCGACATAACCCCTCCTTTGCTTCCCCTTCATTGGCGGCGGAAATTCGCGCCCTCGGTATGGCGAGCCTGCTGGATCGCTTCTTCGGCAACCGCCGCCGGCACGCGTTCATAATGGGAAACCTGCATGGTGTAAGTGGCCCGTCCCTGGGTGCTGGAGCGAAGTTGCGTCGCATACCCGAACATCTCCGCTAATGGCACTTTGGCCGCCAGGACCTGCAATCCATTCCTGGACTCCAGGCTGGTAATCCTCCCTCTCCGGGAAGAGATATCCCCGGTGACTTCTCCGATAAACTGCTCGGGAACCACCACCTCCACCGACATGATCGGCTCCAGCAAAACCGGCTTGGCCCGCTTGGCTCCTTCCTTGAAACCCATGGACCCCGCGATCCTGAACGCCAACTCCGATGAATCCACTTCATGAAAGGACCCATCCCGCAACGTGACTTTCACATCCACCACCGGATACCCCGCCAATACCCCGCTTTCTGCGGCCTCCCGCACACCCTTCTCCACTGCCGGAATGTATTCTCGGGGAATGGTTCCTCCTTTGATGGCATCCACAAACTGTACCTTCTCCCCCGGGGGGGAAGGCTCGACTTCCAGAACGACATGGCCGTACTGACCGCGGCCGCCCGATTGGCGGACAAATTTCCCTTCCGCTCGAGCTGCCTGGGTAATAGTCTCCCGGTAAGCCACCATGGGTTTTCCCACGCTTACCGAGACGCCGAACTCCCTCATCAGCCGGTCCACAATGATCTCCAGATGGAGTTCGCCCATGCCGGAAATGATCCGCTGCCCGGTTTCGCTATCCATAAACATCCGGAAGGACGGATCTTCCAGGGAGAGTTTGTGCAGTCCCTGGTCCAGCTTTTCCTGATCTGCCTTGGCCTTGGGTTCAATAGCCAAGGAGATGACGGGTTCGGGAAATTCCATTTCTTCTAGAACCAAGGGGTGCTCCTCGGCACAGAGGGTATGGCCGGTCATCGTCTCTTTGAGGCCCGCGGCGGCCACGATATCCCCTGCCCTGGCTTCCTTGATCTCCTCCCGCTTATTGGCATGCATTTTCAACAAACGTCCGATTCGTTCCCGCTTCCCCTTGTTGGCATTGTAAATCGAGGAGCCCGAAGTCAGGATCCCTGAATATATCCTTAGAAAGGTCAATTGCCCCACATAGGGGTCGGTCATGATCTTGAAGGCCAGTGCCGAAAGGGGAGCCCCGTTGAGAGGGGAGCGTTCCTCGTCGAGGCCACTATCCGGGTTCTGGCCTCGGATCGGGGGAACATCGAGGGGGGAAGGAAGATAATCCACCACCGCGTCCAGAAGCTGTTGGATTCCTTTATTCTTAAAAGCCGAACCGCAGAGCACAGGAACCATCCGGGCCGCAATAGTTTCCCTCCGGATGAGGTCCTGAGCTTCCTCCAGCGGAACTGATTGGCCAGCTACATATCTCTCCATGAAGGAATCATCGCTTTCGGCCAGCGTTTCCATTATCTTCTCCCGGTAAGCTTCGACCATGGGCATCAGGGAAGCCGGGATTTCTTCTTCATGGAACTCCGCCCCCAGTGTTTCTTCGTCGTAAATAATGGCTTTCCGCCGGAGAAGATCGACGACCCCCCGGAAATTCTCTTCCGCCCCTACCGGAAGCTGGAGCACCACCGGGCGGGTGCTAAGCCTTTCCTGCATCATCTTCACTACCCGGGCGAAATCCGCGCCCACCCGGTCCATCTTGTTGATGAAGGCGATCCGGGGAATGTGGTACTTATCCGCCTGCCTCCATACGGTTTCACTCTGCGGCTCGACGCCCCCCACCGCGCAAAAGACCGCAATTGCACCGTCCAGGACCCTGAGGCTCCGTTCCACCTCGATGGTGAAATCCACATGGCCCGGGGTGTCGATGAGGTTGATTCGATGCTCTTTCCAGAAACAAGTAGTGGCC
>Ga0187770_10000630_pt1 | contig 17381 bp, 18 predicted proteins | sample 0116_SJ02_MP02_2_FD_133154 | JGI IMG/M metagenome (GOLD analysis project Ga0187770, IMG submission 133154) | Tropical peat soil microbial communities from peatlands in Department of Meta, Colombia - 0116_SJ02_MP02_20_MG | ecosystem: Environmental > Terrestrial > Soil > Wetlands > Peat | place...
AACGTGGCCATCGGGGCGGCCGGCCTGAGCCCGCTCCTGAGTTACATCGGCCAGCAGGATCCGCACGGCCACCTGCTGCGCGTGACGGAGCTGGCGGTGGCGGACGAGCTGGCGGCGGCAGCCGGGCTGCTCATGGGCAAGCTGGAGCGCATCCCCGTCGTCCTCATCCGCGGCTACCGCTTCCGATCGGGCGAGGGCCACGCCCGATCCCTGGTCCGCTCGCCCGACCGGGACCTTTTCCGATAGACGACGCAGGCCTCCCTCAGCCTTGTGTGCGCCGGCCCGGCCGAGGCCTCGGGGACGATGGCCAAGGTGGCGGAGGTGCTCCGGGCATAGGCCGCCCGCGGCAGCGCATTCCTTCATCTCGACTCGACCGTGGAGGAGGTCTCGATGCGTTTCGGGTTTCCGATTCCCACGCGGGGCTCGTTGGGGACCCTGGACACCATCCGCCGGCTGGGTCGGGCCGCGGACGAGTACCAGTACGATTCGATCTGGATCACCGACCACATCGTGATCCCGAAGACCACACAGTCCAAGTATCCCTATTCGCCGGACGGCAGCTTTGACCTGGAGGCGGCGCAGCATTATCTGGACGCCCCCACGGTCCTGAGCTACCTGGCGGGCGTGACCGACCGCCCGGCCCTGGGATCCAGCGTCCTGATCCTGCCTTACCGGAACCCTGTCCTGGTGGCGAAGATGATCGCGACGCTGGACGTCCTGTCCCGGGGGCGCGTGATCCTGGGCGTGGGGGTGGGCTGGATGCGGGAAGAGTTTCAGGCTCTGAACCTCACAACGTTCGGGGACCGTGGCGCCGCCACCGACGAATACATCGAGGTCCTGCGGGCGCTCTGGACGAAGGAATGGCCGAGCTATAAGGGTCGGTTCTACTCGATGGATGAGGTCCGGTTCTTTCCCAAGCCGGTGCAAAAGCCCCACCCGCCCATCTGGATCGGTGGGCACACGAAGGCGGCCATCCGCCGGGCTGCCCGCCTGGGCGATGGCTGGCATCCTATTGGCCTGCGCCCACCCGCTGGACTCACCCCGGAGGAGTACGCGAAGGCGGCGGCCGACCTGCGGTCCCAGGCTAGGGAGGCGGGTCGAGACCCCAAGGCGATCACGCTGTCTTTCCGCGCGCCCATCAAGTTCACCGAGGGCGCCGCCCCGGGCGCCCGCGCTCCATTCATCGGGCCGAGAGACCAGATCCTCGAGGACATCCGGGCCTATCAGCGCCTGGGCGTGAGCCACCTGATCTTCGATTTCGCCGGTTCCAGCGTGGATGCCATCGTGGAGCAATTGCATCGCTTTGCCGAGGAAGTCCGGCCGGAGTTCAGAGGACGACCGTAAGCGGGGATCTCAATTTCAAATGGAAAACTGACAACCGACAAGCGGTGGACAGGGGAGTGGCCGTGGTTGGCCGGTTGTCCATTGTTCGTTGTCAGTTTTCATTCAGCCCCTCCAGGACGAGAAGCATGCCCGTCCATATCCCTCTCGAGGACCGCGCGTTCCTGGAACAAGCGCGGGTGGGGCACCTGGCCACCGCCTCGGCCGATGGCGAGCCCCACGTCATCCCCGTGTGCTTCGTCTTCGACGGGATCTGCCTGTATTCTCCGATCGACGCCAAGCCGAAGCGAGTGGTGGCATCCAGGCTTCGCCGGCTGAAGAACCTGCGCGAGAATTCGAGGGTGAGCCTGGTGGTGGACCACTACGAGGAGGACTGGGGGCGCCTCCGCTACGTGCTGATCACGGGCCGGGGAGACATTCTGGAGGGCGGCTCGGAGCGGGATCGCGCCCACGCTCTGCTTCGTGAGAAGTACCCGCAGTACCGGACGATGCCCGGCTTCGGGGAGAACCCGTTGGTCCGGATCATTCCCGAACGCGTCGTCACCTGGCGGGGGGCTCGGGAGCATCCCGCCTAACTCCCCCCGTTCTCCACCCGGCGGGCCGCACGGATCGCGCCCTCGGCGTGGGACACCACCCGAAAGGCGTCGCCGAAATTGCTTGACACAATGTCCCCATTCGCCTACCGTGCGTTATGCGGAGGGCCGGATCCCGAAGCCCATAGACGGTTTTTGCGCGGCGCAGTACCCCCCAAAGACTCTCTAGGGTCTTTGGGGGCTTCGTTTCTCTGGGCGTTGGGTGACCGCCGAGGTGCCGTATGGCGGGGGACCCGGGGACGATCCTGACGAAGCATCACACCCCCCGGGGCATCCACACCCCGAATTTCAACCACCCCCTGGCCGGAGAGGCCCTGAACGTCTCCATTCCTGCGCGCGACGCGCAACCTGCCAGGGGAGATCGGATCATCCTGTCGGGAGAGAGATGATGCCCGTCAAGGTCGAGGTGGAGGACGAGCTCGGGGCGTCCACGCTGCCGGCGCCGGAGGAGTTCCCCGGCCTCTGTCGCGTCTGCGGAAGCGTCGTCCCCCGGGCGGGCGACCCGGCGAGCTGCACCCCGAGCATTTGCAGCGAGCGCTGCCTGGCCCAGGCCATCGTCCGGTACTGGGCCGGTTTCGGCCTGCAGGCACAGGTGAGCCTCCGGGATGGGTACGCCCGCCTGGAAGGCCTGCGGGGCATCATTCCCACCATCTGACTGAACGCTGGCGCCACGGACACGGGTTTGCCGTCCGGTGCCTCGTGGGCGCTCCGCCCCTGCCCCCCGGGACGCCTCCAGTTTCACCGGCCGGTCACGCCACCGTCAACGACCAGTTCGCTCCCCGTGACGACGAAGTCTCCCGATTGCCTGATGGACGACTGGAGATACCGAGTCGCCATACCGCCCGATTCCCGATCTCAGCCTCTTCCAGTGCGCCGGGCGACGATCTGTTGATAGAGCGCCACGTACTCCGTGGCGGATCGGTCCCAGGAGAAGTCGCAGGCCATGCCGTTTCGGACCAGGCGGCGCCAGTGATCGGGCTGCCGGTACAGCGCCACGGCTGTGCGCACCGCCTGCAGCAATGCCTCGGACGTCGCCTCCGTGAATTTGAATCCAGTTCCCTCACCCGTACCGGGATCGAAGGGCTGGATGGTGTCGTCCAGGCCACCCGTCGCCCGGACGACGGGAACCGTCCCGTAGGCCAGGCTGTACATCTGGTTCAAGCCGCAGGGTTCGTACCGCGAGGGCATGAGGAACATGTCGGCGCCGGCCTCGATCTTGTGGGACAGGGCCACATCGAAGCCCAGCTTCAAACCGATCCGCCTCGGCTGTCGCGCCCTGGCGCTTTGGAGGGCCTGGTGCAGGTCCGCATCCCCCATTCCGAGGAGGACGAATTGCGCGTCCAGGTCCGGCAGGGCGTCCAGTGCTTTGGCCATGAGGTCCATGCCCTTCTGCGGCGTCAGGCGCGAGATCACGGCGAGGAGCGGGGCGTCGGGTCGCTGGGGCAGGCCGAAGGCCCGCTGGAGATCCGCCTTGCAGGTCGCCTTCCCGGCAGGGTCGTCCCGCGAGAACGTGGCTGCGATGAACGCATCCCGGGTGGGGTGCCACTCGTCGTAGTCGATGCCGTTCAGGATGCCGTGGACATCTTTGGCCCGGGCGCGCAGGACGCCCTCCAGGCCGTGGCCGAACTCCTCCGTCTGGATCTCCTGGCTGTACTTGCGGCTGACGGTGTTGATGAGGTCGGCGAAGACCAGGCCCGCCTTGAGGAAGTTCACCTTCCCGTAGAACTCGATGCCGAAGGGGTTGAAGAGCTCGTGGCCCAGATTGGCGGCGGCCAGGGCCTCGGGCGGGAACAGCCCCTGGTATCCCAGGTTGTGGACCGTGAACAGGACGCCCGTCGTCTGGAGTTGGCGCACCCCCTGGAGCGTGGTGCGGAGATACGTCGGCACTAGTCCGGTCTGCCAGTCGTTGCAGTGGAAGATCTCGGGAACAAAATCCAGCGGCCGGATCATCTCCAGGATGGCCCGCGAGAAGAAGGCGAACCGCTCGGGGTTGTCCGGGTAGTCCCCCTCCTTGGTCTGGTAGAGGGCCTCCCGGTCGTAGTAGCCGTCATGCTGGACGAAATATACCAGGGCGGAATCGATGGCCCCCTCCCAAACGGTAGCCTGCTCCATCCGGCCCGCCATCGGCACAGGAAGCGAGGCCAGCCGCGGGCGCAGGCCATGCTTCGCGGCATCCACCATCCGGTGCTTGGGGAGGACGACCCGGACGTCGTGCCCCATCTTCGCCAGGGCCTTGGGCAAGGCGCCCGCCACGTCGGCCAGACCCCCGGTCTTGGCGAAGGGGGCGACCTCGGGAGATGCCAGCAGGATGCGCATAGTCTTCACCTCGGTGATGGCTGCGAGTCAAAGGGGGCCGGACGAGAGAGGAGCCGCGGGCCGTAGACGCGGACGGCGGTGCGCCAGCCCACGTTCTGCCGGTGCCGCCACGGCAATCGACGCACGGCCTCCACCCGCTCGAAGTAGCTGGCCTCCCGGCCCCGCCAGTCACTTCCGAACACCAGCTTGCGGCTGCCGGCCGCGCGGAGCAGGGAGTGGAGGGAGAACCCATCCACTTGCAGGAACAGGTTGGGGAATCGGTGAAGGAATGCCAGCGCCTCCCCACACCAGCTCCCGGTATGGCGGCACACCACTTTCAGCCGTGGATACGTTTTCGCCAGGACGCCGAAGGCCACGGGCGGCGCGGCCGGCTCGCCGGTCGCGTCCTGCGCGGCATCGAACTGGACCGGCAGGTCCCGCTCGATGCAGAACTCGTAGAGCGGGACATATTCCCTGAGCCGCGGGTCCTGGCCAAAACGGGGCATCGCGCTCGTCACCCCCAGGATCAGATCGGGATGGTCGTTGCAGAGACCCCGCACTCGTTCCAGTCCCCGGCGCGGCGAGAGCGAGTCGTAGTGGGCCAGGCCGAAGAGACGGCCCGGGTGTTGCGCGGCAAGGCGGGAGAAGTCGTCCGTCTCCTCGTGGAGGACCACCAGGCTCGCGTCCACGCGGGCCCGCTCCATATCCGCGATCACGTCGGCGAGCCTAGCATCCTTCGCCTCCTCGGCGGGCTGCCCGGCCGTCGCCGGCGCCCCGCCCATGGGTCGGGCCGGATCGGGCGCCTTTCGCCAATGCGGGGGACGAAAGACAAGGGTGTCCAGGATGCGTTCCGGGCCGAGGCCCAGAACCCCCTGAAGCCAGGTTACCCGACGTTCCATCCTGCGGCAACACCTCCTGGCATCTCAGAACCTCGGCGCACGCTTCTCGAGGAACGCCGTCACCCCTTCCCGCACGGCATCGGACTGGAACAGTTCGCCGATGGCGTCGATGGCGACCTGCTGCGCCTGCAGGAGATCCATGGCGAGCCCGCGATCCATGACGGCTTTGACTGTGCGCAGCGCTCCCGCGGGCCTGGCCGCGATCGTCCGCCCCAGCTCCTCCGCCACCGCGAGGGCCTGGCCCTCGGGGGCCAGCCGGTTGACCAGACCGATCCGCCACGCCTCGGCGGCGTTCACCGGCTGGCCGGTGTAGATCAGCTCGCGGGCGCGGGCCTCGCCGATCAGCCGGGGCAGGCGCTCGGTGCCGCCGCCCGCCGGGAACACCCCCAGCGCCACCTCGGGGAGGCCCAGCCTGGACGTTTCGCTGGCCACGCGCAAATCGCACGCCAGGGCCAACTCCAGACCGCCCCCCAGGCAGTGGCCTTCGATGGCGGCGATGGTCGGGACGGGGAAGGAGTCCAGCCGGTTGTACACCCCGTGCTCATGGGCGGCGCGCTGCCGGCCGAGCCGCCGCGCCGTCACCTCGGGAAACTCCTTGATGTCCGAGCCGACGGAAAAGGCCCGCCCGCCGGCGCCGTAGACGATGAGGCAGCGCACCGTCGCATCCGCCGCGACCTCTTCCAGGCAGGCGGCGATCTCCTCTTTGGCCTGGTACGAGAGGGCGTTCAGGGGCGGCCGGTCCACGAGCAGCGTGGCCAAGCCCTGTTCTGCGCCCCAGTGGACAAACTGCCGCGCGGACGGATCGCTCATGTGCCTCGCTCCTGAATAGGGGACGTTGCAACTTTATTAACCTTATTACCGTGGCACCAAACGATCCCACTCTACCCGATAGTCTCGCCCGCGGCGGGCGGCCCGGTACACCGACATGGGCTGGAGGGCCAGCGCCCCGGCCAGGCTGCGGCCGCTCCGCCCGAGGACCTCCACCCAGAGGTACGCGAGCCCATCGCGGGCCCGGGCGAGGGTGCGGGACCGCCCACCACCCATCAGGGCGGCCGGGGGGACATGTGCTGTCGCAGCGACCTGGCGGAGGAGTGTGGCGAGGTCGGGTGTTCGCGCGTCAAACCGGGCGCGCCGCCGCTCGGTACGCTCCGCCTCCGCCCGCAATGTCTCGACGAACTCCGTCCCGCCCAGCACTCGTTCGTCGGCGGCGTACGCCTCCCGGCCCCGGCGGAGGGCCTCCACCGCCAGCCAACCGCCCGCACTCCGCAGGAGTCCGCCTCCCTGAAGGTCCGGACGGCGGCCCTGAGGCACTCCCGCGGCGACGAAGGCGCGATACTGAGCCTCAGCCCGCCTCGCCTGCCGGCTGAAGCGGCCCAGTACGCTAGTGGTATCCTGCCACGGAATCTCCCGAATCCCACAAAGGGCCGCGTGGCCGCAGTAGGGGTACTTTGCGAGGGCACGGAGGCCTGGCACGACCCCGGCCCGGAGCGGATTCAGGTGGAGGTAGCGGACCAGTTCGAGAAAATAGGGCTCCTCCTCGACGACGATGGACTTGTACCGGTTCTGGAAGAGGTGGCCCGTCCGCCTATGGCGGCGGTTGAAGACACCCGCGTACCCCGTGAGGAGCGACCGCATGCTCCGGGCGAGGGGGCGGGCGCCCGTCCGGACCAAGAGATGGAAATGGTTTGGGAGGAGGGCCCACGCGTAGACCGTGAGCGCGCCTACCTCGACCAGGCCTGCCACCCGGCGCACGATTTCGTCCCGATCTCGGTCGTCCCGGAAGATCGTCTGTCGATCCAGTCCCCGGGCCACTACGTGGTGGAGGACCCCGGAGGCATCGAGGCGTGGGCCACGCGGCATGGCGATTCGGAGGGTATCACAAGGTTAATAAGGTTGCAACGTCCCCTATAAGTATAAGGTTGCCACGTCGGTGACGATCTCTGCAGGCATCCTGTCCCATGTCTTGTCACGCCCTGATTGTCTCCTGCGCCCCTCGTGCGACTTGGAACGGGGGCCGTTTACGGTTGACACTGGGTGACTCCTCCGATAGGGTCGCTCGGCGGTTGCCGGCACCTCCCCACATTTCGCGGGAATGCTGCTCCGCTAAAGTTCCTACCGAGCAGAAGGGGCCGTCTGGCCGCTGATTTGCGCCCCTCTCTTCGAATGCACTCATGACCAGTATCGGGTTCTAACGGAGTATCCTGCCGCGTCACGGCAGACCGACCCATGCGATTCCCAGCCGGCATCCGCGCTCTCAACCATCGCGACTTCCGCCTCTTCATCTCTGGGCAACTCATCTCGCAGATTGGCACCTGGATGCAGAGTGTGGCGCAGTCGTGGCTGGTCCTCGAGCTGACCAACTCTCCGTTCAGGCTGGGGCTCATCAGCGCGCTGCAATATGGCCCCATGCTGTGCCTCTCCTTCGTCGCCGGGGCCATCGCCGACCGGTTGCCCAAGCGCCGCGTCATCGTCGCGACGCAGACGGCGCTCATGTGCCAAGCGTTCGTCCTGGCCTTCCTCGCCTGGACGGGTCACGTGCGCTACTGGCACGTGGCGATCCTGGCCACTTGCTATGGCCTGGCCAACACCCTCGACATGCCCACGCGGCAGTCGTTCGTCGTGGAGATGGCGGGCAAGGACGACCTCACGAATGCCATCGCCCTGAATTCCGCCATGGTCAACGGCGCCCGAATGGTGGGACCCGCCGTCGCCGGTCTCCTGGTGGACCGGTACGGCGTTGCCCCCGCCTTCGGCCTCAACGGGCTGAGCTTCGTGGCCGTAATCCTCGCCCTGCTGGCCATGCGGGCCGAAGGCCTGCCGCGCCAAGAGAAGGGCACCACCGTCCGCGAGGAGATCGCGGCCGGCATCCGCTACGCGGTCCACATGCCGCTCGTGGCCCTGGTCCTGAGCCTGCTCTTGACCGTCAGCCTCTTCGTCATCAACCACACCGTCATGGTTCCCCTCCTGGCGCGGCACGTCCTCCGCGTGGGAGCGCATGGGTTCGGCCTCCTCATGGCGGCCCTGGGCACGGGGGCGATCATCGGGGCGCTGACCCTGGGGGCGCTGGTGAAAGGCCGACCTTCTCTCTCCCTTATCATCGGCGCCGCCGTCATTGCCTCGAGCCTCACACTACTGCTCGCCGGGATCCGGAGCTTCTGGACCGCCATGATCGTCCTGACTCTGGTGGGGCTCTCGCAGATTGTGTTCTTGGCAAGTTCCAATACCACGCTCCAGATGGTGGTCCCGGACCGGATGCGCGGCCGGATCATGAGCCTCTACGCCTTCGTCTGGGTTGGCGTCACCCCCATCGGGTCCCTCTTCGTCGGGACGATCGCGGAGTGGTTCGGGGTGGCTGCCGCGTACGCGGCGGGGGGCGGGGTGGGATTGGCCTGCATCGTGGGACTGGGCCTGATGTGGAAGCGTGGGCGGGCGCGATCCGACCGGGCACCCAGCCTCGCACCCCCATTGCCCTGAGCGCGTTGTCCGGCTGCTGCGCATGGATGACCTCCCGGTCATGGATGAGGCGAAGGGATCCTCCCCCGCGAGGACTTCCCGGCTGTGGCCCGCAAGAACTCGATACAGTAAGGCTAAACGGTGCCTTTCAGCGGAATTTAGCGGGCAAGGCCAGAACGAACGGAGTTTTTGCGGAGCACATCGTTTTGAGCCGCGGGGCTTAACTCGAGGTCAACTCCGAGCAGGCTCTTGCGTGAACTGCCTGCGCAGGCGGGACGGGAATCCAACGTGCGCGAAATCTCAGCCCGTCCATTCGAGTCCTGCCCGGGGAGCAGGGCGGGGCTCGATTCCACGAGTCCGTTGCTTCGTGCCCAGCAGGTTGACGCTTTTCAGCCGCTCCGCCCCCGTGAACCACGCGTGCCGCCGATGGACTGTCTGCTCCTGAGAAAGAGAGTAGACGTGGATCACCTCCCATTGCATGGGGCAAGTCCTGTCCACACCAGGATTCCGAAAGTGTCATCCAAGCCTGTTCACTTCATAGAAGCGTCCAGGAAGTGCTTGCAAACGTCAGGGCGTCGTGGTAACAATGCTACCCCGTCTTGGAAGTTCCTGGTCTCTCGACGGGTTCTGTCTGAAGAAACGGGGTCGTAGTTCAGTTGGCTAGAACGCCGGCCTGTCACGCCGGAGGTCGCGGGTTCGAGTCCCGTCGGCCCCGCCAGCAAATTCAACACTTAGCAGCCTCCCCCTCGTCCTTGCCTGCGCCAGTGTGCGGGTTTTGTGCGGGTTCCTGCCGCGTCTCGGTTGGCAGAGACACCGTGGGAGCCTCGCCGGCCTTCGTGGGTTGACTGGTGAGGTACCGGGCCAGCCGGTCGGCCGCCTGTCGCAGGTCCCCCTCGGAGACGATGTTGTAGCGGTCGAAGACGTTCCGCGTCTTATGGCCGAGCAGCGTCATAGCCACCCACTCCGGGACGCCAGCCCGCACGAGGTTGCGCGCACCCGTCCGCCGGCAGTCGTGAATGAGCTTCCCGGGGAGCTTCGCCGTCTTGTACGCCTTCGCCCACGTCTTCCGCCAGTCACCCGCCGGCTACCCCTGGCGGTAGTGGAAGACCAAGGGGCAGTCTTCCCGCCGAGCCGCGCGCCGGCGTTCGAGCACTTCCCGCAGCGCCGGGGAGAGCAGGAGCAGCCGGCCCGCCTTCGTCTTCGAGCGTTGCGGGCTCAGGCGGATGAGTCCGCCGGCAAGGTCCACCTCATCCCACCGGAGGGCCGTGACTTCCCGTCGGCGCCAGCCCGTCCAGTAGCAGAAGTCCAATACGTCTGCGTAGGCGGCCGGCAGGTGCGCCCGGATGGCCAGGTACTCCGCGTGCTCGAAGAACCCCTGCCGCGGTGGGTTCTCGTCCAAGCGTTCGGGGAAGGCCGGGATGGTGGAGAGTTGGCCGGCCTTCACGGCGAGGCAGAACATCCGGTGCAGGGCGGCCGTCTCTCGGTTCACGGTGCCTGCCTGCGCCTTCTCCTTCAAGCGCGCCGCTTGGTACGCCCGGATGCGGGCGGGCGCGATGTCTACGGCCCGGTCCTCCCCGAAGAAGACCTTGAGGTGCCGGGCGCGAAGGTCCGCAGTGGTCTTCGACCGGAGCCCCCGCACCTCGTAGTCTTGTAGGTACAGCCGTTCGAGGTCCTCGAAGGTGACGCGTTCTTCCTGGGGTCCCACGAACCTTCGCGCCTGCATCTCCCCCAGCCGCTTCCTCGGGAGCTTCCAGGCCTTCGCCTCGTCCTGGCTCCCTGCGCTCTCGCGGTACTGCCGGCCCCGGCGCCAATATTCGACCCACCAGATCCGCCCCCGCTGGTAGACACGGCCCATGCCGCGCGCCGTGCCGCGGGGGCCTTTGCGCCGCTCCGCTGTGTCCTCCTGGGTAGCCACGTCGGGGAAGAGCGCCCGCAAGTGCTCCGCCGCCCAGTACTAAGCTCAGGGTGGACCAATCAATCGGGGCAGGCCACACTCACCCTGCCTGCATTCTTTCCCACACCGAATCTCCTCGGGTTGCGGCCTCATCGCTTCATTGTTATTTGCACGATTTCATCAGGTATCCCGAGCGGAGCATGGGCACGGTCTTTATGACCACAGCCTTGCCGTCCTTCACCTCCACTATGAAGCTCTCGCGATCGATATCCCCGCTGTCGTCCATGTGGATATCCATGAGCAGGCCCGGCTCTTTGGCTGCTTCCAAATACATCCCGTGCAAGCAGGACCGGAACTTCGAAGGTATTATCGCCAGAGACACAGAACCAGCTCGCACGCCGAGAGAGAGTGGATCGTGTGATCCCCCTACACTATAGGCCCTTTTGTGTCTTCTTCTAATCCCGCGTGTAACTGAACGCATCTTTCGCGCAGCGGTCGGCAATCCATCCACGGGTTTGTCTGTGGGTATACCTGACCGCGGTGTCGCGGGGCCTGTTCCCTCACCCCTGTCAGAGGGCCAAGAGCCTATCCCAGATTTCCCTTGACGCGTACGACGCAGTAGGGGGATGCTAAAAAATCTTGGCGGGCGCGGTGCGGCGCGCCGGGAGGTGATTCGCAATAGCGTTCGATGGGGTCGGGCTGTGGCAAGGCCGAAGCGCAAGTTCCGGCCACCAATTCCGATGGCCCGGCCGATCCGGGCAATTAGAGAAAGAAGAGAGGAGGTCACGAACCATGATTGTTGGCAGTGGCAAATTCCGATACGAGGTCGCCGAGGGCTGGGAAAAGCTTCCGAAGGGATGGCGGCATGGCGACGTTACCAACGTGGTAACCGATTCGCAGGACCGCGTCTACGTCTTCAACCGCTCGGAGCATCCCGTCATCGTTTTGGACCGCGACGGGCACTTCCTAGGCTCCTGGGGGGAGGGCGTCTTCACGCGCGCACATGCCATCTCCATCACTCGCGGCGGATTCATGTACTGCACCGACGACAAAGATCACACCGTCCGCAAGTTCACGACCGACGGGAAGCTGCTCCAGACCATCGGCACGCGTGGCAAGCCCTCCGACACAGGCTACGTCGATGCGGGTCCCACCTCGCTGGCGAGCATCAAGCGCGGCGGCGGTCCGTTCAACCGGCCCACCCGGGTTGCCGAGGCCCCCAACGGTGACCTGTACATCTCGGATGGGTACGGCAACGCCCAGGTTCACCGGTTCACCGCGGCCGGGGAGCTCATCAAGTCGTGGGGCGAGCCGGGGGATCGGCCAGGTCAGTTCAACCTCCCCCACTCCGTCTGGGTCCATACGGACGGTCGGGTCTTCGTTTGCGACCGGGAAAACGACCGGATCCAGATCTTCGGCCCATCGGGCGACTACCTCGGAGTCTGGACCAACGTCGCCCGGCCGGCCGACCTGTACATCGACCGGGAGAACCACGTGTACGTCGGCGAATTAGAGCTGAAGGCGGGCGATCTGACCATGGCGGGCCGGCCCATCACTCGCACGTGCCCGTCTCAGGTGAGCATCCGAGATCTCGAGGGCAATCTGCTGGCGAGTTGGGGCGTGCCGGATCCATTCGCGCCCAACGGCTTCGCCTCCGCGCACGGTCTTTGGGTTGACTTGCATGGAGACATCTACGTGGGTGAGGTCGCCGAGACGGCGCTGAGCCGGGTCGGAAAGTACCGATCGGACTTCCCGTCGCTCAAGAAGTTCGTGCGGATCTAGGACGCGGCTCCCAAAGGCCCATCTGCTGCGTTGGCGTGCTCGCGCGGCGCTGCGACGTACACACCACATACGCCTCTGACCCAGCTTCGGTGGGTACCCGGTGCATTGCACTCCGCGTTGCATCTGGACCTTTTTGAGCGACCTTGCCCACAGCGGGTCTTTCAGCGGCCTTTTGGGACCAGAGCCACCGACGCCGAAGGAGCGAGAGGTCATGGAGCAGCGGAAACGTCAGCGTGTTGGGGCCCGGGGGATGAGCCGCCGCGAGGTCCTTCGCCTGGGGAGCATCCTTGCGGCCGGTGCCGCCGGTCCGTTTGTCCTAAGGCGGGCGGGGGCGGCCGAGGCTTTCAGTTGGCGGCGGTTCGCCGGGCAGAGCATTTTCGTCCAGTTCACCAAGCACCCCTGGTCCACCACCATCATCCAGCTACTGCCGGAGTTCGAGAAGCCGACCGGCATCAAGGTCGAGTTCTCGGAGCTTCCCGAGCTACAGGCGCGGCAAAAGGTGACCGTGGAGTTCACCGCCGGGACTGGCGGCATTGACGCGTGGCTCACGTTCCTGCCCGTGGAGAAGCGTCGGTTCTGGAGGTCGGGGTGGTACGCCGACCTCGGCAAGTTCCTCAAGGACCCGACCATGACGGCTCCGGACTACGACTGGAACGACATCGCCAAGGTGGCCCAGACCGCGGCGACCCAGCCGGACGGCACAATCTCCGCGCTCCCGATATTTGTGGATACGATAATCGTCTTCTACCGCAAAGACCTGTTCCAGCAGAAGGGACTCAAGCCGCCCCGGACGTTGGCTGAGATGGAAGCCTACGCCCAAGAATTCCACGACCCCAAGAACAACATGTACGGCTTCATAGGTCGCGGCTTGAAGAATGCCAATGCCCCTTCCTGGAACTGGGTCCTGTATAGCATGGGCGGGAACTTCCTGACAAAAGACCGCAAGGCCTCCCTCAACACGCCCGAGGCCGTCAACGCCATGGATTACTTCGCCGGGATGCTCCGCCGCTTCGCCCCGCCCGGTGTGGTGAACTACAACTGGTACGAATGCAGCGCCACCTTCATGCAGGGACGGGCGGCCATGTATCTCGACGCCATCGGGTTCGGCACTCAGTTCGAGGACCGGGAGAAGTCGAGCATTGTGGGCAAGGTCGGGTACATGGCGGCGCCCGCCGGGCCGGCCGGCCGGTTCTCCACCCTCAGCACCAATGCGGTTGGCGTCAGCGCGCAGAGCAAGCGACAGGGGCCGGCGTACTTCTTCATCCAATGGGCCACCAGGAAGCCCATCGCCGTCAGGGCGCTGCTGGACGGCACCTTGGGTCCCCGCGCCTCGATCTGGAACGACCCCCTCGTCAAGACGAAGGCCAAGATGCCACCCGACTGGTCCATGGCCTATCAAGAGAGCCTGAAAGTGGGTGTGCCGAGCCAGCCCGAGATCGTCGGGGTCACGGAGTACCGGGACATCATCGGCGTGGCCATCCAGAAGGCGATCGAAGGGGCCAAGTCCAGCGAGGTCCTGGCCCAGGCCCAGAAGGAGTTTCAGGAGCTTCTGGACAAGACGGAGAAGTAGCCACCAGGGGAAGCGAGCCAAGACCGAGCCGCGCACACAGAGCGACTCCCATGGTACGCGACCTGATCGAGAGTGCCGCCCACGGAATGAGGGCCACGGGAAGCGGGGTCAAACACGGGAGGGTGCCTAGCATCCTGCCCCAATGTGGCTGTGAAGCTGGGGGCGCTGGGAATGCCCCGCTGCGGCTTTGGGTGGCACACGCGGCCTGTTCCACCCAGTTCGGCCGAGCTCGCAGAGGCGATGGCGCCCTACTATCTCACCTGCATCGAGAAGTTTGGGCCGAGCCGGTGCATGTTCGATAGTAACTTTCCAGTTGACAAGCAGTCATATTCGTATGGCGTCCTTTGGAACGCCTTCAAGCGCATGACCCGGAACTTTTCGGCGACCGAGCGAGCAACACTGTTCCACGACACAGCTAGTCGGGTGTATCGGTTGGGGGGCGCACGTGCGGCATAACAGCAGGCGACGCAGAGTTCGCAACACTCTCGTCGTGGGATTGGCTGCGGATGCCGTCCGCCAGCCAGCCCAAAGCCCTCATGGCTGCGAAAACCTACAGTAGCCTATTCTATGCCATGTGACTTACTTCCATAGTGCATTATCGGGCCGAAAAATGGAATCGCTTCAGACCGATGCTCGCGTGTGCTTTTTGGTAGATGAGGTCGGGCCTCGGGTTCTGGGGGAACGGGGTTGCGGGATTAGTCAGATTTACAAAAGCGTCATCTGTTTTGGGAAAGCTGAGTTTGTGGAAGATCCGACTGAGAAGAGAGCGATCTTAGAAAGAATGGTGCGGAAATACGTGCCCTCCTCTTACCCGTTCCGCCATATGAAAGATCAGAACATCGAGATGACCGCTGTCGTAAGGATTGTCATAGAGTCGATGAGCGGAAAAGCCCACGAGCCCTCTCCATCGCACACGGTTCTTCCCAATCGCGTCTCCCCAATGGGATGATTTCATGGCCAACAAACGCCTGCACACTAGCTCGCTACGCTCGCAGTGTGAGGCGGAACGTTATGGGTCCGTCCCCCCGGCACCACAATTATGCAAAACACTCATGGAGGCCAACCGGCAGACAAGCCCCGGTGAACCTGCCCCACCACAAGGCCAAATCTCAGTCTGCACCGCCTGTCTGGTCCAACCCCAAGAGTCCCCTTCCCATACCCTGAACCCCTCCATCTCCCGAGCCATCCCACCTTCTGCTTGGAGGTTATCCGTTCTCAGCGCACCGTCTTCCCGAAACGGGGAGGGGGTCGTGTCCCAACTTCAGGTCGGCGTTCAGGGCCAGTGCCCAGCCACGTTGCCACTCGGGACGAAGTGTCTTCCTTTTCCTGCAGTGAGGTATGCACGGTTGACTTTGACCACCCACAGTTGTAAAAGCCAGCATGATCGGTGGTCCCATCTCCTACCCGGTGCGGAGATCCGTTGGGAGAGAGTGCGCATGCCTCGATGCCCTTGGTTCTCCACGGAGGGAAGCCATGCCTGAGGACACCACGCCCAAGCGCGCGGAACCACCGCCACAGACTTCCGATCCGAACAAGCGCCTTACCAAGAGTCAGGCTGTCAGCATGATGGTCGCGGGAGGCGTCATCCTCGTCGCCCCCTGGTTTATCCCGAGCGAACAGGGCTCGACCCTGTTTTTTGTGAAGACGGGTATCTCGTTGGTGGGGTTCATCGCCCTCTGTCTGGGGTCGTATTTCCGACCCTAGGTGCTGGACTTCTGTATTTGGACCCTGAATTCGGACACTACCGGGGGACCCGATGAAGCGTGCCTGGCAGGCGGCCGTACCGTTGGGCATCACGGGGATTCTGGTGCTCCTGCCGCCACCGACCGGACTGGCGCCCCACGCGTGGCGCTTCTTCGCGATCTTCGTCGGCGTGATCGTTGCTCTGATATGCGAACCCCTCCCGGGCGCGGCGATTGGCCTACTAGGCGTGACCCTTATCACCGCCCTCGCACCCGCCGTGCTGTACAGCCCCGCCGAGCTGGCGAAGCCCGGCTTCAACCCCGTGAACGCATCGCTCACCTGGGCGCTGTCGGGATTTGCGAACACGACCGTGTGGCTCATCTTTAGTGCGTTTGTGTTCGCGCTCGGCTATGAAAAAACCGGACTTGGGCGACGCATTGCCCTACTCCTCGTCAAGGCCATGGGTCGACGGACACTCACCCTCGGCTACGCGATCGCGTTCGCGGACGGCATTCTGGCGCCCTTCACTCCGTCGAATACAGCCCGAAGCGCCGGAACGATCTACCCGATCATCCGCAACCTGCCGGGGTTGTACGATTCCAAACCGCGCGACCCCTCGACCCGGAAGATTGGCGCCTACATTATGTGGGTTGCCTTCAGCTCGACGTGTGTGACCAGCTCGATGTTCCTGACCGGGCAGGCGGCAAACGTCCTCGGGGTGGAGCTCGCCCGGACAACCGCCCAGGTGGAGGTCACGTGGATGCAGTGGCTGGTCACGTTCGGGCCGGTGGGCGTGATCCTGCTGCTGGCCACGCCGTGGCTGGTGTACGTGCTGTACCCTCCCACGGTCAAGCAAAGCGAGGCGGTCCCGAGCTGGGCCGCCCAGGAGCTCGCGAAGCTGGGCCCGCTCACGAGGCAGGAGGTCGGGCTGGCGGTCCTGGTGTTGTTGGCCCTCAGCCTGTGGATTGGGGGCGCGAGCGTCGTGAACGCGACCACGGCGGCCTTGATTGTAATCATCCTGATGATGGTGACCGGGATCGTCACCTGGGACGATATTGTCGCCAACAAGCCCGCTTGGAACACCTTCGCCTGGTTCGCATCGCTCGTGGCGCTCGCGGATGGGTTAAGCCGCGTTGGGTTCATCAAATGGTTTGCGGACAGCGTGGTCGGCCAGATGGGAGGGCTGACACCGACAAGGGCGACCGTCGTCCTCCTCCTGGTGTACTTCGGGGTCCACTACATGTTCGCCAGTCTGACGGCCCAGGTCACGGCCATGCTCCCGATCATGCTGGCGGTGGCGTCCAAGATCCCTGGCATCAACCTGCATCAGTTCACGCTGACGCTCTTGGTGATGAACGGCATCATGGGTGTCCTCACACCTTATGGCACCGGGCCCTCCCCGGTCTATTACGGGACTGGATACCTGCCGGCTGCCGATTATTGGAAATACGGTGCGATCTTTGGCGCGATCTTCCTGGCGGTGTTCCTGTTGGTCGGCTTGCCATGGCTGAATCTGGTCCAATGACACAGATGCCCGCGCCGATCAGTCGGTACCGATGAGACGCGGGGAGCGGGTGGCTGGTAGGATCGAGACTCGCGCGGTACCCTGTAGGCTCCTGCGGTCCGCATGAAATCCAGACGTTATCGAGTTCAGCCCAAATTTCTGCGCCTCGTTCCGTACCTAACCTATTGTTTGCAAAAGAATCTTCCAGCATCTACCGACCTGAGATGTGAACCATATCCACATTTAGTGGCCCGCATCCCCGGCACCCTACCCAATGCCGATCACCTTCCAGTACCTGGCGGTGGCGGAGCGGATGGTTCGCTCCGTCAGCATCAGCGTCGCTGAAAGTCGCTCCTCCGACCCGTCA
>Ga0187770_10000631_pt1 | contig 17359 bp, 17 predicted proteins | sample 0116_SJ02_MP02_2_FD_133154 | JGI IMG/M metagenome (GOLD analysis project Ga0187770, IMG submission 133154) | Tropical peat soil microbial communities from peatlands in Department of Meta, Colombia - 0116_SJ02_MP02_20_MG | ecosystem: Environmental > Terrestrial > Soil > Wetlands > Peat | place...
AGGTCCGCCTCCCCCGCGTTCGTGATGAACATCTTGGAGCCGTTGATCGAGTATTCTCCCCCCCTCTTCTCGGCAGTGGTCGCCATGGTCCCTGCGTCCGAGCCGCTCGCCGGCTCGGTGAGCGTGAAGGAGGCCAGAGACTCTCCAGAGAGAAGCTTCGGAAGATGCACCCTCTTCTGGGCGTCGGTCGCGAACCTGCTCAGTCCCTCGGCGACCGCGTTGTGAATCTCGACGCTCAGGCATGTCGAGGCATCAGCAGTCCCCAGCATTTCGATGGCCGCGGCGTAGACCGAGAACGGCAGCCCCAGACCTCCGTACTCCTCGGGGAAAGATATCTGGCACATCCCCTGCTTGAGGAGCGCCTTCCTGGGCCCGGCCATCTTTACTTCACCTGTGTCTATCCTCGGTGATATCGGGAGAAGCTCCTTCTCCATGAAGGCACCCAGCGAAGAGAGCACCTCGGAGTAGTCCTGATGGTGCTCGGGGTAGAACGTCTCCATCAGCCGCCGGTGCTCGGCGCTGTAGATCGCCAAGGTGCGTGACTAACTGCCGCCCGCTCTGTGCGTGATTTAATCGTTCTCATGGAAGGATGAGAATTAAGTGAAGGGGACGGGCGGCAGAGGCGTGGAACTGGCGCGAAGTCTCGCCGAGTACGTCCTCTCGGTCCAGTACCAGAAGCTCGACCCGCGGACTGTGAAAGAGATGAAGGCTCGGATCATCGACGCACTCGGGTGCGCCATTGGCGCCTACGCTGAAGAACCAGTCGTCATTGCAAGGACGGCGATCGCCGGCCTACGGGGAAAGGGGGTGTCCACCCTGCTCGGGACGCGGTCCAGGACAACTCCAGAGCTCGCCACCTTCGTGAACGGCCTGATGATCCGCTACTTCGACTTCAACGACACTTACCTGTCGAAGGAGCCAGCGCATCCTAGCGACAACCTCGCCCCCTGTCTCGCTGTAGCCGAGTCTGAGGCAACTCCAGGAAAAGAGATAATCGCTGCGGCGGTCGCGGCCTACGAAGTCCAGTGCAGGCTCTGCGATGCAGCCGATATCAGGCACAGGGGGTGGGACCACGTGAACTACGGGCTGGTCTCGTCATCCTTGGCGGCGGCGAAGCTGATGGGGCTGGACAGAAAAAAGGCGACAGAGTCGGTGAACATCGCCCTCGGCGCGCACATCGTGATGAGACAGGTCAGGGCGGGAGAGCTTTCGATGTGGAAGGGGGCGTCATTTTCCAACGCCGCGAGAAACGGCGTATTCGCAGCGCTCGTGGCCAAGGAGGGCATGACTGGGCCCTCGCCCATCTTCGAAGGAGAGATGGGCTTCTTCAAGCAGGTATCTGGGAAGTTCAGCCTGGACGTCCTAGGCTTCGGCGGGAGACGTGGCACATACAAGGTAAACGAGACCTACATCAAGTATTGGCCGGCGGAGTACCACGCACAGTCCGCAATCTGGGCCGCTCTCGAGGTACGCAGACACGTAAAGGACTTGGAGGGTGTCACCTCCGTGCTAGTCGAAACTCAAGAAGCCGGCTTCGACATCCTAGGCAAGGACAGGGAAAAGTGGACTCCGAAGACGAAGGAAACGGCGGACCACAGCCTTCCGTACATAGTTGCAATGGCTCTCCTGCACGGGACGGTGGACAAGTCCACCTATTCGTCAAGGAACTTGACGGACCCGAAGAACCTTAGGCTGATCAGGAAGATCAAGGTCGTCGAAGACACTGAATTCACGGCGCTTTACCCTGCCAAAGGGATTGCTAACAGGATCACGGTTATGGAACCGGGCGGGAGGGAGATCACTGCCCAGGCGGTCGTGCCCAAGGGACACCCCTTGAATCCGATGACCAAAGTGGACATAGAGGCGAAGTTCCTGCGTCTGACTCGAAGGCGCCTGGGAGAAAGCAGGGCCAGAGATGCTTTATCGCGTCTATGGAATCTGGAGAAGGAACGAAATCTGGACGGCGTGCTCGGCCTGCTGAGAGTTGACAAGAGTTCGAAGGCTTAAAGCGATTCCGGAGCGAGGGTAAAACATGAAGCTAGCCCTTGGCTTCAATCCTGTCCTAGGGGTAAAGGAATCAATGGCGGTGGCGGCCGATGCCGAGAGACTCGGGTTCGACTCGGTCTGGATGCACGAGAGCCTGTTTCAGCGCGACGTCGTCACATACCTCTCTGCCATGGCCTCGGCTACGACGCGGATCGGGCTCGGCTCGGGGATAATCAACACGTTCACCCGGCATCCCGTGACTGCAGCAACGACCTTCGCCACCCTTTCGGAGCTCTCAGGGGGGAGGGTCAGGCTTGGTCTAGGCATTGGTAGCTTTCCTACGATCCCGCTCATCGGTCATCAGATATTCCCTGTCGAAAAGAATAGACCGCTGCGGCGGATCAGCGAGTACGTCAGGGTTGTGAAGATGGTCTGGGAGGGGAGCAAGGTCGAATTCGATGGTGAGTTCTTCCAGGTCCACGGCCTCACCATGGGGTTCGGGGTGAACGGGCACATCCCGCTCTACATTGCATCCCTCTCACCCAAGACACAGGCATTCGCTGCCACCGTGGCTGATGGAGTGATACTTTCTCCTGCGCTGAATAGCGCTTGGGGGACCGAGCGCATGGTGGAGAACGTCAGGCGGGGGGAGGCGAGAAAGGGTTAGGCCGTCGAAAGGGCTTCGTACATGCTTACTTCCCTAGACCCTGACCCTCAGAAGGCCGCCCAAGTTGTCCGCGACTATTACTTCTTTGTATACCAGCTGGCCGAAGTGGTCAGGCCAGAAGTCCTCTCTCCATACGGCGTCGGCGAGGAGGGGCTGTCCCCAATGAAGGACGCTTGGAAAAAGGGGGACATTCCCGAGGCGAAAAGGCTCATCCCCGACGAGGCCATCGAAGCCCTCACCATCACAGGGACTGGGGACCACGCGGCCGAGAGGCTGAGGGAGTACGAGAAAGTAGGGGTGACGCTTCCCATAGCGATGCCCATTGGGAACCTGAGGTACGCGATGAAGGAACTCACGCCTGCGAACGGGCAGTGAGGGCTCCGCCTGCCCAGGCTCAGAACGGTAGCCTTAGCGGAGCCAGGATGAACAGGGCAAGGGACGCCATGTAGAGCAGTGAGAACTGGAATGCAAGCGCCGCTGTCCTCGGATCCGCGTCGTCTGGCACATTCCCATGGAACATCTTCGCGAGCCGGATAGCGCCCGGAACTGTAATGAACACCATCAGTGACCAGGCTGGCAGCTGCTCCGCCAGAGTCCCAGCTGCGACCAGAACGTAAGCTAGTGCAAGCAATGCCACGTACAATCGTTGTGCTCGGCGGGGCCCCAGCGCCACTGCAAGCGTCCTTTCCCTGACAGTCCCGTCATAGTCAATGTCTCGGATGTTGTTGGCCAGTAGGACTAACGCCACGAAGATCCCTATGGGAATCGATGCCAGTGGCGGTGCCCAGGCGAAGGTTCCGGTCTGGACCATGTAGGCGCCAAGTGGAATCAGCAGCCCCCACATGATGAAGACCGTCGGTTCTCCCAGCGACCTTGCCTTGAGATCTACGGGGTCGGCAGTGTAAAAGACGCTCCCGAGTATCCCGGCGGCGAGCACGAACAGAATGGACGTATTGCTTGCGTGGGCAAGATAGACCCCTGAAGCGAGTGTGACCGCGTAGAGGCAGACCGAGAAAGCCAACGTCGTGCTGAGCGGCACCTGCCCGAAGGCCGCGGGATGCAGCCTGTACTTGGTCGTGGGCGCCCCTTCCCTGTCAACGCCGTGCTTCACGTCGTAGAAATCGTTGAGAACGTTGGTCGCCGCATGGAAAGAGATCATACCCCCGAGGGTGAGTGCATAGTACAGAGGATTGAACCACCCCGCGATTGCTGCAAGCAACGTCCCCATGGTGACGGATGAGAAGGTCATCGTGAAGGACCAGGGCCTTGTCGACAGGAAGGCGGTCTTGGCATCCATCGTTCCGGGCCTCAAGCCGCTGTGGTAATAACCCTAGCAGCGGGGGCAGCATACGGCTTTAACCCGACTCACTCATCCCCGTTACATTGGCGGGACGCCCGGGACTGCTTGTCGGCCTGGCGATAGTAATCGCGTCGATGCTCCTCCTCTTCACCGTACCCTCATCCTACTTCGTTGAAGCGACCTTCGTCTCCACCTCCTGCATGATAGGGGCCGCATACGCCCAGAGAGCACCCAGGGCGAAGCATCCACGATTGGGACCAGTGGCACTCGGACTAGTGAGCGCGGCCATTCTTTACAGCATCTTCTACGGAGGAGCATGGCTGGTCTCTACATACCACCCCTTCGGCATCAGCTCGGCTTCAGAGGCCTCGATTTATTCGCTAATCTCTTCTCCCGCTAATCCTGTCTACCTTCAGGCGGCTGTTCTTCTCTTCGACTCGGCGGGATACGAGTCCTACTTCAGAGGAGTTCTGCAGAGGAGACTCCGACCTCGCTTTGGCGTTATGGCAGCGCCGGTCGTGGCCTCCCTCGACGCCGTCCTTCATGTCGCCACTCTCAATCCTCTGTGGGTTGGTGCGACTTTTGTTACCGACCTTCTCTGGGGGGTGACCTACCACTACGGGGGAACCCAAGCGAGTTTCACCAGCCACTTCGTTTGGGACATCGCAATCTTCATCCTGAGACCCGTTAGGTGAGGGTATGCTAGCTAGCCTCCCGCCCCTCCCAATCGAGCGAACACTTCGGGGAGCTTGCCTTATAGCAGGCCAAGACTCGGATGGTCGAACATGCCGGCAGGGAAGCTGTTGTGGGAACCCGAACCGGCTTTCACCAGAAAGACGAACATCACAGCCTTCTTGAAGTGGCTGGAGCAGAAGGGCAGACCTTTCCGCAGCTATGATGAGCTATGGCGTTGGTCTGTTGACGACCTTGAAGGGTTCTGGGGATCAGTCTGGAAGTACTACGACGTGGCGGACGCTGATTACCCTGTCCTCCAGGACAGGCGGATGCCAGGCGCCCAATGGTTCGAGGGCTCCGAAGTCAACTTCGCCGAGCGGGTCCTTGAAAGCGCTTTCGAGGGGACTGCCATCATCTCGAAATCAGAAAGGAGGAACCAGAGAATTTTGTCCTGGCAGGAGCTCAGGAAGAGGACCAGGGCTCTCGCGGCCCGCCTCAAGGGCCAGGGCGTCGTCCAGGGGGACAGGGTTGCTGCTTACCTGCCGAATGCAACGGAGGCGGTCATGGCCTTCCTCGCATGTGCCAGCCTCGGCGCAATATGGTCATGCTGCTCACCGGACTTCGGGGCTCCCGCTGTGCTGGACAGGTTCAGCCAGATCGAGCCCAAGGTCCTCTTCGCTACGGACGGATACAGCTATGGGGGGAAATGGTTCGACAGGACCGAAGCGGTTTCGTCAATCATAGCGGCGCTGCCGTCCGTGAAGACTGTCATAGGAGTCCAGGGGAGCTCAGAAGGGGCGCCAATTCCAGGCTCGGTCCCATGGGACGATTTGGTGACGGGGAAGGAGTCGGTGGAGATCGAGTCTCTTCCCTTTGACCACCCTCTGTGGATTCTGTATTCTTCGGGGACGACCGGACTCCCGAAGCCCATAGTACACGGCCACGGCGGGATTCTGGTAGAGATGCTGAAGGGGGTCTCTCTTCACAATGACATCCGGCAAGGCGACCGTTTCTTCTGGTTCACGACCACGGGCTGGATGATGTGGAACCATCTAATCGGGGGTCTATTGCACGGTGCAACTCTCGTGCTGTACAACGGGAGCCCTTCATTCCCTGACTTGAACTCGCTCTGGGACCTGGTTGAGAGGACGGAGACCACGTTCATGGGAGGAAGCGCAGCCTACTTCTCGGCCTGCATGAAGGCGAACCTGGTCCCGGGGGCTTCACACAATTTGAGGAGGCTAAGGAGCATGGGCTCGACAGGGTCTCCCCTTTCTCCCGAGGCATTCGAGTGGATTTACTCTTCGGTGAAGAATGACATATGGCTGGCGTCAGTGAGCGGAGGCACCGATGTGTGCGCGCCCTTTGTGGGAGGTTGTCCTATCCTTCCTGTCTACTCCGGTGAGATTCAATGCAGGGCCCTCGGGGCGAAGGTGGAAGCCTTCGACGAGCAGGGGCAGCCGGTGATTGGGAGAGTGGGGGAGCTTGTGCTCACGGAGCCGCTCCCTAGCATGCCTCTATTCCTTTGGGGGGACAAGGACGGGAGCAGGTACAGGGAGAGTTACTTCGGCTTCTTCCCGGGCGTCTGGAGGCACGGCGATTGGATAGAGATAACGAAGCGAGGAACTTGTATTATCTACGGACGGTCTGACGCCACCATAAAGCGCCTGGGGGTGAGGATAGGCACAACTGAGGTCTATCGCGCCGTCGAGTCCATCCCTGAAGTGGTAGAGTCCATGGCCGTGGAATTGGAGGGGCCCGAGGAAGAAGGGGAGCTCGTGCTTTTCATCACCCTGGCACCGGGAAGGAAGCTCGACTCTGAGTTGGACTCGAAGATCCGAGGGCGCATCAGGACAGACCTCTCGCCTAGGCATGTCCCTGACAAGGTCATAGAGGCACCAGCCATACCGAAGACCCTCAGCGGGAAGAAACTGGAAGTGCCGATAAAGAGAATCTTGATGGGCGGGGACCCCTCCAAGGTGGTGAATAGGGACTCGCTTGCAGACCCTGGCGCGGTCGAATTCTATGTGGAGCTTGCGAAGCGCTGGAAACACCGAAGGCGAAGGGCGGGCCAAAAGTAGCCGCCCGACATAGGCAAGCGACCCAGTGGAAGAAAATTAATACCCGCAAATTCGAAGGCGACTCCGTGCCGGCGCAGAGGAAGGTCTACGCCATTTCAGGTGGCGTCACGAAATTCGCGAAGGCTCACCCCGAAATGGACTTCCGGCTGATGGTGAAGCGGGCTTACGACTACGCTATGAAGGACGTGCCGAATCTGAAGCCGTCCGACATAGAAAGCAGCAGGATATCATACTTCTCTGACCACTTCGCAAGACAGCTCAAGGCCGCATCGATGGTTCAGGACTACATCGGGCTCAACCCGAAGGACTCTCGGAGGATCGAATGGGGAGGGGCCACGGGGGGACAGGCCATCCAGGCGGGCTGGGAGACAATCGCCAGTGGAAGAAACGATGTCTGCCTCGTGGCCGGCTTCGAGACCATGTCCCACGTCGAAACCTGGAAAGGGAACGAGTTCATTGCGCTGGCGTCGGACACGAACTTCGACTATCCGGTGGGCGGCTTCTATACCGGCTACTATGCCCTGATGGTCCAACGCCATATCTACCAGTATCTGAGGATGTCGAAATTCGCGTCAGTCAAAGACGAAAAGAAAGCTCAGCAGATGGCAACCGAGGAGGCGAAACGGATAATGGCCATGGTCTCCGTCAAGAACCACATCAACGCCCTCCATAATCCCTATGCACAGTATCCGGAGAGGCTGACAATGGAGGGGGCCCTTGCAGGGGAGATGATTTCCTGGCCCCTGAACAGGCCATCCGTCTGCACAATGAGCGACGGCGCAGCCGTCATGATCTTAGCATCGGAGGAAGTCGCCTCAAAGTACACAGACCATCCTGTCCTGATCAAGGGCGTCGGATGCGGGACGGACACGATGAGACTCGCGGACCGGCCCCATGGGAAGGTGCCTCTGTTCCCCTGGGAAACAGCAAGATATTATTCGAAGTTGGAATACCCCGGGGTGCATTCGTTCCGTGCGGGGAGGACAGCGGCCCTAGAAGCATACAAGAATGCAGGGATAAATGACCCGAAGAAAGAGCTGGACTTCGTCGAGCTGCACGACGCCTATGCCAGCTCGGAGATCCAAACCTACGAAGACATAGGTCTCTGCAGATATGGAGAGGGATATGACTTCGTCGACCAGGGGCATCCCTTCCTGAAGGACGTGGACTACGGGCTGCGCCTGCCGCACAAGGGGACCATCCCAGTCAACCCGTCCGGGGGACTCATCGCCTGCGGCCATCCCGTAGGGGCTACGGGGATAATGCAGGGGGTGTTCGCCCTCTGGCAGCTACAGGCCACCATCGACAAGCACTTCGGGACGGACAAGCTTCAGATCAGGAACGCTAGACGTGGGCTAATTCACTCGCATGCGGGCACCGGGAGCTCTGTCACCGTGACAATCATGGAGAGGGCGTAGGATGGCTGAGCTGAGGAAATTCAACAAGTTTAGGGATGTCATGGAGGAGATTCAGAAGAGCGGGGCAGCCATTTACAAGAATCCCACGGGGACCAAGGACCTCGTCGTCCTCTCCCCATACAACATAAAGTACGTCCACAGCTATGCCGAGGACTCCCCGTTCTTTCTCGGGCTCGCAGAGGGGAAGCTCCTCGGAAGCGAGTGCACGAAGTGTCACTACAAGTATGCGACACCCAGAGGCCACTGCATGGAGTGCGGAAGCGAGACGAAGTGGTTCACCCTCCCGCTAAAAGGGAGAGTACATTCGTGGACCACTTGCTACTTCGGGAGCGAAGAGTTCCTGAAAGAGACTCCGTTCAACCTTGCGCTCGTCGAATTTGATGGGATTGACAGCCTCCTCCTTTCCAGGCTGGATGGAGTCAAACAGCAGGACATCTACATCGGCATGAAGGTGGAGGCCGAGTTCAGGAAGAAGCCCAGGTACCTGATCTCAGATGTGCACTTCCTCCCCGCGTCAGACAAGAAGTCTAGAAAGTAATCTTAGGCCCAAGACAGATTCAGAGGCGCTTGGTGGACAGGGGCGCCGTTTATGACTTTGCATGGGTAAGCCACTTCGAGTAGCGTTTCGCCCTTCCGTGAGTGGCCTGGTCGTAAAGCTTGATTATCTTGTCTGTAATTGGCGTCCCGTCATAACCAATCCTCCTGCCGTCTATCTCTCTGACCTTCGCTATTCCAGCCGCGGTACCGCTGAAGAACACCTCGTCGGAAGTATAGAGCTCCTCCTTGGTGGCGTCGTTCCTGTAGAACTTGATGTTTAGATCCCTTGCGAACTGGATCACGGTGTCGCGCGTAATTCCTCGTAGGATACCTGAGCTCGCGGGGGGCGTGCTTAGTATCTCGTCCTTCACCCTGAATATGTTCTCCCCGGGGCCCTCTGCGACCACACCCTGAGTGTTGAGAAGGATTGCTTCGTCATAGCCCGCCCCTAGCGCCTCCATCTTGGCGAGGGCAGAGTTGGCATAGTTGGCAGCACACTTCGCCTGGACAGGCATCGACCTGGAGTCTATCCTCGCCCAGCTCGACACTGTTGCCCTGACGCCTTTGTTGGTCGACTCATCGCCAAGGTAGGCGGGCCACTCCCAAGTTGCAATGGCGATCGAAACCTTGCTAGTGAGCGGGTTGAGGCCCATCTCCCCGTATGCTGTGTAGGCAAGGGGCCTGATGTAACACTCCTTGGCCGGATTATTCCTTACCGTTTCTACGCATGCCTTCGCCAGCTCCCTGGCTGAGTATCCGAGGTCCATCCTGTAGATCTTGGCGCTGTTGAGGAAGCGCTCGATGTGCTCGTCCAACCTGAATATTGCGGTCCCCTCGGGGGTCGAGAATGCCCTGATCCCTTCAAAAATCGCCATGCCGTAGTGTAGACCGTGGGTGAGGACGTGAATTTTCGCGTCGTCCCAGGGGACCAGCTTTCCATCCATCCAAATCTTGCTTTGGGACTTCATCCCAAGCACCGCCCAAAGCGCACGGTATTTAGGGACAGCGTTTAATCTCCGTCAGACTCGTTTAATATCGCGGATTGACGAACCACCCCAACATGGACACACCGGTGATAATCTCCGCATGCAGGACCCCCATCGGGAAGTTCGGGAAGAGCCTCGTCGGGGTCTCCGCGCCCTCTCTCGGTGCATTGGTAATCGAAGAGGCTCTGAAGAGAGCAAAGATTCCAGCCGACGAAGTCGACGAGGTCATAATGGGGAATGTTGTTTCGGCCGGACTGGGCCAGAACCCCACAAGGCAGGCGGCCATACACGCCGGCGTACCATACGGTGCGGGGTCCATCACGGTGAACAAGGTCTGCGGCTCCGGGCTAAAGGCGGTCATGCTGGCCGCTTCGACCATCAAAGCGGGTGACAATCGCGTCGTCGTAGCAGGGGGAATGGAAAGCATGAGCAATACCCCCTACCTCGCCAGGGGGGTGAGGTGGGGGACGAAGTTTGGCGATGCGCGCATGCAGGACTCCATGATAGTCGACGGGCTCTGGGAAGCCTACCACAACTACCACATGGGGCTAACCGGGGAATGCATCGCGCAAAAGTTTCACATCACTCGTAGGGAGGCGGACGAGTTCGCCTATGATAGCCAACTAAAGGCATCAAAGGCTTCCAAGGCGGGATTCTTCGACGCCGAGAAGGTGGAGGTCAAGATAGAGCACGATGGAGGAGGAGTGACCAAATTTCTGGACGACGAATGCATACGCGCCGACACGACCGTTGAGAAGCTCGGGAAGCTGAAGCCAGCGTTCAAGCCTGACGGGGTCCTCACTGCAGGCAATTCCTCGCAGTTGAGCGACGGTGCCTCGGCTGTGGTGGTCACATCCGAGCGCGTCGCAGACAAGCTCGGTATCAAGCCAATCGCCAGGATTGTCGCCTACGGAACAGGGGGACTCGAGCCCGCCCGTGTGATGGAGGCCCCCATTCCCACCTCCAAGGCGCTCCTCAGGAAGGCGAAGTTGGACGTTAATGACATGGATCTCTTCGAACACAACGAGGCATACTCCACCGCGTCCATTGCCGTCAGGAGGTCGCTGGGGGTGGATGAGTCGAGATTCAACCCGAGTGGGGGCGCGGTCGCCCTTGGCCACCCAATCGGCTGCAGTGGCGCCCGGGTTTTGACGACACTGATCTATGCCCTCAGAAGGACGGGAAAGAAGACTGGCTTCGCGACCCTCTGCCTGGGTGGGGGGAACGCTGTAGCTATGATCGTTGAGGCGTGAGCTCGCGGAGCTTCCTGCGTAGTACCTTCCCTATGAGTGTCTTCGGCAACTCGTCTACGAACTCCACCTTCTTCGGAACCTTGAACTTGGCCAAACGGCTCTGGCAGAAGTCGATGACTTCCTGTTCGGTGAGGCTCTTTGAGGGATCCTTGAGCACTACGAACGCTTTCACGACTTCGCCGCTGAACTCGTCCGGTATTCCGATGACCCCAGCCTCCTTGATGCTAGGGTACTCGAAGAGCACGTCCTCGACCTCCCTGGGATAGACCTTGAATCCGCCTACGTTGATCATGTCCTTCTTCCTGTCGACTATGTAGAAGTAGCCATCCTCATCCATCTTTGCGATGTCCCCCGTCAGGAACCAGCCATCCTCCAGGATCGCATCCGTCTCCGCTTTCTGGTTCCAGTAGCCCTTCATGACCTGGGGGCCCTTCACCGCAAGCTCCCCGACTTCGTTCACGCCCAGCGTCCTGTAGCTGTTCTCTGTATCGACGATCTTGGCTTCCGTCTCGCAGAACGGAGGGCCGATAGAGCCGTCCTTCACCACGCCGCCGACCAGTGGATTGACGTGCGTCACCGGGCTTGTTTCCGAAAGGCCGTAACCTTCGACCAGATTCCCCCCGGTCAACTCCATGAACTTCTTCCTTACGGCAGGCGGTAGGGCGGACCCACCGGACATGCACGCCCTGACCGAATGAAGATGGAAGTCCTTGGCGTTTGGCTTGCTGTTGATAGCGATGTACATTGCGGGGGCCCCGGAAAACGTCGTTACCTTCATTTTCTCTATGGCCCTCGCCACCTCGTCGACGTGAAAGCTCGGGAGGAGGACGAGTGTCCCACCCACCGATATGGGCATGTTCATCGTGACCGTCAGCCCGTAGATGTGGAAGAGCGGGAGAACGCAGAGGGAGACATCCTTCTCGCTGAGCGGGAAGAGTCTGGCGCCGTAAATTGCGTTAGAGAGGAGGTTATAGTGAGTCAACATGGCCCCTTTGGCCACGCCCGTCGTCCCGCCGGTGTACTGTAGGACCGCAATGTCATCTGTAGGGTCGACGTCCACAGGGCTTGCGATGGGAGAGTTGGACTCGACAAGTTTCATGAAGTCAAGAGTGTTCTCCCTAGAAACATCCTTGATCCCAGCCATCCCGGCCAAGCGCTTCTTAAGCGGCGGTAGGTAGTCTGTAAGGCTCGTCGTGATGACGTGTCTGAGGGAGAGCTTCCCCATGCACGCTTCGAGGCTCTGGAAGAGATCCATGCCCTTCGCAACCGTTCTGCATGCTACGACAACCTTGGCGCCGGAGTCCGCGAGCTGGTGCTCCAGCTCCCTCTCCTTGTAGATGGGGTTGCACATGACCACGATGCCCCCCGCCTTCAGTATACCGTAGAACGAGATGACCAGCTGAGGGATGTTCGGCATGAAGATCGCCACTCTGTCCCCCTTCTGCACACCTAGAGTAGCCAGAGCGGATGCGAAGCGGGAGGAAATATCGTCGATCTCGGAGTAAGTGAGGTTCCTCCCCTGGTAATGGATGCACGTTTTCCCCGGGTGGAGCCTCGCCGATTCTGTCAGAAGCGAATAGAGGGGTTTCTTCTCAGGAGGAGGGATGGAGTATCTGCCATCCAGCCTGATGTTCAGCCAGGGGCGGTCCGCCAGCTGCTGCAAGTGCCATCGGTGGAACTCAGACTTCCCTTAAGGGTATCCCCTAAGTCGGGCGCCTTCGAGAAAAGGGCGTAAGTATAAACGGGAAAGGTTTCCAATCGAAGCGAGATGGCCCAGGCAGAAGAGAAGTACCTCGTCCTCTGTGTGGACAGAGACGACGACCTGGGGGCAAAGGCAAAGGTTGACTCCCCCGTGGTGGGGAGGGAGCAGGCCGTTGCCGCCGCTACGAAGCTTGCGCTTGCAGATCCCGAAGAGGCAGACTCTAACGCGATTTTTGCAGCTGTGAAAAAGTACGACGAGCTGGCACGGGAAAAGGTCTCCTGCGAGGTGGCAGTGGTTTGCGGGAAGGTGAACAGGGGGTTCGAGGCGGACAGGCGCCTTGGGAAGCAAATTGCGAGCGTGCTCGCCGGCTCGAACTACACCGGAGTGGTGCTCGTCTCAGATGGGGGGGAAGACGAGCAAGTGATTCCGATAATCCAGAACCTCAAACCGATTGTGTCTGTGGAGAGGGTTGCTGTCAAACACAGCCAGACCGTCGAGGAGACATACGAGATCCTTGGGCGATACCTGAGGATGCTCATCTTCGACCCTCACTACTCGAGATACGCTCTTGGTGTGCCCGGCCTGATTCTCATCCTGGCGGGGATACTCACTGTTGCCGGGCACGGAGCTGAGGCGGCGCTTGCGACTGTGCTTATCATAGGGGGTGCCGCTCTGGTCAGAGGATTCGATGTCGACAGGACCGTGGCGGGTCTACTCCAAAGAGGGCCCACAGGGTACCTGAGGCTCTTCTCCATGATAAGTGCTGTCATAGTCGTGATAGCCGGGATTGATGCAGGCTACGTGGCCATGACAACCGACCCGAACTATAGCAAAGTGGTAGCGGACCCCTCTCAGTTCCTCGTCTACGGGGGTACCCTGATAGGACGCCTCCTCGGAGGAAGCCTAAACCTGGTGTGGGCGGGGATAGCCATCTACGCCATCGGCGCACTACTGTCCCACATCGCCCGGGATAGCATCAGGTGGCGCAGGGACAGCTACGTCCTTGTGATGCTTGCCATGCTTTACTTTCCTGTGCGCACGTTCTCCGACTTCTTAGTGAATGGGACCGAGGAAGCTACGTTCTTCTTGATATCGTACATACTCCTCGGGCTGGTGGCTGTTTTCGTCCTGACCATCACCATATATCCGAGGGTCAGGCGACCCTCAGCAGAAACCGAGTAACAATGCTAGAGTCTGCGTTAAAGTATCTTGGTGCCTACAGGTTCTACGAGGGGAGACTGAAGGCCCAGGTGAAGGAAGACGGAATTCCAAGTCACATAGGGATAATCCTAGACGGAAACAGGCGGTGGGCCCAGACCCAGGGTGTATTCAGGGGGCTCGGACATGAGGAGGGCGCCAACAGGGCCGAGGAGCTTCTGGACTGGTGTCACGACCTCGGGATTAAGACAGTCACCCTGTACGTGCTATCAACTGAGAATTTGGAAAGGCCGTCCGACGAGCTGAAGGAGCTCTTCGCGCTTATCGAGGCAAGGCTCGGGAGGCTACTCAATGACGAGAGGATCATGCGATACAGGGTCAACGTCAGGGCCATAGGTCGCATGGACCTGCTCCCGGATTCGATTATCAACCTGCTGAAGGCCATAGAGGAGATGACAGCCAAATTCAGCGACAGCTACCTCAACATCGCAGTCGCGTATGGAGGGAGGGCTGAGATAACAGATGTTGTTAGGTCCATTGCCCAGGACGTCAGAAGCGGCAGGCTTGACCCGGATGCTATAAGCGAGGACACTGTTTCGAACAGGCTTTACACGTCCTACCTCCCAAACCAAGAGCCAGACCTCATCATCCGGACCTCCGGGGAGGAGAGGATGAGCGGTTTCCTCCTCTGGCAGGGGGCCTACTCGGAGCTTGTCTTCGTGGACGTCTTCTGGCCGGCCTTCAGGTACATCGACCTGCTAAGGGCGATACGGACCTATCAGAAGCGTCGGCGGAGACACGGCAAATAGGAGAACAGATATATCGCAACAGTAGGACGGGGAGACCGAATTGAAGGTAGCCCTAGGCACCATGAAGGACAAGGGAGACGACCTGATCGCGTTCCTCGAACCCAGGGTTGGGACCAAGCCGTCGCTCTCCGGCGGGGAAATCGAGATAGAGGACGAAGAGGTGAAAGAAGGTGTGAAGCCGCGGCACGTCAAGACGTACATCAAGCGGTTTCTCTACATGAACGGAGTCAAGAAGAAGTACAGGGTCTTCGTTACGGGGAAGGAACTCACGATTCAGGAGATAGAGCTGGGCGAGAAGGAAAAGGAGGAAGAAAAGAAGGCGCCAGAAAAGCCTGAGGAAGCCCCGACGGAAGTGGCGAAGCCCGAAGAGCCAGAAGCCGTTGCAGAAGAGCCAGCCAAGGAAGAATTGCCCAAAGAAAAGCCCAAGAAGGCCGCTACGAAGAAGCCGCGGCCCAAGAAGAAGAAAGCCGAAGAAGATAGCTAGCCTGAGCGGGCCCTCCTGGCCCGCCTGAGGCGCTTCTCTCGAAGAAATGCTCTCAGATAATTCCTTGCCTCGCGCATATCCTTGAGCGACTGGTGAAAATCCCCCAAGCGGAAAGCGTCTGCACCCTTCCTCAGGTTCTTGAGCGCGAACTGCAGAGCCTGTCTCTCGTCCGGCACGGCATAGTTTCTGAGCCTGATGAATCTCCCGGGATTCTCCTCGTCCAAGTCGAACTTGACGAAGGCAACGCTCTTCTCGACTTCGGCGTAGGCGGACCAGACAGAGAGGACCTGGTCGTCCGACGGCTCTCCGCTGAGTGATTCGAGGACTGATTCAATTCTCTTCGCAGCGTCGGCGAGATCCGTAGAGGTCTCCTCCCTCCAGGCGCTCACCCCGCGCCCACCCTGGTCCCGTGATTTAGCCAAAGTTTGTTTCGTCCGGGTTCGCAAACTTATAACCAGCATGGCTTCGGCCGCCGGCAGTTGCCAAAGAGAGACGAGCAGAAAATAGGAGGTGCCTGCTACGTCGGCCTTGACTCGATCCTAGACCTTGGAAGGCTTTCCTGCGCCCTTGAGCGGGCCCCATTCCCCCTGTTCGCCTTCAAGCACGGCAAGACGACCAGAATCGCGGCACAGGCGGATCTCTTCATGGGGACTCCAATCTTCTACTATTTCGACAACGGTCAGGTTGACGAGTTCCTAGCCTACCGAACGACCGGAGACGGCGAGGAAGTCCAGCTTGTAAGCTCTGCCAGCAATCCCTCCTACCTTTATGCCCCTGTGATCAGGGTTCAGAAGATGCCCTCAGTTTTGGACGAGAAAACGACGTTCCACGACAAGTTCATGGCTATAGAAGTGGAGAACATCCCGAGCCTCGTGAAGGTCGGCGCCTACAAGACTCTCTTTGAGGAGCCGCCCCTCCCCCTCTTTGCATTCAGGGATGGCGGCGAGTGGGTAGTCGGTACCTTCGCGAGAATCGACGACTATGAGGAGGCTTCGATATTCTTCTACACCCGGGCCAAGGAAGAACCTTCAGGGTTCCTGAGATATTCATACGACAAGATAACGGAGACGACGTACGTCAAGAGGACTGATGAGCCGGGGTTCCACTACATCAAGGTCGTCAAGCTCACGAAGCCTCATCCGCTTGTGGACTTCTAACCGGATCCGAGTAGGAACTGTTCGGCTTCCTTCAGAGTAATCTTCGAGTTGTCGTAGGACGCACGATCCAGAGCCTCGTCGTAGGGGAACCAGCCGAACCCTTGGTGCTCGAATGAGATTTTCACCCTGTCTTCCTCTGTCTCTCCCAGGAGGTATGTCACCTGCTTGTGGATGTTCTTCCCGTTCCTCCTGTAGAAGTACTCAATCACTTTCCTAAACCCGGGTACAATCTTTAGGTCTGTAAGCCCTGTCTCTTCCTCGACTTCCCTCAGCACGGTCTGCACTTCAGACTCCCCCTTTTCCACCCCTCCCTTCGGGAAGTCCCATCGCCCCGCGTTTTGGAGAAGGAGGTAGATTCGCCCGCCATCACTGACCCTGAATACGACGGACCCGGCGGACCGCTCTTCCATGCCACTCATGGCGCGTGTGCTGAATATTAGCATTCTTTGAGAATAAGGAACCGTTTTAACAGCCGCAAATTCGGCCGAAAGAATCAGGTTTGTCAAAAATCAGGGTCGCCATTGCAGGTGTAGGGAACTGCGCCTCAGCCCTCGTCCAGGGGCTCTACTACTACTCAAGAAAGGGCCCGGACGAAGGCCTGACCTACTGGGACATAGGAGGGTACACTCCCAGGGATATCGAGTTCGTAGCCGCCTTCGACGTGAACTCAAAGAAGGTCGGGAAGGACCTTTCTCAGGCCATCTATCAGGCACCAAACAACACCCTGAAGATCGTTGACGTCCCAGCGGTGGGAGTCAGGGTAAAGAGGGGACCTCTCCTCGACGGAATCGGCAAGTACCTGAAGGGCGTGGTGCAGGTCTCGAACCAGCCAGAGGTGGACGTAGCCACGGAGCTGAAGGACAGCGGCGCCGAAATCCTGATCAACTACCTCCCGGTCGGCAGCACCGCCGCATCACATTCCTACGCCGAGGCAGCCCTTGACGCAGGGGCTGCATTCGTGAACGCGATCCCTGTCTTCATAGCATCAGACAAAGAATGGGCGGACCGTTTTTCCAGGGCGGCGCTCCCAATCGCGGGGGATGACGTGATGAGCCAGGTCGGCGCAACGGTGCTCCACAAGACACTTGTGAAGATGGCAGTTGACAGAGGAGTGAAGGTCGACGAGACGTACCAGCTCAACATAGG
>Ga0187770_10000632_pt1 | contig 17346 bp, 17 predicted proteins | sample 0116_SJ02_MP02_2_FD_133154 | JGI IMG/M metagenome (GOLD analysis project Ga0187770, IMG submission 133154) | Tropical peat soil microbial communities from peatlands in Department of Meta, Colombia - 0116_SJ02_MP02_20_MG | ecosystem: Environmental > Terrestrial > Soil > Wetlands > Peat | place...
TACTCCCTCAACTTCACCCTCCTAAGCGACGAGGACGGGGTCGCACATGGGCTTTACGACACCTGGAAGGAGAAGGTGCTCTACGGGAAGAAGTACATGGGAACGGAGAGGTCGACGTTCATAATCGGCGCAGACGGGAAGATCAAGAGGATATTCAGGAAGGTGAACCCTCAAGGGCATGAGGCGGAGGTCCTGGCCGCCTTGAACGATTAGGATCTCCTGAAGTTGGGTTCTTTCTTTGCCGGAATAAAAGCAGGGACCCTCAGTGGGGTTCTATACGTGGGAGGCATCGCAGTGTTCAATGTGCTCCTTCTCTACGCGCTCCAGAGTTCAGCCCTTAATGCCATAAGCCAAGCCTATCCGCAGTCTTGCCCGATGATCCCGAACGTGAACGGAAGCGCCGCCGATTGCTTCCAATCGGTGGTCGCCGTCGACGTGCCATTCATAGCGTTCGTTGCATTTTTTGTCACGCTTCTCTACGCGGGCGTCTTCGGTCTCTACTACGACTCCCTCCCGAACAGAGGGAGCACGGTCAAGGGCCTGATCTTCGCGGCCGTGATCGCCCTGAGTCTGGTCTTCTTCGGCTTCTCGGGGTACGTCTTCGACTCCGAGTCAGCGGCGGCCACCGCCGTGGTCATGCTCCTTTGGACCCCCGTCTTCGGATACCTACTCGGAAGATTCTACAAGAAGTACACCCGAACCATCGAGTTCTCGAGCCAGAACCCCGAGTTGCTCAGAGTCGTAGTCGACGGGAGGGACAGCACGGGCCGGGTGAAGACGTTCGCAGCAACCTCAAACCACAAACTCAGAGCAGAGGTCGCGGAGGACGCCTCCTTCAAGGAATGGCAGGTTACAGGAGGGGTCTCCCTGGAGGACCCCCGCTCCTTCGAAACGACCATGGAGGTCAACGACAACGGGACGCTGGTGGGGAACGTGGGTACTAAGTATTAGTCAAACGACGAATTGGGGTAAACACATAGCCGAAGGTTAAATATCAAAAAACTGCCAGTTGCGGAGATGCTTCTGAAAGCCGTCCCTGAAGAAGAGTATTGCGTAAGGTCGCAGATTCACTCCCACGCGAGGACAGGCAAAATCATATTCTGCTACAGATGCATGATGTTCTTGGGAACCTCTCCAGAGCCCAGGCTTGGCTCGCTCCTGGACTACTAGGGACTCTTTCCCACTAGGTTCGAAAGCGACCTGAAACCGCGCTTCAAGTAGAACTTGTTTGCTATCTCATTCTGGGCAGGCACGTCGGCGACTATGATCTGTGCCCCCATCTTTTTCAGCTCGACCGCGGCCCTCTGGATCATTTCGTTTCCCAGAGCCTTCCTCCGAAACTCGGGAAGAATGTAGAAGTCTGTGACGAACCCCTCCGCATGGGGCTCGTAAAAGAGACGCTCTCGCATCTCTGCCCGCAGCACCCCCACAACCTTCGATCCATCTACTGCGACGAGGAGCAGCCTGTCACGCGTCTCGATGGAGTCTGTGACGTGCCTTTCTGCCCTCGACTTGACGTCGGGGACGACTGCGAAGAGGGGGTCGAACTCATTGTTCAGCCTCTTGGTTCTGACGATAAGGTCTGCCACCGCGCCAAGGTCCTCCTTTCTCGCCCGCCTGATTTGCAATGCCAAGTGACCAGGTGTGCCCTCGCCTGATTTAGGCCTATTCCGGGGGGTCAAGAATTATCCCGTTCCTCCGTAGGACGGTCATTACCTTCCTAGAGTGTTCAATCGTCTCCAAGGCAGCAGCCAGGGATTCCTTCTTGGAGAGCTTCCTTCTTGCAACACCTTCCTTGACGGCCGCCTGTCCGACCGTGGCCGCGACCCGGGGGTAAACCTCCCATTGGACCATTGTGGGCAAGATGTACTTCTTGCTTATCCCTTTCTCTCGGGCGAACGCGGCCAGCTCCATGGCAGCTTCTATTACCATGGTGTCTGTGATTGTCTTCGCCCTGACATCAAGGGCCCCGCGGAAAATCGCTGGAAAAAGGAGGCTGTTGTTGACCTGGTTCGGGTAGTCCGAGCGACCAGTCGCCACTATCTCTGCTCCGGCAGCTAGTGCCACGGGGGGGAGCATTTCAGGCACAGGATTTGCAAGAAAGAAGGTGATTGCTCGCTTGCTCATCACACGTATCTCCTCAGGCTTAACTAGCTCAGGCCCGGTGCCTGCCGCAGCAACCAGGGCATCTGCGCCGTCAAGGGCTTCCTTCAACCCACCCGTTACCCTGTCCCCGTTGGTGCGGAGCGCGATGTCATGCTTCCACCTGTTCCTTAGCAACAGCTTGTCCATGTCCTCCCTCTCCGGTTCAAGTATCCCCTTAGAGTCGAGGACAATCAGGTCTTTGGGGTCCGCACCGGCCTGTACAAGGAGTCTCTCAGCAGCTATGTTGGCAGCTCCCGCGCCGAACAGGACGATCCTCGAACCTCTGAGCTTGCGGCCCGTTAGCTCAAGCGCATTGAAAAGTGCTGCGAGCGTGACTCCGGCAGTCCCCTGCTGGTCGTCATGCCAGACGGGGATCTTCATCTCTGAACGTAGCCGTTCCAGAATGTCGAAGCACTTGGGTGACTCGATGTCTTCCAGGTTGACACCCCCCATGGATGGCTCTAGGGCCCTTACGAACGAGATGAACTCGTCTTCGGTCTCAGCCCTGATCGGGAGCGGAATGGCATTAACCCCACCGAGGTAGTTGTAGATGAGAGCCTTTCCCTCCATCACTGGGAGCGCACCCTCGGGCCCGATGTCGCCGAGCCCCAGGACCCTGCTGCCATCCGTAACAACGGCGACCGTGTTCCACCTTCCAGTGTACTCGAAAGAGAGGTCCGAATCGGCCTCTATGGCCCGGGACACCGCCGCGACCCCCGGCGTGTACCAGATTGAGAAGTCCTCGAGAGACCTTACTGGAACTTTGGGGGCGACGGCGACCTTGCCGGCGTAGAACTTCGAATACTCAAGAGCCTTTTTGGATGAATCTTCCTTGGGCTCGGACAAACGGTCCGGGCGGTCCGATGGACGTATTTGTGCCCTTCGACCCCCTGGGCGATGCCGTTTCAGTGTCCTTCAGACCCAGCAGGTGGCTGCTCACCTCTCCTGCGAGCCTGCGGTGGAAGGGGCTAGGCCGAACAAATCCCATCGGACGTCCGCCGATCCGGCGTTAAGCCTAGGGAAGTCGAGGTGTTTCTTTTTTCGCATGCATGACCGCACCCGCTAGCGGGCATAACGATGGGGGTCCCTGTCAAAGGCAGCCTTACATCCGGCGGAGCAGAAATAGAAGGTCAGGCCGTCGTGCTCTGATTTCAGTTTGGACCTCCGCTCGTCAACCATCATTCCACAGACGGGATCCTTTTGCACAATCTTAGGGAGAGGTTCGGGCCAATTTAGAGATTCTTGTCATTTCTTGCGCAGCGGCGGAAAGTGAAAGCGACCGGCGTTCTTCGGGGAATAATTTAACATCGGCAGGGGGAACGCGTCCGACAGCTTGGCGAAAGATCCAGTCTGCGGAATGAGTGTCGCTGAGACACCGGACGCTCTGACGGCGACGGTCAGAGGCAGCACCTACTACTTCTGCAGCGAGGCTTGCAAGCTGGAATTCGTCATGCCCCAGAAAGAGCTGGGCAAGTTGAAGGCGACCGTCGCTCTGGGCGCCATCCTGACGATCCCCATACTGATGTTGACTTACATCCCATTACTTCAGCCCCAGACGGACGGCTACGTTCTGCTCCTCCTAGCGCTGCCTGTCCAGTTCTACGTTGGCTCGAGGTTCTACCGCGGCGCGTACCATTCCCTCAGGACCCACGCGGCCAACATGGACGTCCTAGTTTCGGTGGGGACAACGGCTGCCTTTGGATACAGCGCTCTCGCGACCCTGTTGCCGTCGCTCTTCGGTGTCCAGGGGGTGTACTACGACGCCTCGGCCGTAATCATTACGCTGGTTCTGTCAGGGAGGCTGTTGGAGTACTACACGAAGGAAAGGGCGTCAGACTCGGTAAGGAAACTGTTGGAGCTTAGGCCGAGAGTCGCTCATCTTGTTCGAGATGGCGAAGTCGCCGACATCCCCGTAGAGGATCTGGTCGTTGGGGACGTCGTAGAGGTGAAGCCTGGAGAGAAAATCCCGACGGACGGCATCGTGCAGGGGGGCGCGTCGGAGGCCGACGAATCGCTGCTGACGGGAGAGAGCACCCCGGTCAGGAAGGAGGTCGGGAGCCAGGTAATAGGAGGTTCGATCAATGCAGGAGGAAGTCTGGTTGTGAGGTGCACGGCAGTTGGTCAGGACACCGTCCTCGGTCAGATAACAAGACTGGTGGAAGAAGCAAGGGCGGGCAGGGCCCCAATACAGAGGCTGGCGGACAGAGTTGCCGAATACTTCGTCCCTGCAATACTCTTGGTGGCGCTCTGCGCGTCCGTGGGATGGAGAATCCTGGGGGGCGTCTCGGTTGCGACCTCGGTGCTGGTCTTTGTGTCTGTTGTCATAATTGCGTGCCCCTGTGCGCTGGGCATAGCAACCCCAGCAGCCCTTCTCGTGGGAACGGGGAACGCAGCAAAGAGAGGCATACTGGTGAAGGGAGGGGAGGCTGTCGAGGCCGCGGCCAACGTCGACACTGTGGTTCTAGACAAGACAGGGACCATAACAGAAGGGAGGCAGTCCGTCACCGGAGTCTTCGGGCGAGACAGAGACCGGACTCTCGCCTTGGCCGCCTCAGTGGAGCAGGCGTCAGAGCACACCATTGGTCAGGCGATAGTGAGGGAGGCGCTGGATAGGGGACTGAGGCTGACCCAAGTAAAGAACTTCTGCTCATTTCCCGGGAAGGGGGTGGAGGGAAACGTCGACGGGATGACAGTCAGAGTGGGTAGGAGGGACTTCGCAGGTATCCCGGAGACCTGGGAGAGCGACGCAGAAGCGGACGGGCTGAAGTCAGAACTAAACAGCGTTGTCTACGTCTCGGCGGCGGGCGATAATGGCGCCATAGCAGTCGGAGATTCGGTGAAGCCTGAAGCTGCGGAAGCGGTCGCTGAGATGAAGGCCATGGGGCTCTCTGTGGTGATGCTCACAGGCGACGGCGAGCGGGAAGCAAGGGCGATTGCAGAGAAAGTGGGAGTTCCGGAGTTCAGGGCAGGACTTCTGCCTGTGGAGAAGGAGGAGGAAGTGCAGAGACTGCAGGCGGAAGGGAGGGTGGTGGCAATGGTGGGGGACGGAGTGAATGACGCTCCTGCTCTTGCCAGGGCGGATCTTGGGTTGGCCATAGGCAGCGGAACCGACGTGGCCAAAGAGACAGGGGGTATGGTACTTGTCAAGGACAGGTTGACAGACGCTGTCGACGCCCTTAGGATAGGACGAGCCACGATGCAGAAAATCAAAGAGAACCTCGCCTGGGCCTTTGGATACAATGCCATCCTGGTCCCCGTCGCGGCGGGGCTCCTCATCCCTTTCTACGGGACAGGGGTCTACTCGTTCCTTCCCTTCTTCTCTGGCGCAGCCATGGCGCTGAGCTCGGTGTCAGTCGTCACCAATTCACTTCTGCTGATGAGGTACAAGCCCCGATAGCAAGGGCGCTTCTAACGTTTATTTCCTATAATGCTCGGCCCGGCCAAAGCGACATTCCTTATGGTCGATGCAAGATTCGAGAAGTATGTGGGGGAACACCTGGACGACTTCGCCAAGGAAGTGATCAGGCTGGCCTCTCAGCCGAGTGTCTCGGCGCGGAATGAGGGGATCGAAGAGTGTGCTACTCTTGTGGAAGAGATGCTCAGGGAGACGGGTGCGACGACGAAGGTCCTCAGCATGGACGGAGTCGCACCACTCGTCTACGGGGAAATTAAGTCCACGAAGTCCCAGAAGACCATAATGTTCTACAACCATTACGACGTCCAGCCTGAAGAACCCCTCGAGCTATGGAAATCCCCTCCGTTCAAGCCCGAGATCCGGGATGGAGTCCTCTATGGCCGGGGAGTGTCGGACGACAAAGGTGAGCTGGTATCGAGGCTGAAGATCGTGGAGACATACATCAGAACGGCGGGGGAACCCCCCTGCAACGTGAAGTTCTGCTTCGAAGGGGAGGAGGAGACGGGGAGCGTTCATCTCGGGGATTACATATCGAAGTACAGCGACCTTTTCAGGGCAGACGGCGTGATCTGGGAGTACGGCACCGTGGACGCCAAAGGGACCCCCATGGTGACGCTGGGGGTGAAGGGCATGATCTACGTCGAATTCGTGCTCAGGTCGCTGTCTCAGGACGCACACAGTAGTTACGCAGCAATCCTCCCGAGCGCCCCCTGGAAAATGGTGAGGCTCCTCAACATGCTAAAGGACGAGAAGGAGATGATCAAAGTGCCCGGCTGGTACGACGGTGTAACGAACCTAGCGGAAGACGAGGTCGGCATCCTGCAACAACAGCCCTTTGACGGCGAGGAGTTCAGGAAGACATACGGCATTGACGAATTCGTAGGAGGAATTGGGGACGACCAAGCGAAGAAGGCACTAGTTCAGCGCCCCACCGGGAACATTGCCGGGATATGGTCAGGTTACGCAGGCCCCGGCTCCAAGACAGTCCTCCCAAAGGAGATACACGTGAAGATGGACTTCCGGCTCGTTCCTGAGCAGGACCCCCAGGACCTCCTAAGGAAGCTGAGGAAATTCCTCGACAACAATGGCTTCCAGGACGTTGAAGTGAAATCAGAGAGCATGGAGCCTGCTGCCAGGACCTCGTACAAGAACCAGTTCGCCCAGGCTGCCATTATGGCGGCAGAGAGGGTTTACGGTAGGAAGCCAATCGTCGAGCTTGGATCGCCCGGCACTGGGCCCTTGTACCTATTCACAAGGAGGTACAACATGCCCTCTGTAGACATCGGCGTTTCTGCCATGGATGGTGGGATTCACGCTCCGAACGAGAACCTGAAGCTGGAAAACGTGCGCAGGGGCATGCTCTGGATTGCCGAGACGATGGAACTCTTCTGCGCTTCCTAGCCTACCATTTTGAGTTGTCGCCCTGGAGGAGGCCGACCCCCCCGATGTGGTTGCGGTCGATGTGCTTCGAGAGCTCCTCCCTTGATTTCATGACAGCGTTGCAGTAAGGGCAGGTAAATCCCTCCGGGTGCGCAAGTTCAGGAAGCGGGATGTTCTGATCCGCTTTCCCCGTAACCACCGCCTTCTGGGTTATGACCCCTACTAACTTGCCGTTCCTTGTTACCCCGAGCCTTCTGATGCCAAGCTTCGACATCTTGGCGATGGCCTCCCCGACGCTGGATGTCTCGTCGACCGTGTACACAGGCGAACTCATTATGTCCCGGACCTTAACCGCCGAAGGGTTCGAACCTGCTGCCACGACCTTGTACAGTATGTCGCGCTCGGTGACAATTCCCTCCGGGAGGGAGCCACCTACCACCATGGCCTCGGTCGTATCTGCTTTCTGCATCTTCCTTGCGGCTTCGGCCACGGAGTCGGTGGATGCAACCTGAGCGAAGGATGAGGACATGTACCCTGAGACAGAGTGATGTAGAGAGTCCCGTAGGCTCATGGTTCAGGGGGGCCGGCTTCCCTACTTAAGATGTGCAGACATTCAGCTCTTAAACGGGGCAAACGGGGCCTGCTCACATGAGAGCAGCCGTTCTTGGTTCTGGTCTGATGGGGTCTGTCATCGGGTGGGACCTCGCCCGATCAGAAGGTGTTGACTCGGTGGTTGTCGCGGACATCGACCCCGAGAGGCTAAAGTACGTGAAAAGGCGCGCCCCGGGGAAGAAGCTCTCTACAGAGCTTCTCAACCTCAAGGACAAGAGGAGGGTGGTCTCATTCCTAGGCGGTTTCGACGTTGCCGCTTCTGCTCTCCCTCATGGAATCGTCCATCCTTCTGACGTAGCCGCGGTGGAATCGGGGGTCAAGTTGGTAAACATAGCCTTCGAGGACGAGCAGATGGCCCTCGACGCCCAGGCCAGGAAGACGGGGGCTGTGCTGATACCAGGATGCGGTGTTGCCCCAGGTCTCGGAGGGGTGCTGCTCGCTCACGGGCTGGAGCAGATAGGCGGAGGAGACGAAGGGCACATCCTCGTGGGGGGCCTCCCGCAGACGCCCCTTCCACCCTTCGACTATCGCCTCGTCTTCTCGATAGTGGGGCTTCTTAGAGAGTACATCGATGACGCGCGGGTGTTCAGGAACGGGAGGCTCCTGAAGGTTCGCCCCTTCTCGACGGTGGAGAGTTACGAGTTCCCCGCTCCCGTAGGCAGGCTAGAAGGGTTCTGCACCGATGGGCTAGCGAGCCTCGTGTACACGATGAAAGGTATGAAGACCCTCGACGAGATCACCCTCAGATGGCCCGGTCACGCTGAGAAGATGGGCCTGCTCATGGAGTCGGGGTACTTCTCCAGGGAGAAAGTCAGAGCTGGGGATGTCGAGGTAACCCCATTGGAGGTTTCATGGGCAGTGCTAGAGAGGAAGCTCGCGGAAGGCGACCCCAGAGACATGACTGTGATGAGAGTCATCGCAAAGGGAAAGAAGGGGAGCGTTGTCTACGACATGGTCGACAGGTACGACGAAAAGAACGGCGTCAGCTCCATGGGAAAGACAACAGCATACACTGGGTCCATAGTCACACAGATGCTTGGATCGGGGGAGGTCGAAGGAAAGGGAGTTATCCCGCCCGAGGTCGCGATAAAGGGGAACAAAGTCGAAAAGCTGCTCTCCGAACTCGACCGTCGAGGCGTAAGAGTCGAGCGGTCTGCAGGAAGATAGCTGGCGGCCCGTCACCTGCGGACTCGCTCAAAAGAGTCTGTCAGCTGCAGGCTGATGTGCTTCGTCTGCAAGAACTCCATCAGCCCCTCCATTCCTGTTTCTCTCCCGAGCCCGCTCTGCTTGTAACCACCGAAGGGAACCTCGGGTCCCGGGTTTAGGTGGCGGTTCACCCAGAGCGTTCCCGTCCTGATGCCCTGAGAAACCTTCATGATCCGCGTGAGGCCTTGGGACCAGAGGTCCCCAGCCAGCCCGAATCTGGTGTCGTTGGCAATCGATATGGCATCGTCTTCGTCTTCGAATGGGAGGACGCAGAGGACTGGTCCGAAGATTTCCTCCTGGAAGATGCGCATCTCCCTCCCTACACCCTCGAAAACGGTTGGCTCTACGAAGAACCCCTTCGAATAGTCGCCGTGGACGAGCCGCTTCCCGCCGGCGGTCAGGCGAGCTCCCTCGTCCTGGCCAGACTTGATGTACGCCAGAACCCGGTTCAGCTGTGACTCAGAAACGACGGGACCCATCTCCGTCGAGGGCTCCAGGCCGTTGCCAATCCTGATCTTCGCCGTTGCCTCCCTGAATGCCTGCATGAACTTGTCGTACACTGTCCTTTGGACAAGTAGTCTTGAGCCCGCATTGCAGGATTGGCCCGCGCTCCTGAATATCGACCAGATGGCGCTTGGGAGCGCCGCCTCCATGTTGGCGTCGTCGAAGATAATGTCGGCCGATTTCCCTCCGCACTCCAGGTTTACCTTCTTCAGATTCGATGCCGCCATCTCCATGATCATCCTCCCAGTTTCCGTCGAACCGGTGAACGAAACCTTGTCCACGTAAGGGCTCTTCACTAGTTCGGAGCCCACGGGCTCGCCCGGTCCGGTGACCGCGTTGAGGACCCCGGGCGGGAGTCCCTCTACGTTGCTGACAAGCTTGACGAACTCCATTGTGATTCCGGACGTGTATCCGGCTGGCTTGATGACGACCGTACAGCCCGAGGCGAGGGCCGGGCCTAGCTTCCACGACAGCAAGGAGATCGGGGAGTTCCACGGGACTATCAGACCGCAGACCCCCACTGGCTCGTGTACCACGAGGCTTACGTCGGCCGCTCCGTACCTTGGGATTCTTCCGACAATGTGCCGCGCAGCGGATGCATAGTACTCCAGCACGTTGGCAGCGTTCAGGAGCTCTCCCTTCGAGTCTGCCAGTGGTTTCCCTGTCTCGAGCGTGAGAAGGAAGGAGAGGGCCTCGGTTTCGCTCCGGATTTTCTCTGAAATCTCTCTGAGTACTCTTGCCCTCTCGGGGGGTCGCTTGGAGGACCAAGGCCCGGTGTCGAAGGCTCTCCTTGCCTCCTCGACGGCGTGGCGGACATCCTCTAGCTTCGATCTAGCGGCCTTTGAAACGAGGTCGCCATTTGCAGGATTGTGACTCTCGATGACTCCTCCCGCGGATTCAAACCACTTCCCACCGATGTAGTTGGAGTATGTCTTCGCCACGTGTTTTGATTGCAAGTTGAAACTCAGACATCCCTGATTCGATATAAATGCGGTGCTACTCTTTCAGGGGCTTCGATCCGGATATGGTGAAGCCACTTCTGTACACCGCGCCATACAAAGGCTCAATCCTCCCTACTTCGAGTGCAGTCTTGACAGAGCCGGTGCCTATCCAGACATCACTGACCCTCGAGTTTGATTTCATAATTTCGACTGGTTCGTTCACACCATCCTGCCCGACGCCGGTGGCCGGGAACTTTCTTACACCGTAGGTTGCACCGAAGGAAGGCAGGTCGGAGGGTCTCCCTGGTCTTTCGACAGCGACTTCCAGAGATAGGGTCGCCACCGGTCCCTTCACGCAGAACCCCCCGAACCTCGCGCCGGGAGAGATTGGTTTCAGCCCTGGGTTTAGGGGGTGGAGTTTGGTCATTGAAATCCCGTCGGCCAGCCTTTTCTGGTATCCATTCAAGATTCCCCGGAGGAGGGACCACTCAGTGGTGACCCACATGACTGGGAAGAATATGCCTGGCTTGTCCTTGTAACTGCACTTCGCGCCAATCGCGGCTTCTTGGTAGATGGTTCTGTCTGGTCTCGCAGAGATCATGTCTGCGCCGGAGTCTGCCACAGAGATTATCTCGCAGACATATGCCATACACATTCCATCGTCTACGGTGAAGGGCGGAGGGACCAACCTCTTGAGCGAGAGGGGCTCGCTTCTGAAGTAGACCGAAATGTAGTCGGCGCCATAGTGCCAGGGCCCCCTCTCTACTGCAGAAGTGGGTCCAGGCACAAGGGGGTGGTCGAGCATCTGTAAGAGGACCCTTCCAAAGGTAAAAAAGGGTTGATTGGTCCGCATCAATTCATATGCGGATCTGCAACTTCACTCTCGGAGGTGAGCCTCAGGGAAGTCAGAGGGCGGGCCTGGTCGAAGGGTCCCAGGTGTTCGAACTGGCCGAAAGGCACACCTTGGCGAGTTTGGTCGTGGAGGGTGTGGAAGGGGTGCAGCCGAAGGGAGATGGCTTCCCACTTACCAGAGTCACTCTCTACGCTCCTATTCCCCGGCCGGGCAAGATTCTGGCCACAATAGTTAACACGAAAGGGATGCTGGGGGGGAAGGGCATCACCCTGGATAGGCCCAGGCTCGATACGAAGGCACCCAGCACGGTCGTCGGGCCCAACGCTGAAATCCGGGCGCCAAAGAGTGGAATCCGACCTGAGGTTGAACTTGCAGCCATAATCGGGAAGAGGATTTCGAAAGCTCCCAGGGACAGGTCTGGGGCTTCGATATTCGGCTACACGGTACTCAATGACGTCACGGCGCCAGCCGACTCCCGAGACGACGCTTACGAAGCATTCAGGCGCGACAGGAGCACCGGGGAAATAAGAAGGACCACCCTCAGGGGACCGCTCTTCCGTTCGAAGAACCACGACACCTTCTGCCCCATGGGACCCTGGGTGTGCACTCTCGATGAGAACAGCGATTGGTCTGACCTGCGGATGACCACTAAGTTCGATGGAAGGTTCGTCCAGGAAGGATCCACTTCCGAGTACATCTTTGACGCGGCGGACATAGCGTCTTACGTTTCCCAGTTTCTTTCTCTGGAGCCGGGAGACGTCATCTCCTGCGGTAGCGTCGGGTGGACGGCCGAGGCTCTAGGCAAACTGGATCCAACCGAGTACGTGCTGCCATCAGTGGGAGGAACCCTCGAACTGGAGATCGAGGGGCTGGGGAAACTCGTCAACCCTGTCGTACAGGAGCCGAGGCGGAGGGTGAGGAGTCAACGAATCAGGGACACCTCGTCTTCTCAAGCGGAACGATAATCGTGCAAAGATTCAATTAGAGAATCCCCGGGAGCGGAATGTTCCTTAGATGGGAGCAATCGACGGAAGACAATTCCTCCAGAGAGCGGACTCGACCCGCCGAGAAGTGTGGTACGGGGATGAGAAGATCGTCGGGCCGGTCTCTGAACACCCTGTGTTCATGGGGGTTGCAAAATCCATCGCGGCCCTGTACGACATGCAGATGAAGCCCGACCTGGTTGATTCCCTGACCTACAAGTCCCCTTCAACCGGGGACAGGGTAGGCGTCAGCTTTCTCCAGCCAAGGACGAAAGAGGACCTTGGCAAGAGGACTGTAATGATGAAGGCGTGGGCAGATTACTCTGGGGGAATCATGGGGAGGACAGCAGACTACCTCAACAGTTCTATTATGGCGATGGCGGCTGCAGAGAGATTTTTCGGGAAGGATGGAAAGGATTTCGGTTCCAACATAGTCCGATATTACGAGCATGTGAGGGAAAACGACCTTGTGTTGACCCATACCCTGATCAACCCGCAGGCGAACAGGAGCGTGGGCCCTTCAAAGCAGGCGGATCCATTCACCGCAGCGAGGGTGGTCGAGAAGAACCCTGAGGGTGTCATCATCCGTGGCGCAAGGATGCTGGCAACGCTCCCGATCGCCGACGAAATCATGGTATTCCCGTCCACAGTCATCAGGTCGGGCCAGGACGATATCCCCTACTCCATTGCCTTTGCACTCCCCGTGAGCGCGAAAGGTCTGAAGTTCGTCTGCAGGGAGTCGTTTGCTTCCGCCTCTTCCTACGACCATCCGCTGGCGTCGAGGTTCGATGAGCAAGACGCGGTCGTCGTGTTCGATGATGTGTTGGTCCCCTGGGAGCGTGTGTTCGTCCTAGAGGACCCGGAAAGGGCCAACAGGGTGAGCGAAGCTACCGATGCTATCGTTTTCATGGCGCACCAGGCGACGATTCGCGAGGCAGCGAAAGTAGAGTTCGTTGCCGGACTTGTCACGCTTGTGGCTGAGACCATCGGTGTGGATCAGTTCCCCCAGGTGCAAGAGAGGATCACTGAAATCCTTCTAACCGCGGAAACAATGAAGGCGTTCCTGGCTGCGAGTGAAGCAAACGCGAAGATGAACAGGTGGGGGCTGTTGACCCCGGACTACCTCCCGATCAACTCAGCGAGAAATCTTTGGCCTCGTGTATCCCCGGCGCTGTCTGCCGTTCTCAAGCAAATCGGGGCGAGCGGGCTCATGGCGATCCCCCCAGAGGGAATCCTCGAGTCCCCTGCTAGGGCTGACGTTGACAGATACTATCAGGCGAAGACAGCAGACGCCGAGGAGAGAATCCGGCTCTTCAAGCTGGCATGGGACCTTGCAGGCAGTTCCTTTGGAGGCAGGCAGGACCTGTATGAGAGGTTCTTCTTTGGAGACCCTGTCCGGATGGCCAGCGCGTACTACTCGTGGTACAACAAGGAGCCGTACAAGGAGCGGGTGAGGGAGCTGCTCCACAGGAGGGAGTGAAGGTGAAGAGGGCAGAACGAGGATTCGACGTAGTGAAGGCAGGGCACATCGAGTTCCTTGTCACCGACCTCGCTGAAGCAAGGAAGTTCTACGCGGAAACCCTAGGTTTTGTAGTGACCGAGTCTGACAGGACTCACGTCTACCTCCGCGGGTTGGAAGACAGGCACCACCACTGCCTCATGCTCACGAAGTCAGATACGCCCGGAGTCGGGCACTTTGCATTCCGCGTGACCGACGAATCGGAGCTCAGGGCTGTCGAGAAGATGGTGAAGGGGAGGGGATGGTACAGCCGCTGGGTTGACCCGGGTGAGGAAAGTGGGCAGGGGCGAGCCCTGATGGTCGAGGATGGTTTTGGGTTCCCAGTGGAATTCTACGCGAGGATGGCCCCCGAGGAGTGGTTGTTGCAGAAGTATCAGGACTACAGGGGGGCGAAGGTGATGAGGCTTGACCACTTCAACATAATGCTGCCCGACGTGGCCTCGGCCTATGATTGGTACGTTGGTGGCCTTGGATTCGGGTGCACCGAAATCACCGAAACAGAGGGGCGGAGGCCAGACCTCTGGGCCGCGTGGCTCAGGAGGAAACACACCTGTCACGACATAGCGCTGACCACAGGCAAGGGCCCGCGGGTCCACCATGCCGGGTTCACGGTCTCTGACCGCGCCTCCATAATGGATGCCGCTGACCTGCTGGCCGCCAGCCGGTACCTCAAGAGCATGGAGCGAGGCCCCGGAAGACATGGGGTCTCCAACGCTTTCTTCCTGTATCTCCGGGACCCGGATGGGAACAGAATCGAACTCTACACCGGGGACTACATCAGTGCGGATCCCGACTGGGTCCCCATTCGTTGGAAGCTCAACGACCCGCGCAGGCAGACCTTCTGGGGGGCACCAACGCCGAAAAGCTGGTTCAATGAGGCTATGATGGTAAGGTCACCCAGGAACGGCGAGTTCAGGAAGATACTTGCCCCAAAGATCAGAGACAGACCCGACTACCTCCTCTCTGTTCGCTGACTTCTACCAGACTATGTCAGACGGGGGAGCGGGATACTCCAAGTGTTCCGTTGTCGTGTACTGCTGCGAGTAGTAGACGAGCGGCCGCTTGGTGTTGTAGGTTTTGGCGGACACGACCTCCCCAACAAGGATGGAGTGGTCTCCCCCCTCGTACACCTGCCATGCCCTACACTCAATTGCCACTCTGGCCCCATCGATGATTGGGGAACCTGTAATGCCCCTGACGAATCCGAGCCCTTCGAACCTGTCAACGACCTTGGTCCTCCCGGCAAACCTGTCCGAGACCGACTTCTGGTCGTCGGCCAGGAAATTGACGGCGTAAACCTTCGCCCCACGGAACAGGTCGTGGATTACGGACCCTTTTGCAATTGAAATCAGGACGAGTGGCGGCTCAAGCGATATGCTGGTGAAGGAGCTCACAGTTAGACCAGTAGGTCCGCTCGGACCGGTCGTCGTCACCACAGTAACTCCCTGGGGGTACACCCTCATGGCTTGCTTCAACCCGGTTTGCAGTTCTCTTTCCATGTATATCCCACTATTTGATTCGGACACCGCGGAAACTGCTGTGCTGTTTAAAACGTTCCCCAGTGGAGTGGACGCTACGCAGAGCACCCTATCCCAGAAAGGGCGGAAGTCCGGAATACCAAAGTCATTTTGGGTTCGCGCAATCTACTCCTTCTCTCTGATCGCTGCGGTGGTGGCTATAGGGACCCTTGCCATGCACGCCATTGAGGGGTGGAGCTACCTCGACTCGTTCTACTTCACTAGCTTCATAGCAACGGGACAAGGGCCCCCCGGTAACCTGCAACCTGCAAGCGCTCTGGGGAAGGCCTTCTCGTCTGTTCTCGCCTTCGTTTCTGTGGGGACAGTGATAACAGCGCTGCTCTTCCTGTTCGGTCCTTTTCTCGGCCGGGTTCTGAAGGCTGGAGAAGAGAGGCTGGAAGAAGTCGAGAAGGAGGTTGAGCAGGAATTCGAAGACAAAGGCAAGACCTGACCCGGGGGGCAAAATCTCCCTCGCCGAGCCATCGAGTCCAGGCATTCGCTAATCAACAATCATAGGATTTCAGATGCTCCTCATGGGTCGTCCGTAGCGCTAAAGATTTAGCCCGCCAACTCGTCCAGGCGTTTCGCGAGATCGCGCAGCCTTTCTTTCTGCGCGTGCAGTTCAGTCGGTTTCGTCTTCGCCAAATCCTCCACAAAAGAGACGAGACTCTGAATCTCCTCGACTGCGTCCGATCCTGTCCTGGGAGTGCGGCTGAAGGTGCCAAACGAAACCTCGAGTTCCGCATTGGCCTTCGGTGTCAGCTCATATCTTCCGTCACTGCGCCTGTGAACCGTCCCCTCTCCCTCCATCCTCTCCAAGAGAGGGTATACCGAACCCGGTGAGGGACGCCACCATCCTCGCGTCATTGCCTCGATTCCGTCCATGATTTCCATGCCGTTCTTCGGAGAAGACGAGAGTAACGAGACTACCATCATGCGCAACCCCCGCTTCCGGTGCATTGTAAATCTGAACGGCCACATCGGCACGGCTATCGGATTATCGATATATACGCTTGGCTCGTTCGTGCTACCAAATCGGTTTTCCGATATTCTTAAATCCGCCTGGGGGATGGCCCCCCAGGAGGCGAAAACAGTGCAGACAACCTACGGCGAGCAGCATCCTCACAGGGGAAACCCGTTCGCCTGGGCCGTCCTCGCGGTGGTCCTAGTCGCGGTCCTTGCTTTCTTCGCAATACTCGCTATCCACGGCTATCCCAGCGTCCTAGCCGGGTCGTACTACGGCTATCCGTTCTTCGGATGGTGGTTCTTCTTCCCCTTCGGGATACTCTTCATCTTCATCATCATCCTCTTCGTCGGCCGGCTAGTCTTCTGGCCGATGGGATGGGGTTGGAGAAGAAGGTACTGGTACCGCTATGGCTACGGGGACGCGAATGAGATCTTGCGCCAGAGGTACGCTCGCGGAGAAATCACGAAGGAACAGTACGAGCAGATGAAGAGAGACCTGGGGCAACACTGAGTTCCAGGTCAATCCCCTTCGAACGGCCAATCGATTTATCCATTCGCTGGAACGTAGGTGCAGTGTGGGGATTCTTCTAAGGAAAGGACGGAGGGCAGATGCAAAACAGTTCATCGGCCTTGTCTGCGCGCTTGCAAGTTTCGAACATCTCGACCCTCCATCAGAGGAAGGGAGGACGAGGCTCATCGATGACATCTTCGGGAAGAAGAAGATCAATCTGCTCGTCGCCTCTGACGGCGGGAGGCTGGTGGGATATGCCCTCTACTTCTACACCTACTCCTCCTTCCTCGCCAAGCCTTCCCTCTACCTCGAAGATCTGTTCGTACTAGAGAAGTATAGGAAGGGAGGCATAGGCTTCTCGCTGTTCAGGAAGTGCGTTGAAATCGCCCTGGCGGAAGGGTGCGGGCGTATGGAGTGGGCCGTCCTGACGTGGAACGCCAAGGCGCTGAGGTTCTACGAGAAGCTGGGCGCTCGAAGGATGTCCGACTGGTACGTCTACAGACTTGATGAAAGGGCCCTGAAGATGGTGCCCAGGACCGCCTAGCTCCGTGCGGCACAACCCTATGAGTCAATCCGCCTAGGGGCGGAATCTCCCAGCCCTTACAAATATATCCATGGAAAAACCAGCTCAAAATGGAGGTATCCCTGTTGGAAAGAATAATGCTCTTCCGGGACGCGAAGGGTGGGGACAAGTTCCTACTCGGCGGCAAAGGGTACGGCCTCGTCGAGATGACGACCCTTGGACTCCCCGTGCCTCCAGGGTTTGTAATCACGACGGACGTGTGCAAGCAGTA
>Ga0187770_10000633_pt1 | contig 17319 bp, 17 predicted proteins | sample 0116_SJ02_MP02_2_FD_133154 | JGI IMG/M metagenome (GOLD analysis project Ga0187770, IMG submission 133154) | Tropical peat soil microbial communities from peatlands in Department of Meta, Colombia - 0116_SJ02_MP02_20_MG | ecosystem: Environmental > Terrestrial > Soil > Wetlands > Peat | place...
CTGCGACTCGTCGAATACCTCCAGCACCTGGGCGTTGAGTTGGCGTGCCGAAGCCAGGTCGTACCCGAACGGCTTTTCGATCACAATCCGGGTGTCGGCGTTCTCGGACCGCGCGAGCCCGGCGGCGCCCAGCTTGCCCGCGATCACCGAGAAGAACTGAGGCGCGGTCGACAGGTAGAAGACCCGGTTCAGCGGCTGGCCGGCACGTTCGTCGAACTGTTGCAAGCAGTGGCTCAGCTCGTTGTAGACCTCGTCGTCGTCGAACGCGCCCGGTACGTAGCGCATGTCCTCGAGCAGCCCCTCGAGCACCTTCGGGTCGGGCCGCCGACGGGAGAAGCGCTCGATTGACTGCTGCGCCATCTCACGGAAGTCGTCGTGCTCCTGGTCGCGCCGGGCGATACCGACCAGCTCGAAGCGCTCGGGCAGCGCCCCTTCGTGTGCGAGGTTGTAGAGCGCGGGCAGCAGCTTGCGGTGCGCCAGGTCACCCGTTGCGCCGAAGATCACCAGCGCGGTGGGCCGGACGGGGAGGCGCTCGAGGCCGGCGACCAGCGGGTTTTTCTGCTCGAGATCGGTGGCTACGGCTGCGCTCTGCATCGATTAGCTCTCCTGAAGGATTGCGGTCATCCGCCCCGTCACGGCTCGAGCGGCCTTGGCGGGGTCTCCCCCACCCTCTACCCGCTCGCCCGCGCCCGCTCGACGACCTCCCGTGCCGTGTCGGCGACCCGTTCGGAGGTAAACCCGAAATGCTTGTAGAGGGCGCCGGCCGGGGCGGAGGCGCCGAACGTCTCCATCCCGATCACCTCGCCCAGATCGCCCACCCAGTCGCGCCAACCGAGCTTGGCCGCGGCTTCGACCGAGACTCGCGCGCGGCAGGAGGCCGGCAGCACGCCTTCGCGGTACCCGGCGTCCTGGGCGGCGAAATTCTCCATGCACGGCATGCTGACCACGCGGGTCGCGATTCCCTCGCCTTCGAGGACGTCTGCGGCGGCGGTACAGATGTGGACCTCGGTCCCCGTCCCGATCAGGATCAGATCCGGGTTCGGTCGCTTGCTCGAGTGGCGCAGGACGTACGCACCGCGCTCAATCGCGTCGTCCGGGATATCGGCCGGGTTCCAGGTCGGGATCCCCTGACGCGAGAGCACCAGCGCGGTGGGATGGTCCGTGGCCTTGATCGCGTAGTGCCAGCCCATCGCGGTCTCGTTGGCCCCGGCCGGGCGCACCACCCTCAGCGTGGGCATCGCCCGCAGTCCTGCGAGCTGCTCGATCGGCTGGTGGGTCGGGCCGTCCTCGCCCAGCCCGATCGAGTCGTGCGTGAACACGAAGATCGAGGGGAGCTTCATCACCGCGGCGAGGCGGATCGAGCCGCGCATGTAGTCGCTGAACGTGAAGAACGTCGATCCGTAGGCGCGGAAGTAGTGCAGGTTCAGCCCGTTGACGACCGCCCCCATCGCGTGCTCACGGATGCCGAAGTGCATGTTGCGCCCGTCGTAGGAGCCCGCCTCTACGTCGCCGGCGCCGTCGATCAGCGTCAGCGTAGAAGGCGCGAGGTCAGCAGACCCTCCGACGAGCTCGGGGACGTGAGCTGCCGCCCACTGGATCACCTCCTGGGAGGACTTGCGCGTGGCGGTCATCTTGTCCGAGGCGTGGAACTTCGGCACCTCGGCGTCCCAGCCGGCCGGCAACTTGCCGGCGATCATCCGCTGATATTCCTGTGCCGGCTCGGGATTCTGCTGGGCGTAGTCCGCGAAGAGCTGGCGCCAGTCCTCCTCGAGCTGCTCGCCACGTTCGACGCAGCGCCGAAAATGCTCGAGCGCCTCTTCGGGGATGTAGAACGGCTCCAGCGACGGCCAGCCCATGTGCTCCTTGGTGAGCTTGATCTCCTCCTCGCCCAGCGGCGAGCCGTGGGCGCTGGCGGAGTCGTGCTTGTGCGGGCTCCCCTGGGCGATGTGGGTGCGAATGATGATCAACGACGGCTTGTCCTCGACGGCGATCGCGTTGTCCAGCGCCTGCTCCAGGTTGTCCAGCCCGATGTCCTCGTCGAGGTCCTGGACGTGCCATCCGTACCCCTCGTAGCGCTTGCCCACGTCCTCGGTGAACGCCAGCTTGGTGTCGCCCTCGATCGAGATGTGGTTGTTGTCGTAAAACGAGATCAGGCGGCCGAGACCGAGATGACCGGCCAATGAGCTGGCCTCGCCGGAGATCCCCTCCTCGAGGTCTCCGTCGGACGCGATCACGAACGTTCGGTGATCGACGATCTCGTGGCCGGGTCGATTGAACCGGGCGGCCAGCATCCGCTCCGCCAGCGCCATGCCGACGGCGTGCGAGATGCCCTGCCCGAGTGGCCCCGTGGTCACCTCGATGCCCGGGATGTCCCAATGCTCCGGATGCCCCGCCGCCCGGGAGCCGAGCTGGCGGAAGCGCATGATGTCGTCCTCCAGGCTGACGTCGTAGCCGGCGAGGTAGAGCGTCGAATAGAGCAGCATCGAGGCGTGCCCGCACGAGAGCACGAACCGGTCACGGTCGGGCCAATCCGGCTGCTGGGGGCTGTGGCGCATTACGCGCGTGTACAGGACATAGGCGACCGGGGCAAGTGCCATCGGCGTTCCGGGATGGCCCGAGTTCGCCTTCTGCACGGCGTCCATCGACAGCGTGCGGATGGTGTCCACGCACAGCTTGTCGAGCGTGGTCGTGTCCGTAACGGTCACGCGCGCAGCATAACCCGATTGCGGTCCCGGGCAAGAAACGCCGACGCTAACCTGTCGCGCTCAGCCAAAGAGCACGTCGAAGCTCTCGTACTCCTCGACGGGCACGTGCCGGACCTCAGCCACCGCGTCGGCGAGCGCGATCAGTTCGACGTTGGTAGAGCGGAGCGCGGCCATCTTGCCCCATTCGCCGGCGTGGGCCCCGTCGATCGCAGCCAATCCGAGCCTCGTGGCCAGCACCCGGTCGAACGCCGTGGGGGTCCCGCCGCGCTGGACGTGCCCGAGCACGGTGGCGCGCGCCTCATACCCGGTCCGGGACTCGATCTCGCGCTCGAGCGCATACCCGATCCCGCCCAGGCGGGGATGCCCGAACTCGTCGACGCCCCCGGTTTGCAGGGTCATCGTGCCCTCCTTGGGCATCGCCCCCTCGGCCGCGACCACGATCGAGAAGTATCGCCCGCGTTCGTGGCGACGCCGGATCCGCCGGCACACCTCGTCGATGTCAAACGGGATCTCCGGGATCAGGATCACGTCCGCGCCACCGGCCACCCCGGAGTGCAGCGCGATCCAGCCGGCGGTCCGTCCCATCACCTCGACGACGAGGATCCGGTTGTGGCTCTCAGCCGTGGTGTGCAGCCGGTCGATCGCCTCGGTGGCGATGTGCAGCGCGGTGTCGAACCCGAACGTCACGTCCGTGCCGCCGAGGTCATTGTCGATCGTCTTGGGGACCCCGATCACGTTGATCCCGTCGCCGTAAAGCCGGTTGGCGACCCCGAGCGTGTCCTCGCCGCCGATCGCGATAATCCCGTCGAGGTTGAACTCCGCCAGGGTCTCCCGCACCCGCTGCACGCCGTCGTCGCGCTTGTAGGGGTTCGTGCGCGAGCTGCCGAGGATCGTCCCGCCGCGTGGCAGGATCCCGCGCGTCGATTCAATCGTTAGATCCATGAACAACGGCTCGAGCACCCCGCGCCAGCCGTCGCGGAACCCGATCAGCTGGTCCCCATAGTCGTCGATCCCCTTGCGCACCACCGCACGGATAACCGCGTTGAGTCCGGGACAGTCGCCTCCTCCGGTGAGCATGCCGATCCGCATCACCGCGGAATCCTATGCGGTCCGGGCACGCGCGTGTTGCCGGGGTGTAGGCGCCTCGCCTCCGGGCGCCCGCATCGAGGCCTCCGGGCTTCCCCGGGCCGCGGTAGGCTTGCACTGACCATGACGGTGTGTCCAGCCCGAGCATGAAGCTCCCGCTGCTGACTGACAGGGAGCGCCGGCGCGCTCTCTGGACGGCGGCCGGAGCCGCAGGCGCACTGGCCGCCGGCGGCATCCTCGAGTCCGCGCACACGCGCCGGATCGCTCGAGACCCCGAGAGAAAGACGCTCGAGGGACCGCTGACAGGCCGCGTGCATCGCGTCCGCTCCGCCGACGGCACCCTGCTGCACAGCGAAGTGTTCGGTCCCGAGGACGGCGAGAGCGTGGTGCTGGCGCACGGCTGGACCGAGGCGCGGCGGTTCTGGACCTACGTGATCCGCGGTCTCGAAGGCAAGGGCCTCCGGGTGGTCGCCTACGACCTGCGCGGCCACGGAGACAGCGAGCCGGCCAGGGACGGCAACCATGCGATCCGGCGCTTCGGCGAGGACCTCGAGGCCATCCTGGTCGCCTGCGTTCCGGATGACCGCCGCGCGGTTGTTGTGGGCCACTCGCTCGGCGCGATGTCGATCGCCTCGTGGGCCGAGCAGCACGACGTCGAGCGACACGTGCGCGGGGCGGTATTGCTGAATACCGGCGTCGAGAACCTGATCAACGAGCACCTGCTCTTTCCCGTTCCCGGACTCGGCAACGCGCTCAACCGGACGATCGCCTTGCACGGCTTCCTGGGCAGCAAGGCGCCGCTGCCCCGCTTCTCGACGCCGCTCTCCGCCGCTGTGATCCGTTACATCGCGTTCGGCCCCGATGCCTCCCCGGCGCAGGTGGCGTTCTTCGAGCGGATGCTCGTCACCTGCCCGCCCGACGTGCGGGCGGACGTCGGTATCGCGATGTCCGAGATGGACCTCAGTCATGCGCTGCCGCGCCTGACCGTTCCGACGATCGTGATCGCCGGGTCCGCCGACAAGCTCACACCGCCCTCGCACGCTCGCCGGATCGCCGAGATGCTGCCCCAGCTACGGCGTCTTACCGTGCTCGAGGACACGGGTCACATGACGCCCCTCGAGCGTCCCGGGGCGGTGATCGACGCGCTGGCGGAGCTAGCCACGCTTGCGCCGGAGCATGCCACCGCCTGACGCTTTGACAGAGTGGTGGGGTGGGAGTGAACGCCGTGTCTGATTCGTCTTTCCGTTGTCACGTATTAAGGGAGGATCCCGAGCTGGCGGACGCCATCCCACCCGAGCGCCGCGAGCAGGCGATCGAGGAATGCACGGCGCCCGAGCTGTCGCTTCAACCCGGCCTGTGGGGAGGTAAGGGATCGCTCGGGTTCCGGGGCGGGATCGGCGTGCTCGTGCTGCGCGGGTTGATGATCCGCCGCGTCGGGATCGACGGCCGCTACGGAGCGGAGCTGATCGGAGAGGGCGACCTCCTGCGCCCCACGGAAGAGAGTGAGTCGCCGCTTCTCCCGCTCACCACGAACTGGTCGATCGTCCTGCCCACCCGGGTCGCGGCCCTCGACATCGGGTTTGAGCAACGCGTCGCCAAGTACCCCGAGCTGACCCGCTGTCTGGTGGCACGCGCGATCCAGCGCTCCAAGAACCTGGCCGTCAACATGGCGATCGTCCACCAGGCCAGGGTCGATGTCCGACTCCACATGCTGCTCTGGCACCTGGCCGCCCGCTGGGGCAGGGTCCGCAGCGACGGCACGGTGCTCCAGCTGCGTCTCACCCACGCCGTGCTCGCCGATCTGGTGGCTGCCCGCCGGCCGACCGTCACCACGGCCCTGTCCGAGCTGGCCAGGCGCGGGCTCGTGCGGACCGACGGCGACACCTGGCTGCTGCCGGGCGACCCGCCGGGCGAATTGCTCGCGTTCGCGCACGAAGCCGGTAATCGCACCCGCTGACGCGGTGCACGGCGGCCCATACACGTGCACGTCGATCCATACATCGTCCTCGGGAGCGCGATCATCGGGTTGCTCGTGGGGCGTGTAGAGGAGCTCACCGGTGATCGAGAGGCTTGACGTCCCCGTCGCCGGCGGGACCCTCGCCACTTTCCGCCTCGGCCGCGGCCCCGAAGCGGTGCTCGCCGTGCACGGCATCACCGCCAACAGCCGCTCGTGGTGTGTCGTCGCCCGCGCGCTCGCCGGTCGGGCGGAGCTGCTCGCGGTCGACCTCCGCGGCCGCGGGGCGAGCAGCGAACTGCCCGCGCCCTTCGGGATGGAGGCTTACGCGCACGACCTGCTCGCGGTGCTCGACCGTTGCGGCATCGAGGGCGCGGTGCTCGTCGGCCATTCGCTGGGCGCCTACGCGGTGGCGCGCCTCGCCGCCGATCATCCCGAGCGTGTTCGCGCGGCGGTCCTCGTCGACGGAGGCCTGACCAGCCCCGCCATCGAGGAAGTCGATCCGGAGGCCTTCCTGGCTGCATTCCTGGGGCCGGCCCTGGCCCGGCTCGAGCTGACCTTTCCCACGCCCGAGGCCTACCACGACTGGTGGCGTGCCCATCCCGCGTTCGCCCGCTTAGACGTGGCCGACGAGGACCTCGTCGCCTTCGCCGACCACGATCTCGGGGGAGTGTCGCCACAGCTCCACTCGACGGTGGCCAAGGACGCCGTCCGCGCCGATGCGCACGAGATGTTCGAGATGGGCAAGCCGGCCCAGCGCCTCACCGTTCCGGCTGAGCTGCTGCGTGCTCCGCGGGGACTTCAGGACGAGCCGAGCCCGCTGATCGCGGCTGATCTCGCTCAAGCCTGGGCGGATGGCGCGCCCGCCCAGCGTCGTGTGCTCGACGTGCCGGACGTCAACCACTACACGATCGTGATGGGCGCGGCCGGCGCCGGCGCGGTGGCGCAGGCGATCGTGCGCGGATTGCAAGGTCCCGTTGGCGGCCCTCCCCTACGATCAGCGCGATGAGCAGCGCAGGGACGGTCGGCGCCAGACGCGAGCCGCCGGAGCCTGGCCTGACTCGGGACGAGATGGTGGCGCGCGCCGTCGCCCTGCGGTCCCAGCTGGTCGCCGACGAGGAGGCGACCGAGCAGCGCACCTACTACTCGCAGGAGATGCACGAGGCGTTCCTGAACGCGGGCTTCTACCACCTGTACGTCCCGTGCCGCTACGGCGGGCACGAGTTCGGCGTGCCCACTTGCGTCCGCGTGGTGCAGGAGATCGCGCGCGGGTGCGTGTCCACCGCCTGGTGCGTGGGGCTGGCGATGAACCACGCGCTCATGGTCGGCTCCTGGTGGCCCCAGGAGGCACAGGATAAGGTCTTCGCCGCCGGCGACTTCCGCTGTTCGTCGGTCGCCGCCCCGGTCGGCAAGGCGGCGAAGACCGACGACGTGTGGGAGATCAACGGCCAGGTCGCCTTCGCCTCCGGCACGCCCTATTCGACCTTCTACATGGGCCAGGCGTTGCTGCCGGCGCCCGCCGGCGCCGACCCTCAGGAGCCCCCGCCGCAGCTGCTGTTCGTAGCCCCCCGCAGCGAGTGGAAGATGCTCGACGACTGGGGCGACATGCTCGGGCTCAAGGGCTCGGGCTCGCACAGCATCCGCTTCGAGGGGACCCGGATACCCGAGAGCTGGGGTTTCGAGGGGAGCATGCTCGACGTCGAGGGCGGCGGCGGCACGCCCGGATCGCGGCTTCACGGCAACCCGATGTACTCGGGCCGGGCCGTGTCGATCTTCACGATCTCGCTGGCCGCGGTGACGATCGGCGCCGCGTACAACATGCTCGACGAGTACGAGCGGCTGATGCGGACCAAGACAACCCCGCTGCCCCCGTTGGTGCCGCGCATCAAGGACCCGGACTACCAGCGCTGGTACGGCCGCGCGCTCACCCACATCGCCACCGCGGAAGCGGCGGTGCATAACGCCGCCGACCAGCACATGGAGCTCTGCCGGCGCAACGCCGAGGACGGCGTTGCGTACACCTTCGGCGACGACATGCTGCTCGCGGGGATTGCCCGCGAGGCGATGCTGATGTGCTGGCGGGTCGTCGACGATGATCTGTGGCAGACGGTCGGCGCCAACGTGGCCCGGGACGGCGAGCGCACCGCGCGCGTGTTCCGCGACATGGCGGTGGCGGCCGCCCACCGCAACCTGCAACTGCGCGACATGTTCTACGGCGACATCGGCCGTGCCGCGCTGGGCGAGACGCAGCGCATCCCCGGTCGCTGATTCTGGGCCGCCTGCGGCGGCGTCCGCCGGATGAGTCGAGACCGGCCCGGTCAGGCGAGGTCGGATGCCGAGCGGGCCGAGCCGAGACCGCCGTTCCGCCGGGCATCCGTGCCCGGCGGGGTCCGCGATCCCCGTCCGGACGGGGAACCCGGTCCCACGGACGCCGCGAAGCGGCCCCAAAATTCCGGTTAACCCCACGCTCGCGACCCCGTCCGCGGTGAATTCGGATTCACCCGGCCATGGCACGGTTAGCGCCGCACTCGAGGAACGCGGGGTGCCGAGTGCGGCGTTAACCGGAAAGCCGGCGCTCCACCCAGCGGGTCAGCACCGCCAGCGTCTCCACGTTGTTGCGCTCGATCATGATCCCGTGGGCATTGCCGTGCACCCCGTGGTCGGCGAGCTGCACCAGCTCGACGTCACAGCCTGCCTGCTCGAGGAACTCGACCAGATCGTGGTCGAACCGCCTGAACATCGACGCTTCGCCCGTCACGACCGCGATCGGGAACCGACTGAGGTTGGGCAGCTGGCGCGGCGGATCCTCGGGGACGACCTCGATCGCGATCAGCGCCGCGACCTGGTCGGGGCGCGCATCGGCGGCCAGGAATGTCCCGGGCCCGGCTGCCGAGTGGGTGACGACAACCGCCGGCCCCACCTGGTCGAGCAGCTCGGCGAGGCGGACCTGTTCGAGCGCGTGCATGTCCGCCCAGCTGGCCAGCATCGGCCCCGACGGCGCCAGCCACTGGTCGTAGATCGGGTCGCCCGGCTCGCGGCCACCCGGCCACTGCGTGTGCAACTGCGCCCACGGATTCGAGTCGGGGCCCTCGACCGGCGGGACGAAAATGGGGCGCAAGGCCTCCGCACCCATCTGCGGGCCCATCGGTCCGAGCACGTCCGGATGAAACGGCGAGCGGCCGTGCCCGGGGCGGTCGACCACGTACACCGCGTGTCCCTGCTCGACGAGCAGCCGCGACCACCCGAGGCGGCCGTCTGGGGTGGTCAGGTAGTCGGTCCCCTGTCCGCCGCCACCGTGCACCAACACCCACGGAGGTCTCGCGGCCGACTCCGAATCGGCTGGGGCTTCCCACTCGACGTACATCGGGCCGCGGAGCACGGTGCCGAGCGGCCCCTCGACCCGGTCGGAAACCCCCACCCAGAACGAGCCGCGTCGCGACGTCGTGACCGGTCCGGACGGAACGTGCCGGGTCATGCCGGCGCCAGCGCCCGCTCGCTCGCGCGCCGTGCCCCCTCGGAGAGGGCAGCCAGCTTGGCCCAGCAGATGTCGGGGTCGATCGCGCCGAACCCCGACCAGGTCCCGAACCCGCAGTCGGTGCCCGCCATCACGCGCTCGGGGCCGACGATCCCGGCAAATGTGAGCAGGCGCTGCGCCACCAGCTCCGGGTGCTCGATGTAGTTGCACGTGGAGTCGATCACCCCGGGCGCGAGGATCTTGTCCTCCGGAATCGCGGCGTCGCGCCACACCGCCCATTCGTGCTCGTGGCGCGGGTTCGCAGCCTCGAACTGGATCGTCGCCGGCTTGGCGCGCAGTACCACGTCGATGATCTTCTCCAGGTCGATGTCGAGGTGGTGGGGGCCCTCGTAGTTGCCCCAGCACAGATGCAGGCGAACCCTGTCGGCAGGCAGGTCGCGGAGCGCGTGGTTGATCGCCTCGACGTGCCGCGCCGCCGCGGCCACGAACTCCTCGTCGGGGCGGTCGCGGTACATGATGTGGCGACCCATGGCGAGGTCGGGCGCGTCGATCTGGACCTGGAACCCCGCCGCGACGATCGCCTCGTACTCGACCTTCATCGCCTCGCCGATCGCTTCCAGGTACTCGTCGAGGCTCGGGTAATACTCGTTGGGCTGAAACAGCGCGATGATCCCGGGAGAGGGCGCGTTCATGAAGGCGCCGGCCACCGGCTGGCCTTCGATCGCGCGGGCCAGGCGGGCCAGGTCGCGCTCGACCGGCTCACGGTGCTCGTAGGTGATCGGGCCGCGACAGATAGGGCGCAGGTAGCGGGCGCTCCCGCCCTCGTCCGCGAGCCGCTTCATGTAGCGCGGATACGCGTCGAGATCCGCCGGCGTCGCGCGCGGCACGTCGCCTACCTCGAACCCGCTGAGGCGGTGGCGGATGTAGGTGGCGTAGCCGATCTTGCTCATCTCGCCGTCTGAGACGACGTCGATCCCCGACTCCACCTGATGGCGCACGCGGTCGCGCACCGCCGCGTCGAGCAGCTGGTCATAGCGCTCGCGGTCGACGGGGTCCCCGCGATCCTCGGCGAACACGAGCTCGACGAGCTCCGGCGGACGCGGCAGGCTGCCGACGTGGGTGGTGAGGATGCGGGTCATCTAAAAGATCTCCTCGAGTAGTCGGTGGACGGCTTCGGGCGGGGCCGGCCGCGGGTTGGCCTTCGCCGGTGCACGCTCCGCCACCGCCTCGGAAAGCTCGCCCAGATCCTCGCGCGGGACGCCGTAGTCACGCAGCCGGGGAGAGCCGGCCAGCGCGGCCAGCGCGCCGACCCGCGCGATCGGCTCGCCGTCCCCCATCGCCTCCCCGAAGCGCGCGATCTCTGCCGCCGCCACCTCGTGGTTGTAGCGGAGCGCGGACGGCAGGCAGACCGCGTTCATCGTCCCGTGGGCCAGGCCGTAGCGGCCTCCGAGCGCCTGCGCCATCGCGTGCCCGAGGCCCATCCCGGCGCGCAATGCCGCGCCTGCGTGCATCGCGCCCGCGAGCAGCTGCCCGCGCGCCTCGAGATCATGCCCGTCGTCTGCGACCCGTGGCAGCCACTCGGAGATGAGGTGTGCGCCGGCGAGCGCTTCCTGATCGGTCCCCTCGCTGCGCCCGGGCGAGTACAGCCCCTCCGCGCAGTGCGCGAGCGCGTTCAAGGCCGTGCCGGCGCTCTGCTCAGGTGGCAGGTCGAGGGTCAGCGCGGGCTCGTACACGATCGCCACCGTCCGCGCGCCTCCCCCGCCGCGCTTCACGCCCGCCTGCCGGTCGCGCATCCCGAAGCCCTGGGTCCACTCGGCGCCCGAGTACGTCGTCGGAATCGAGACGATCGGCAATCCCGTCTCGCTGGACACCGCCTTGGCCGTGTCGATCGCGCTGCCGCCGCCGAGTGCCACCAGCCCGTCCATCCCCTCGGCCGCGGTCAGCGCCTCGCGCACGCCGGCGATCTCGGCGTGCGGCTGCACGCCGTGGAAGCGGCGCGCCACCGGAAGCTGGAAGTCGCGCCACCGCTGGGTGGTGATCAAGAGCGGCCGGGTGATCGACAGCTCGTCGAACACGCCTGGCAGCGTGTCGAGACCCCAGCGGACGATCATGGGGCGATCAAATCACAGCCGGACGCTTGGCAGATAACTCGGAAATAGTCCGAGTTATCTGCCAACCGGCGCTCACTCCGCCGATTCCGTGCTCGCCTGCAGCCGGCGCATGGCGGCCAGCCAGCGCTCGTAGTCCTGCGCCTTTCGCTGGAAGAACGTGAGCACCTCGGGGTGGGGCAGGATCAGGAACTGCTCCCGGTCGATCGCATCGACCACGATGTCAGCCACCTGCTCGGGCTCGAGCATCGCGCCGGCGCTCCGCACGACACGGTGGGCGAGCTCGTCACCCTGGGTCATCGCGGTGCGCACGCCCATCGGGCACAGGCAGCTGACCCGGAGGCCGCGGTCTCCATAGGTGACCGACAGCCATTCGGCGAACGCCACCGCCGCGTGCTTGGTCACCGCGTACGGCGCCGAGCCGATCTGGGTAAGCAAACCGGCGGCCGAGGCGGTGGCCACGAAGTACCCCTCCCCGCGCTCGATCCAGCCCGGCAAGAGACGCCGCGCGGCCAGGATGTGCGCGCGGACGTTGACCGCGAACGCCTGATCCCACACCTCGTTCGGCGTGTCGACCGGATCCTCGCCGATCGCCACGCCGGCGTTGGCGAAGAACACGTCGACCGGGCCGAGTTCGGCCTCGACCCGCGTCAGCAGTGCGTCGAGCTCGCGATCGCTCGTGACGTCGGCGCTCACGGCCAGGTGGGCGGGGTGGGCCAATTTCAATTCGCCTCCCACCGCCTCGAGCGCCTCGGCCTGGATGTCGGTGGCGGCCACGCGGGCGCCCTCTTCGGCGCACCGCACGGCCAACGCCCGGCCGATCCCGCCGGCCGCGCCGGTGACCACTACGACCCGTCCGTCGAGCTTCACGGCACCGCTCTCAAATTGTCAAATGAATTGAACACGAACTCAGATGATTCGTTTCCCTCGCCGACGCTGTGGGTAAGACCGCGGCGAGAGACGAGGACAGCGAGGGTAGCCATGAGGTCTACCTCCCGCGGTGGTCAACAACTACGACGACGGCGCCGGCGCCACGAGCACGCGCCGGTGACTGGGACCGGGACAGGGCCAGCCGGCGAGGCATTCTCGCCCGGCTCGACCGGATCGATGTGTGGTCGATGCCGTTCATCTTCATCGGGATCATCGGTACCGGCTTCCTGTTCGCGTTCTACGACGTGTTCGACATCAACGTGTCGTTCATCCAGGGCTGCGTTGCGCTGAAGCACGGCTGCACCCCGGCCAAATGCGGTCTCCGCCCTGCGCGTCCCCGTGGTGCTGAACCTGGCCGGCTGGGCGGAGGCATCGGGGTCCTATTGATTTCGCCCCTCAGATCCCGCACATGTCCGTTCTCGGGTCGATGCTGGCGGTCTCCGGATGGCTCGTGCTGGCGGCGATCGTCGCCCGGTTCAGCGTCAACACGCGGGGGCGGTACTACGAGGAGATTTCGCCCTAAGGCGCCGCCGTCAGGCGCCGCCGACCATCCCCTAAGGCGCCACCGTTAGGCGCCGCCGACCTTCCTCTTTCCCGTGGCGGCGCCGGCTAACGCTCGGCGTCGACCGACCGCAGAACCCGCTGCATGTGTTCGATGTGGTGGCGCATGGCGCGCTCGGCGGCGAGCCGCTGGTGTCGCCGGATCGCCCGGACGATCAGCTGGTGCTGGGCGATGATCTCGTCCGCGTCGAGGGCGTGGGCAACGTGCGCGACCAGCGACGGCTGGAGGACGTCGAGGATCCAGCCGGTGAACGTGACCAGCAGCTCGTTGCCCGCGGCGACCGCGATCGCCCGGTGAAAGCGGGAGTCGGCCAGCCGGAACTCGTCGGACCCGGGATCCCGACCCCGCGCAGCGGCGATCGAGTCCAGCAGCACCGCCACCGTCGCCTCGTCGGCCCGTTCAGCGGCCAGGCCGGCCAATGGCACCTCCAGGAACATCCGAGACTCCAGCAGCTCGCACAGCGTCACGCTCTCTGACTCGAGCATCGCTGCGATCGATTCGCTCACGTGGCGACCGATGCCGGCGCCGGTGGTGTTCTCGACGAACACGCCGCCGGCGCGGCCCTTCTGCACCCGGATCAGATGCGACCCGGCCAGACGGCGCAATCCCTCGCGCAAGGTCGGGCGGCTCACCCCGAACTCGCGGGCGAGCTCGTGCTCGGTTCCGATCCGGTCGCCCGGCCGAAGGCCTTCGCGCTCGACGTACCGGCGGATCTCGCGGGCGATCTGTTCGCTCGCGTCCGCGTGGACGGCCTCGAACCGCGGTGCGCGGCGGGCACCGGTGGCAGTTGACATGCGCCGAGTTTATGGCTGCGGTCGCTGTCCGTCCGCGCATCCTGCGAACTGACCGCTAAGCAAATGCGGTGCGGTACCGATAAGGACCAGCATGCGAAGTACCTGCGCGCGCGTGGAAAGGGCGCCCGAGGTCGGTCGGCCGCCGGCGCTCGAGCCTGGCCAGCAGCCGTCCGGGGAGCGGTTCCGGATGCTGTTCGACCGCGCCTCGGTCGGCATCGTCACTGTCGGGCCGGACGCTCGCGCCATCGAGGCCAATCCTGCCCTCGAGCGGATGCTCGGCTGCGAGCCCGGCGAGCTGATCAACATGGACCTGAGGTCCTTCGGCCATCCGGATGACGCGGATGTCAACAAGGACCTGCCCGAGAAGCTGCTCGGGAACGTGCGCGGCTACGAGTACGAGAAGCGCATCATTCGCAAGGGCGGAGAGGTCATCTGGTGCCGGATCAAGGTGTGGACGGACGCGGCCGCGACCGGATCCGACGATCTCCGCGTCGCCATGCTCGAAGACATCACCGAGAGCAAGCTGGCGGCGCTCGCGCTCGAGGAGCGGGCCAACCGGCTCGAGCGCATCATCGCGACGCAGCGCGACGTCGCCGCTGCCTCATCGGTCGACCTCGAGCACGTGATGGAGGTGATCGTCGACCGGGCGATGGCGCTGACGCGCGCCGAGGGAGCCATGGTCAGCCTGATCGAGGGCGATACGGTGGTGACACGGGCCGCCAAGGGAATCGTCGCGGGATTCCGAGGGAACCGCCGCCCGCTGAGCCAGAGCGTGACCCGCTTTGCCATCGCGGACCGCCTCCCGCTGCTGATCGAGCACGCCGAGGGCGACCCCCGCCTCAACCCGCAGGTCCGCGCGAAGGTCGGCGATCGCTCCCACATCTGCGTGCCGCTGTTCGGCGGCGACCAGCCCGTGGGGGCCCTCAGCGTAATGAGCACATCCGAGGTGGAGCGGCTGAACGAGGAGGACCGCCAAACCCTCGAGCTCCTGGCGGGCGTCCTGTCCGAGGGGGTCAGCCGGGCGGCCGAGTCCGAGGCCAAGCGCAAGCAACTCGAGGCCCTCGCTCGCTTCGAGGCGATCTACCAGGGCGCCCTGAGTGGGGTTCTCGTGATGAGCGCCGACGGGCACGTAATCGACGCCAATCCGGCGATGGTGCGCCTGCTGGGGTTCGATTCCGCGGATCAGATCCAGCGGAAGTTCGCCGAGCACATTCATCCCGACGACTCCGAGCAGGTGCTGACCGCGGTGCGCGAGTTGCTTGCCGGAGGCTCGAACTCGCTGCACCAGCAGCACCGGCTGATCCGCGGCGACGGCAAGGTCGTGTGGGTGTCGGCATCACTGTCGATCGTCCGGGAGGCCGACGGCCGTCCCAGCTTCGGCATCGTGATGGTGCAGGACGACACCGAGCGCAAGGCCGCCGAGGAGGCGTTGCTACGCCAGTCCGAGCTCAACGAGCACCAGGCCCTGCACGATGGCCTTACTGGCCTGCCCAACCGCACGCTGTTCCGTGATCGGATCGAGCAGGCGATCGCCATCGCTAGGCGCGAAGGCGGCCAGCTGGCCGTCGCGATGATGGATCTCGACCGCTTCAAGGACGTCAACGACTCGCTCGGCCACCACGCCGGCGACGCTCTCCTGGTCGAAATCGGGCAGCGGCTGCGCGGCGTGCTGCGCTCCTCGGACACCGTGGCCCGCCTCGGCGGCGACGAGTTCGGGGTGCTGATCTCGAAGCCCCGTACCGATCGGGACGTGGCCTTCGTGATCGAGAAGGTGCGGGACGTGCTCGAGCAACCGGTGGTCGTCGACGACCTGGGGCTGCCGGCCGAGGCGTCGATCGGGATCGCGATGTTCCCGGCCCACGGGCAAGACGTCGACACCCTCCTACGGCATGCCGATGTGGCGATGTACAGCGCCAAGGAGGAGAAGACCGGCTACGTCTTCTACGACGGCTCGCGAAGCGAGAACGATCCGGGCCGGCTCACGCTGGTCAGCGAGCTGCGCCGCGCGATTGAGCAGCGCGAACTCGTCGTCTACTACCAGCCCAAGGCGGCGCTGGCCAACGGCGCGGTGCAGTCGGTCGAGGCGCTGCTGCGTTGGGAGCACCCCACGCGCGGCCTGGTCGGTCCAGACGAGTTCATCCCGCTGGCCCAGCAGACCGGGTTGATCAAGGCGCTCACCCTGTACGTGCTCGACGAGGCGCTCTCGCAGTGCCGGGCCTGGACGCAGGCGGGCATGCCGCTCAACGTGGCGATCAATGTCTCGATCCGAAACCTGCTCGACGCGCACTTCCCCGAGCTGGTCAGGACTCTCCTCGAGAAGTGGCGTGTCGATCCGGCGATGCTCGAGCTCGAGATCACCGAATCGACCGTCCTCTCCGATCCCGTCCGCACCAAGCGCGTCCTCGACAGGCTCTCGGCGATGGGCATCTTCCTGTCGATCGACGACTTTGGTACGGGTTACTCATCGCTCGCGTACCTGAGCCAGCTGCCGGTCCACGAGATCAAGATCGACCGCTCCTTCGTCATGAACATGGGCGATTGCGAGAACGACGCGGTGATCGTGCGCTCGACGATCGACCTCGCGCGCAACCTGGGCCTGCACGTCGTGGCCGAAGGGGTCGAGACCGAGCAGGCCTGGCACGAGCTGAATGAGCTCGGTTGCACGATGGCGCAGGGCTATTACCTGAGCCGGCCCGTACCGGCGGCCCAGCTGACGGAGTGGCTCCGATCGCGGCCGGATGGATGCGCGACGCCTAACGCGCCGCCGACAAATCTAATTAGACGCCACCCGGCCGCGGACTCCTTGACCTCGTCGGGGATCATCGGCCTGTCGCCGGCCGGGTCGGCGATCCCGTTCTCGAGCCACCTGTAGCGCCCGTCGAGGACCTGGGCCGCCGCGCGGTTCTCGTCGTCGTCGTCGTGCCAGAGCTCGGGGAACAGCGTCTCGGCGCGGCGCCTGGCCTGCCGGCAGAGCAGCTCCGCCAGCTCGTAGGCCTCGGCGCGTTGCTCGGGGTGCTCCCGCCCGAGAGTGTCCGCGTAGGCCACCGCGGCGGCCATCGCAAACAGCTCCGCCCCGATGTCGACCAGCCGCAACCTGCGAGAGGCCGAGGCCGCCGTACTCCTCGGACCACCTTCATGCCGAGCGCCCCGAGGCGCCGCAGCCCCTCGACCATGTGGTCGGGGATCTTCGCGTCGCGCTCGATCTCGAGCGGGTCGACATCGCTGCGCAGGAACTCCTCGAGGCTCGAGAGGGAACCGCTCGTCCTTCTCCACCGCCAGCGAATCGAGGCGAGGCTAAGGGTGGATCAGGTCCAGCCGGAAGTTGCCCAGGAACAGCTCCTTCCCGAAGCTCGGAAGCTTCCACTCCGACTCCCGCGCGGCTTCGGCGACGTCGCGGGCTTGGCTCTCTGAGACGGTGCTGGACACGGACGGTTCTCCTCTGCGACGGTTTCAGGTCCATTCAAGCCACCCGTCGCAGGAGGTTTACGTTGAAGCTCAGCGCTCGTAATCAGCTGAAAGGCACGGTCACCAGCATCAACAAGGGAGAGGCGATCGCCAACGTCGTGCTCGACGTCGCCGGGCAGCGGCTGGTCGCCTCGATCACGGTCGAGGCGGTTGACGAACTCGGGCTGCACGAGGGCAGCGAGGTCACCGCGATCGTCAAGGCGTCCGACGTGATCGTCGCCACTGGGGCCGACTGAGCCC
>Ga0187770_10000634_pt1 | contig 17309 bp, 11 predicted proteins | sample 0116_SJ02_MP02_2_FD_133154 | JGI IMG/M metagenome (GOLD analysis project Ga0187770, IMG submission 133154) | Tropical peat soil microbial communities from peatlands in Department of Meta, Colombia - 0116_SJ02_MP02_20_MG | ecosystem: Environmental > Terrestrial > Soil > Wetlands > Peat | place...
CTGCCTACTCTCACGGAGGGAGCAACCCACCTTGAGGTAGGGATCGACTTCTCCTTGTTGCCACACAAGATGCGCAATCAACGTGCCAATTCCTTCTGTCTGCGTTGGCAACAGCAAATTCGTAAGTTATTGATTATAAGAAGTATACGTCTAGGAAGAGAGCGGCTACGCAGAAACCTAGCACCCGGTTTCCGGTGGACAGAGAAAATGTTTTCAACTCCTCCTACGCCCTTCCCACTTGAGCCTCGGGACAGTCGGCCGCCTTCCCTCGTCTCTTCCATTGAACCTGGCGTGTCGACAGCTCCGCAGTTGGACGTTGCAAATGCTCACCGTTGCCACACCTGAGTTTTTCGACATCCATGGTGGGAGGCCACATACATTCTCTAGCGGACGGAGAATCAAGCACCTGGAACGAGTTTGTGTTGCTGCCTTTGTGCGAAGAACGAGATAACAAACTCACCGCAGCAAACGCTCCGCACATTGAAACGCATTCCTCGAACCAGAGTTGACGCCAATTCCCTCCTGAGTTCAGCACGGAACGCTCGCGCGGTTTGGCTCCAGCGAAGGTTAACATCCTTGAATTCAAAATAACAGTGGCACAAAGGGTAAAGGGCCTTGAAGACAACTTCTTTGGCCGAGAATATCCTCGCGGCGCGGAAAAGCCGCTTTCTTGATCGCGCAATCCATCCGAGCTCAGAATCTGTGCATACTTGCGCGCTGATATCTTCGCGGAAGCGCCGGACATCTTCGAGGTCAACTCCCAATGCGCCGAAGGGTGTGCGCTTCGCAACCACGGCTACGCTCCAGGGCCCGCAATGCGTGATCGAGCCCAAGACGCCGTCCGGCCAAAGAGGTTCACGATCTTTGCCTCGGAGAACAGGCATGGGGTTCTCGATTCCAAGCTCGCGCATTGCTTGAGCTGCCGCGAGTCGCCCTTGAGAGAACGACTCTCTCCGATCCATTGAAACCGAAGGGCCAAGAAGGATGGCTTCCTCAGGGTGCAGGGAATCCATCGAATCACAAGCAGACGAGCGGATTGAGAAGGCAATGCTTGCATTGCCCCCAATTGCCCGGCGGAACGCGGAAGTAAGTGAGGCCTTCGTCACGCTGGGTTTGATCTTAATGACTCCAGGTCGGTTCGACCAACTTGCATCGTCGCACCGGAAAAGCCGTATTTGGGTGATCGCACCGCCGTCTTCTTGACGTTTGCGCAAGTGCCGGATTTGCCCGCAGCCAGTTCAATACGTCGCCACCTAATCCAGGTTTCGTCTCGCTCGCAAGCCCATCTGTTTCTGCGTTAGTCTCTCGATCTCGGAGCATCTACTCCGGCCCAAACCACGCTAGCGCATATTGGCAGTACCGGACATCAATGGAGCCTGATCACTTCTCTTCGCTCTTGCGCATTTGACGTTTCGCCCCGCTGCCACGGTATCGAGACGAAACTCGCGCCCAAATGTCCACAGCCCACTTTCGCTGTGCTGACACCCGTTGACGCAACGCGAACTCACGTCTGCTAAGATTCCCTTTCACATTCCTGGACCATACAAGAATCGATCGTGTCTTCCGGTCGCGAGAGGTCCAGAAGTATTTGTACTCCTCAGTGCCTCGAAGGAAATCAACTTCCTGGGCGTGCAGCCGCTCAATCCCATCTTCGATCATCATTCCAGTGAGGACAGACCCGGCACCATCTCGCGAGAAGGCAGGGTCAAACCCTTTTTGATAGTCGTAGAGAACGGACCCCACGTGAAAGCCGTAGGAGCAAGCGGCTGGCTGGCCGTTGCAATCAAGCTGGGCAAAGTACAAATAGCCTGCCCGGGCCATGACCTCAGCTACTTCGTGATGAAACTTCAAGTATTCTGGCAGGTGGAAGTTCCCGCTTTCTCCTTTCCTTTGTCGGGAGAGCGTATGCAAGCGGGCCAAGGTGTCGATGGCAGGATGCACACTCTCAGGAGTCGAAAGGCATTCAAACCGAGCATTGTAAGTTTGCAGGAGCTTCTTTCGCCGCCACTTTATGAGCGAACGTCGCTTCTCCTTGGCAGCTTTGAGAAGAGCGTCCCATGTTGGCGGGAGCGGAACGTAAGGACACACCTGACTTGGTCCCTGCTCAGTCGGGAGATCCGCTTCAGCCGCATGCCGATTCACCATCTCGGTGATGGGAGAATCCTCGGACACATCCGCAAGTTCGATCCGGTCCCAAGCTTCGTGATGAGCGAATATAGCTTTTGCTAGGGCCTCCCGGACAGGCACCGATGCCCCACCATCAACGAGAAGGTCCAGATGGTCTGGGCACACAGAGGAACCGCGATAGCCAAGGAATTCCATACTGCGAACGGTGGCCAGTCCGAACGCGCGCCGAGTCGCAATTTGTAAAGGGGCGATTCCAACCACATGGTCGTTTTCATCCCTGGCGACGAGCACGAACATTCGCGATGCGCCCCCGAAATGCCGCCACCAGGTAGTCACCCACTCCCATGTCAAGAAGGGAACAGGTCGCGCGCACTGCGCAAACAGCCGTCGCCAGTCCGCCTCGATCCGGGCGAATTCGTCTTTCGTGTCGACAACAGAAACAGAAAGAGTGCTGGGCGCTTCCCTTAATCCCGCGCCTGCCTCCGCAGTGATCATTTCAACAAGTCCCCTCTTGTAATCGTTCAATTCTTACCTGGCCTGTCGGATGAGAGATCAGCGCTCCTCTCTCTTGATCCTTCGGTTCAACTGTCCTGCTTGTCTGAAACCGCCGCGCTTTTTTCGTACGTCCCTCTCAGGACGCGGGCGGGATTCCCCACCGCTATCATGTTGTCCGGAATTGGGTTGACCACAATGCTTCCAGCTCCCAACACACAGTTTGCCCCGACGTCTGCCATGACAATACTGCCTGCACCCACCCATGAGTTGGTGCCGATGTGGACTCTGGTAGCCAAACGAGGCTGATCCTGCATGCGCTGGCTTGGGTCCGAGAAGCGGTGTTGGTGCTTGCCGCTCAAGATTTGCACATGATCTGCCAAAAGCACGTCATCCCCTATCGTGACGAGCCCAGCTCTGGAAAAGGCGCCGATGTACACACGATGGCCCACCACAGCGCCAGACCGAGTGAACACGCTCCCGATGCCAATGAAACAATCCAAGGGGCAACGTTCGAGTGTCATCCAGTAATATGCGTTGCGAAAGTAGCTCCCGGTAAGGCCCGGAACGAGACAGAGGATTTCCCCTTGCCCTTTGAAGCAGACATCTCGATGAAAGACACGCCTGAGAAAGAGTTCAGCTAGGCCAAGCGGCGCGACCATGATGATGGCGACCAACTGCACAAGACGTTTCGCTGCTGCTCTCACTGCCTTTCAGTCTCCTTCGCTTCAAAACGCAATCTCCCCAGTTGCTCCTTACCCTAAAATGATGTTTTCATCCAATTCGCATCAGCTCATTGCACTCGCCAAACGGGCATAGAACTCTCTAAGCCGATGTCCGAGCTCCGTCCGGCCATGCGTTTTGGCAATCTCAAGGTGTCGGTCCCGAATCTGATTCTGCAAATCCACATCTTTCCAGAGAGAATACATCTTCTCGGCAAGATCAGAAGGATTCCCCGGCGCGAAATAAACTGCTTGGGCAAGCTCGCGGTTCGCAGGGATCTCGGAGACGACCGTGGGCAGTCCCGCAGCCATATACTCCAACAAGGAGTTCGAGCTGCCTTCACTCAATGACGTGATGATTCCTATATTCGCGGCCGCCAGCCACGGTCTCACGTCCGGTTGGGCTCCCATGAGCCGCACGCACCCGTCGAGCTTGAGTTCGTTGATCTGCGTTGTCAATTGCTCCTGCACAACCGGCCCCTCGCCGAGGATTAAGTACAATGCGTCCGGTAGTTTCTTGCGGAGGAGGTCCGCAGCGCAGACTAGCGTGGAATGGCTCTTCACGGGACGTAGGTTGGCTATCGAGATGAAGATAGGCACTCCCAAGGGAAGACCCAGCCTTTGGCGAGCGGCGACCCTCTCGGCGGGAGTCGCCGCCTTGAATTCCCCGAGATCAATCATGTTCGGGAGAATCTCAATCGCGCCCGGTCGTATCCCGTCTGCTGCCTGCGCAGCCATAGCCACTGCACGAGAATTGCATTGCCAGCGCGTGGTGAGTCGATTCGCTATGCGACGGACTATTCGCATCAAAACAGGGTCAGCCGTGCTTCCCAAGTTGCGCCGGGATTGCACGACGATTGGGACGCCGGCCAACCGAGCGGCTATGGGCCCTCCTAAGTTGGAATCCACAAGAAATGTCTGGACGATGTGCGGGCGGAAAATGGCCAGCTCCTTCTTCAGCGCGCGGAAAAGGCAGAGTGTCCGGAATAGCCCGGCTCTTGATGACGCACAGAAGTGGCCCACCAAATGGGCGCGGTAGGGGAGGGCGTCCGGCTCGAATCTCTCCGTCGGCCTTAGCACGAAAAGCTCGGGCTCAAAATACCGCCGGTCGAGCGCCTCGATCATGTGAGCCAGTTGATGCTCCGTTCCCCCATTTGTCCAGTCCCAGATGCGGTCCACCACGAAGGCTATCCGCAAACGCTCGGGCGATGAACGGTGGCCAGCACTGACATTCGTTTCCCGGCGGGCTTCGACTCCTGCTCTCATCACGCTAAACTCAGCGAGAGCAGGCGAGAAGGCACCGGATGGATCTCCAATCACATTCCCGCTGATCGCAATCCTGGGCAACAAGAAGGATTCTTCCCCTCCCGAAAAAAGGCCAGCCTTCGTCGTCACAGCATAGGAGTATCCCGCGTCTCGCACGAACTGAGTCACATGCCTTGCCGCCTTTCCCCAAGGATAGGCAAATCCAGAAACAGGTTCCCTCAAGTGGTTTTCAAGCTCCATTCGGGAGTTCGCTATTTCGTTCCAGGCGACTTCCGGACTGGCCCGAGTCAATAGCGTGTGATTCGACGTGTGGGAACCGAATTGTACACCGCCCTTGCGCATGGCACTGACTTCTTCCCAGTTTAGAAACGATCTGGGCACATCGTTCGCATCAGCCAGACTCAGCTTCTCGAGCCGGGATACAAATGCCTCGGCCTCCTGGCTGGAGCGATTCAGCAGCATCTGGCGGAGACACGAGAAGTGAAAGTCGTTTTTAGAAAGAGGTGGATACCAGGAGAATTCCCGATTGAACGATTCAACCCATTCTCGTTGGACCGAATCTCCTGCAAGCGTTTCCAGGCATGAGTGAAGGCGCTCCTGCCAGAGTCGCCGCTGACTGCCAATCATCCCGACTGCAAGAAACACGGTTGCAGGTGTTTCGTATTCTTGAAGCAACGGCAGAGCGTGAGTGTAGTTGTCTCGCCACCCGTCATCGAAGGTGATCGCGCAGAGAGGTTTTTTGTCCTTAGTTGGTTCTGAGGCGCACCTGATCAGCTCACCGATGTGGACAACTCGAAACCTTCCGTGGGCCCAATTCAGGAATGACTCAAAAAGAGCCACAGGAGTGACCATCTCCGAATCGTAGCAGCTTCGGCCATCTGGCAAGACACGATGAAACATGAAGATGGGAAAGCCCTTCTTCGCGATGATCTGCGCAATCAGGCGCCGCGCTGGCGCAAGGGCCATCGATGATTTCAGGAATTGGCGCACCAAAAGTGGCTCCCCTCTTTTTGCGCAATATGTCTGCCAATCCGCCCGCGCAGCGGTTCACACTGAACAGTTGCAAACGTCCTATTTACAGTAAGTTGCGGGGGTGTGAAGTGCGCTTCGTTGACGTGTAAGACCTGAATGAGAAAACGGATTCCGTCGTACTGGAACTTACTTCCCCCATTCGAATCTTCTCGCAATGGCAGCATTGTATACGCAGCCCAACATTCCGCGCGCCGAATGTGGGACCCGCCGAACTTCATGGGTAGATCTGCCCACTTTGTCATGATTCGTGAGTGTTGTGCGCGGGTCGTTCAACGGTTAGAATCGCTGCCGCACCGCATCCAAGACTCTGGAGACTCACACAGTAACTGCCGTACGATTGGCGTTAAGAAAAGAGAAGCGTCCTGATTGAGCCATGGAGACGGGGACAGAGATAAACATGAAACCCTTGATTCCCCTCCACCTATTTATGAGTGGGTTGACTGCTGTCCTGGTCGTAATCCTTCCCTTTCTGCACTGTGCACATGCCTCAGCGTGGTTTGTCAAACCGGTGCACATGCATCGCAGCCTTGCCCTAGCAACGCTCGAAGGTTTTGCAAAGGGAAATCTGAGTTTGCTTTCCCTTCCAGGAGAGCCTGCACCAGTCCCAACAACTCCGGCCCCCACCACACGAATGCTCACGGCATGTGGAACCCTGAATAGACCTAGGACCACATACGCTCTCGGAAATGATGTTTCGTCGCCCGGCACTTGCTTCGTCGTCGGGGCGCAAGACATTACCCTGAATCTGAACGGGCACATGATCGAGTTTGCGACCGTGCCGCAGAGATATGCCCGCTACGGGATCAGCGGATTCGCATGCTGGGACCCAAGCCTATCGAATGGAGAGGCAAACGGCGCACCATGCGGTGGTCCCTTCGACAACTTCGTGCTTGTCGGCCCCGGCAACATCGTTCAGGGCCGCGGCGCGTCACCCTACTCACATCCGGTTCGTTTCGGCCAGGGACTTTTTTCCGGACCCGTTATCCACGATGTGGATTTCACGTGGCATGCCGAGTCTTCGATTGCTGTTGAAATCAATTATGCGGGAGCGCCCGTCACTGGCGGAGCCAAGATTTTCAATTGCACATTCCACAACAACGTGACGGCTATTCATAACCGTCACGGGCAAGAAGGGCAATCGGTCAAAGTCGAGCAGGCCAAGAGTGTTTTGAACCCCACTTTCATTTACCGAAACACGGTGATCGGTGGCGCGCAAGGCGGTCTTTACACGGAAGCCCCTGGATCGGAGGTTTATGCCAACAATGTTTCGCAAGCTGGAACTTACTCGAATGATTTCGGGATCTATGCATGGGGGCCTCGTATGGCTGTCCACGACAACGTCGTTAGGCCCGCGCAGGGCCGGGGCATTTTCATTTCTGGAGTCGTCGCCCCTACGACCGGCACGACCGTATCTTCAAATCGCGTTGAAGTCATCGAAAAGGCCAACAATGGTGAGTACAACGGTTGCGAGCTGGGTGGCGCCTATGGGGTCCAGTTTGACGACAATGCCTCCCACGCCACCAGCGGAAACAACGTTGTCACCGCATATGCAAAGGAATGTAACGGGGCCGGGCTGCGCTTGACTGGATACGGCCCTGCCAATCAAAGCGCGAACAATACGTACACTGGAAAACTGCTGTCCGGATTCACGCCCGGAGCTATAGCAACCGGCCTCAGCCTAAATTCCGGCGCACAGCCGCCTTTCGTTGCCCGCAACGACACCTTTATCGGAGACACCTCGTCTGTGTACGTGGATTGGGATGGAGCAGCGCCGCTGACCTGCATTTCTTGCACGCTTGGTTCAGGCGCCACGCCGGAGAAATATCGCACGTTTTCCTTCTCGAACGGCGGTGTGCCAGTGAAAGCAGGTGGGCTGCATTTTCAAGATACAAGTTTCACCGGGCTAGCTTCCAAGACGTCGACAAACATGCAGGCACAGGACGAGAACCACAGGTTCGCGGAGTACTGGATTGACTGGACGTACACGCTCTCGGTCCAAGATCAGACCGGCAAACCCGTCAGCGGAGCCGCCGTCAGAATAACGAACGCACTCGGCGAGTCCGTTTATTCTGGCACTACCAACCACGAAGGCAAGATTTCTGCAGTCCTCAGCGAATTCCGAATGTACAACACGCCGACCGAAGTCAAGACTGAACGGCAAACCCCACATCACGTGGACATTCTCAAGAAGGGCTGTCAACAGGATTTGAAGAGCTCCGTGGTTTCGGTGACGCAAACCACAACGCAAACAGTTCAAGTAGCATGTGCGCCAAAGTGAACCGAAGGCTGGGAGGAAGGCGAATCCAAATCGATTCCGCTAGAGAATCGCAAGACAGCAATTAACTTGAAATGGTGCCGTGCCGCCAGCCTAGAGCCCGAGCTTTCTGCTGAACGCAGTCGCCACGCAAATGAAGGTCTTCATGTCCTCGGAACTTTGCACGAGCAAGCAGTGACGCGAGTGCTTGGACTGCCTGGATTCGCCGAGCATTCTGATCCAACCCAGCCATGAGACCCACAGCCGCATTCCCCTAACATCTGGATTTTCAATTAGTTCCACATAATCTCATACGAACTTTTCGACGTGCGGCAGGTGTGTGGAAGTTCGAGATATCAACAACCTGTCCTCAGAGACAGGTGGAGGGACCACAGAAGACAGGCCATAAACTGTCCCTCAGAGCAATTGTGGCAAGTCTCCCTCGGCTGGTAGCGTCAACGGGGGGAGAATTCCAATGATTTCACAAATGCGCCAAAATATTCGCACTCGCGAAGCGAACTCTTATACCGCAATTCTGCTCGTTCTCTTAGTTGTCATAATGCTGGGCACGAACTCTTGTGCCGGGATTACGTCGGCAAGCAGGACAGCTCCGACCGGCCCTGCAGCACTCGCAATCACGACTACCTCATTAAGCAACGGCACTGCTCAAGTAAGCTATTCGGCCTCGCTGTCTGCTACCGGAGGAACACCGCCCTACGGCTGGAGCGTATCGTCAGGCCAGCTGCCACCTGGGCTTAGTCTCGGGGCCACGTCAGGAACAATTGCGGGTACACCGACGCAGTCGGGCTCATATTCGTTTTCAATTACGGTAAGCGATTCAGCTAGTCCTCCCCAAACGGCCACAGCCCCACTCAGCATAACGGTCTCGGCAGCAGGTTCCTCATTAAGCATTTCAACGTCCTCGTTGCCGAGCGGGCAGCAAGGGTCGGGATACTCCACGACTCTCTCGGCAAGTGGCGGAACAACGCCTTATAGCTGGTCGGTCACTTCAGGTTCGTTGCCCGCCGGGCTCACGCTGGGCAGTTCTTCCGGACAGATCACAGGCACCCCCACTGGATCCGGCACCTCTTCCTTTACTGTCCAAGTGAAGGACTCCAGCTCTCCCGCCCAAACAGCATCCAAGACGTTGAGCATCACCATTGCCGCCTCCGTGAGCACTCTGCAGATCACCACGTCCTCTTTGGCGAGTGGGCAACAAGGGACGGCATATTCCGCGACCCTCTTAGCCACCGGTGGAACAACGCCTTATAGCTGGTCGGTCACTTCAGGTTCATTGCCCGCCGGACTCACGCTGGGCAGTTCTTCTGGACAGATCGCGGGCACTCCCACTGGATCCGGCACGTCTTCCTTTACAGTTCAGGTTCAAGATTCGAGCTCTCCGGTACAGACGGCTTCGAAGACCTTTAGCATCACCATTGCTACCTCTGCAAGCACCCTGCAGGTCGCTACGTCTTCGTTGGCGAGCGGGCAACAAGGGACGGCATATTCCGCTACCCTCTCGGCCAGCGGTGGGACTACTCCTTATAGCTGGTCGATCACTTCAGGTTCTCTGCCCGCAGGGCTGACGCTGGGCAGTTCTTCCGGACAGATCACAGGCACCCCCACCGGGTCCGGCACCTCTTCCTTCACCGTCCAAGTGAAGGACTCCAGCTCCCCCGCGCAGACTGCCTCAAAGTCGCTCAGCATTACAATTTCAACCGCCGTGAGCACGCTTCAGATCATTACTTCGACGTTGCCTGACGGGCAGCAAGGTACGACGTATTCTGCAACCCTTTCAGCAACGGGCGGGAAAACGCCATACACCTGGTCAATCACTTCAGGCTCGCTGCCTACGGGACTCTCTCTGAGTGCTTCTTTAGGGCAGATTACCGGCACTCCGACCGGGTCCGGCACGTCTTCCTTCACCGTCCAGGTTCAGGATTCGAGCTCTCCGGCTGCCAGTGCTTTACAGGTGCTGTCGATCTTTGTGAATGTGCCGGGCGCCGGAACGCCGATTACTTCCTGCCAATCCTTGAGCAGTTCGGGAACGACGTACGTTTTGCAGAACGACGTGAGCGCTTCGGGAACGTGCTTCAGCATCTCCGCTGACAATGTGACTCTCAACCTCAACGGTCACACGGTTACTTACGGAACCTCGAGCCAGTCGAGCCCCGTTCACGGAGTGGGCGGGAGTTCCTCGAATGCGGTCATTTATGGCGGCACCATCACGCAGGGAAGCGGGACTCTAAGCATGGGCTCGGATTGCGTGAACATAAGCACTTCATCGGGGTCCTTCACGGGACCGACCGTCCACGATCTGACGCTCACTTGGAGCGCGCCAGAATCTCAGGGCATAAGCGTAAGCTACGATGAGGGTTCGGTCGCAGGCGGCGCGATCATCTACAACAACACCCTGTACGACAACAGCTCATACATCTGCTCCGAGGTGGCATGCCGCGACGCGTTGCAGGGCGCGAGCCTCCTCGTCATGTCGGCCAATTACTCGACCACACCCTCGCAAATCTACAACAACACGATAAGTGGCGGCCCGCAGGGTGGAATCGGCTGCGATTCGCCAGGGTGCGTCATTTACGGAAACAACATCAACCCAGGGAATTCAGCCATATCCTACTCAAACGATTTTGCAATCTGGTGCTGGTCGTCGTGCAACGCCTATAACAACACAATTATGACGCCCCTGACGACCAGCTCGCAGGCGCGCGGCATCCAACTCAGCGGAACCGAATGCGAGGCTCTCAGTAGGCCAGGATGTGCGGGGCGCAATGTTCACAACAACACGATAGGCGTAATCGAGCACTGTAACAACGCGGAGTATGGCAGTCCGCAGGGAACTCCGAATGGCTGCGAACTCGGTGGAGCTTATGGCATCCAATTCGACGACACGCCAGCGAATGCGACTGCACAGAACAATACGATTGTCGCTTGGTCTTCGGATGCCATCGGAACGGGGTTGCGCGTGACCGATTCCGAGACCCTAACCAACGTCAGTCAGAACAACAGCTACACGGCTCGCTTGGTCTCGAGCCCTGGCTCAAGTGACCCATGCACATATCCCCAAGACAATGGCAATTCCACCTGTGCTTTTGGAGCAGCGTTTGACGGTCCGACTCCAAACGGCATCACGATTCAGTCGGACACTTTCACTGCTGATACTGCGGATATATTCATCGGAGCGACCGGCGCACCGGACGAGACATTCCTATCCAGTACATTCAACAAGGGAACGTACAACCCGATCAACAACTGGCATCTCCTGGTCGCTCGTCCCTACAGCAGCGGCACGAACATCATCCGTCTGAGAGACTCTGTCTTCGGAAGCGGCGTAAGTACGGCTGTCAACATGTTCGATATTCCGGCGCAAGGAAACTACGGGAACGGAAGCTGCTGCATGGTCAGCGTCTATATCGACTGGACGCAAACTGTCACGGTCAACAAGAGTAGTGGTGGAGCAGCGGCAAGCGCGACCGTCACTTTCACCGACTCGCTCGGCAACACTTACAGTGGCTCGACTAACTCAAGCGGCGTGGCGACTGTGGTTGTGACACAGGAAAGGCACCATAACGATAGCAGCGCCAATCAGCTTGAGACAAGAACTCCATTCAGCCGCACCGTTTCTCTCAGTGGTTGCACGACAAGCTCGACCACAGGTCTCCAGATCACAGGAACCGGCTCAGCCACCGTAACACTTTCCGGTTGCTAGGGCCGATTCCGCAAACCTATTCTGCCCTGGGGAACCGCAAACGAGGCGATTCCCCAGGGCAGACGCGTTTCCAGAGTTGTAAAGCGGACAGACAAGCTCGCTTGTGTGCGTAGGTCCTTGATTGAAAGTTTGCGGCGCGAGGTGAGTCGCGACACCCGATTGTTTGATGCTCAACGGAACGTCGCTACCATGCCTGTGCTGACGTTTCGGTCATGTTATGTACCGTTGCCCGCTCCTCAGAATCGGCGTACTGGGCGTTGCTCAACATCTTCGCAAAGCGGGGGACACCAATCTCAAACTGTAAACCTACTCAGCGTTTGCATTCGCGGGGGACTATTCTCAGAAGCTGGCATTGCCAGTCGGCATGTTCGAGGGCTCACTCGTGCGTGTGCCGTCGGGCTCTGCCTTTAGACAAGCTTCCCGAAGGACGCGAAAGCCAAAGCGATTGCTTCCTCGACTTGGCAAGATCCTGAACCGGCCGAACGCCTTTGCAATGTGAATTGTCTCAAACGCCAGGAATCCTGCGGCCCTGAAGGCTCTAAACGAAGGCAAGTTAGGTGATTCGATGCAAGCAACAACGGCACGGCACTTGTGGATCGCGCTTTCCCTTAGCGCCGTCGCCAAAAGGGCCGGCATGAGTCCTCGGCCCCTCGACGGAGGCATCGTGAATGCCTTGTAGACGTAGCCTATTCCCTCGTCGAAGCAGACCGTCAAGTCGTCCATCAAAACCGTCGGGCTGTGCGCCACCCATACGTAGCTTTCTACGACTCCGTCGATCATGGCCCCGAAGCACTCGTCACCCTTATCGATAGCCCGTCTCGTGAATTCTTTCGTGACGTCCGCGCCCTCACGCCGGGTCAACTCCTCGATCTCATCGATTCGAAGAAGTCGAACATCATGGACTTGATCGTCCAAGTCCACATGGCGTTGTGATAGATCCACCGCGACACAAGTAAAAGACTTGAACGGCAAAAGCAAGTTGATGAGCCGGTATGGAACATACATCGCTGTGCCCCAAGGCCCCAGATACCTTAGGCGTGAATTCATTTGCCCCCATCCGTTGAGGATGAAGCCCCTCAGTTCAGTTTTTAAACTCATTAGATTCCTGCGTGCGGAGTTGCGATTCCTCCCAGGCGTCCCTTCATGCTGCCAGCCAGGCATCCTGTTTACCAGGCACCATACACTTAGCTGATCCTCTGAAGGGAGCATTGCCTTCTCTGCTGCGTCTGATTGCCACCAGGCCCCCTATTGAGACTGTCGATTCGATGCCTCTTAACAAAGCTACGAGGTTTTCCTTGGCACCCTGACAATCTGCTGTGGAACAAGAAAAGGACCAGGAGATCTTATCTGTGTGAAGCTTGTGCTAGAGGCTCAATCGCGACTTCGCTATCCTGCTTTCTGGCTGGGGGGTTGGAGTTCTCATTCCCAAGAAAACTAGCTCATGCAGAGCCCTTCATTCGGGAATCTTTGCGTCGCTCGCTGGGGGCATCGGAAGTCTAAGCAGCCTTCTCTCAATGAGACCGCTTCGAATCCTCTGGCGCTCATTTGCATCAAGCGCCCCGAACCAAAGGCTCGGGACGAAGACGGCCAGCCCAGCCATTGCCGACAAGACTAGTGTGCCATAACCATTAATAGGCACAAGTCCTTTCATCAACAAAGCTCCGAGCACAAAGCCAATTGTAGGGGGAATACTCGGCACCACCGACGATTTGAAATAGTCCCACCACCGCACGCGGAAGATCTTCAAGAAGGCGGCGGGGAAGATCCAACCTCGAAAGATTACTGCTGCGGCCGTGGTGCCAGCAGCTACTCCATAAATGCCAAAAGGCCGCGCGAGTGCGATGCTGGCGCCCAGGTTGACGGCCGCCTCACCCAACGTACACCACGTGTTGACACGGTGCTTGCCGAGGCCGTAGAGCAGGTGCGCAGCCATCATTTCTGTCAGGGCCACAAACTGGCCAACAGCAAGAATTCTCATGACCGTCCCGGAAACGGGTCCATACGAGGGCCCCATCCATATTCGAATAAAATCCGGCCCAAGACAGCACAGCGCCGCGGCACCCAAATAACCAATCAGCAGCGCATATTTGCTGCCCCTAACGAGCATGTGCGCCGTTTCTTGTTCCCGGCCTTGCGCGTCAAGCTCGCTGGCAAGAGGCGCGACGATCGAGGTGCTCCCGTTGATGAGGAGTCTCAGGTACTGCACCAAGCGGGAGCCGATCACGTATAGCGTCACCTGGCTTATGGGCAAAAACAGGGCTATGACTATGTTATCCACTTCATAGTTGATGGAGCTTCCGATGCTGATCAAAAAGGAATGCGTGCTGTGAGAAATGATGGGGCGGAGGATAGTTTTGTCCCAAGTCCTGATGGACACCCTGAGGCCACTCAGTACGCGATGCACCAAGATGACCTCAATCACATGGCCTGCAAGTGATGTCAAGAGCTGGATGAGCGCGAGAGTCACCAGCCCGTATCCAGCCAATAAAAACGCAATCACGAAAACCGTCCGGAGTATAAGCACGCCGATTGCAACTGCATTCCGAAGGTCCCAGCGTGACACGCCTACAAGCGCAGCTTGAAACGTGGCGAAAAGGAAATCTGTTCCCAGGATAACGGCAGCCAGCACAATGGTTATGCGCGCATCCCTCAACAGTCCTGCCGGAATGTGGAAAAAAGGAAGGGCAAAAGCCGCGAGAAGGAATCCGACACCAAAGCATATCAGAGCAAACCCGCCGTATAGGATCAGCGTCGTGCTGACGAGGTTGTTTAGCGCGGTGTTATCCCGTTGTGCATGGAACCTCGAAATGAAACGAACCAGGGCCGAGCGCAGCCCAACGTCGACCACCCCCATGTAACCAGTGAGCTGCAGAACCAATGCCCAGATGCCGTACCTGGTGTCTCCGAGGCGATGCACTACAAAAGGGGAGATGAAGAACGCAACGACAATGTTGACAGCGAGACCAAGCCAATTGCTGAGCACATTGCGGGCAATACCAGAAGCAGAGAAGTGCGAACCGCGTGCCGTCCCGGTTTGCGGGCTGTTCGTGCTTGTCGTCATAATTGTCTGCTCAGACAAATCATATGTTCAAGGAGCGAGCATCTCCAGAAGTAGCTTTGGAGGATGAATCCTCCGGAAACGTTGCATCCTAATTCCGGCGTTGTTTCTCCCTCGCATTCTCTCCCAGAGCTTCGGATAAACGGGAGATGCAGAGCCGAGTCTTGCCTGACGACTCCCGCTCGATCTCCTCTGTCTGCTCGAAGTTCCACTTCACGGACTGCCCGAGAAACACTTGAAGTTTCTTGCCGAGGTTTTTCAAGTCATCCTGTGAGAACCCGTCGCCGGCTACGAACCGAATCCTGAACGATTCTAGTGTCTCCTGAATTACCTGCAGTTTTCGAATGCCCGGACAAACCTGGATCACACGATTCGTAAGCGAGACGCCGGGAACAACATCTCCGCTCGGAAGACGGAAATTGTCCGTCGTGCGGCCGATGATTTGGCCGATAAGAGGATAGCCTCTGCCGCAACGACAATTGCCCGCCGGGAGCAGAGTGCAATCGTTCACCTTATAACGGATGAGAGGCATGCCGTAGTTCAGTAGGTCGGTTACCAGAAGCTCGCACAGCCCTTCAGTCTCACTTTTGTCCACGCGTTGAAACTCAACATAGGCAGCAAGCGGGTTCAAATGCATTCCTCTGTGGCGCTCGCACTCTGCGGCGATCATTCCAAAATCGCGGGCGCCGTAACGTTCAAATACGGCACAGCCCAAAGCCGTCTCAATCGTTCTTCGCTGAGCAGGGAGCAGCGGCTCCGCCGTGCAAATGGCGCTCCGCGGACGGTGGCAAGGGCGGCCGCAACTTAACAAATATTCACAAAAGAGCGCCAGCGGGCTTGGATAAGCATAGATAGCGCGGGGCCGAAAGTGATTCAGCGTCTGCCGGTACTGCTCCAGGACCTTTTCGCTGAGCAGGGACGTGGGGGCCCAGATGCGCCGCATGAGGTAACGATCGTACAACCTCCAGCGCCAGCTCGGGTTCTCACTGTAATCCTGGCGCGCGCCCCAAAGATAAAACACCTTGTCGCCCGGCCACATGCCGGCCCACGTGTCGAACTTCAGCTGGACTCCCACCTTTTCCGGGACACATTCGGGCGAGCGCAAGAGGCGAATGGGGGTGTCCGTCGTTCCACCGGTCGCGGCGGAAAGCAGCTCTTCGCGCTTGTAGCGGCGTGACCACATATCTTCCAGATGCATGCGAATGTCATCCCGAGTGAGCGCTGGGATACTTGCAAAATCAACCGGGGATGTGATTCGAGATGGTTGAACTCCAGCCTCATCGAAACGTCGCTTGTAGAAAGGCGTTGTATCGTACGCGTGCTGTACCAGGCGCTTGACCGATTGCCACTGCAGATCGCGATTCTGGTCAGGCGACATCCCCTCTCGCCGGTCCAGTTCGCGCATCCTTCCGCGCAACCCTCGGTGCGTCGTTGGAATGAGCGTCGGCGCCACCAAGCTCATGTACGCTTGATTGAAGAATCTCGCGCTATATTCGGATGCGCTCATCGTGTTCTCATCCATCTCGCTCAATCTAATCGACTTGCACCATGGGAAGACGGATTGCGGGCCATCCAGTGGATTCGGACCGGGCACGCTGCCGAACAGGGTGAGATTGCTTCATCTGTGGGCAATGTTGATTTCTCCGGCCGTGCTCACCGGCTGGGGCGCCACTCCGCTTTCCGCGGACTCGTTGATGACAAACCGGTACTTTCCTGAGGCTTCACTTTGAATGGATTCCACCGCTTCGATGTCGAGCATGGTCCGAGCATTCAGATACAATCCCAGTCGTCGCCGCAGCTCCTCGACCGTCGCAGCCCCATAGGCACGGCCCGGCACAACTCTAAGAGTGACTTGCGCCGGACCCTTTTGAACGAATTGAACCTGTCTTACATCTTCCATGTCCGCTACAACCAGCGTAAGCGCAGGCCCGGAAATGCTTCGCCCGTAATCCAAGACAAGAAAATCGGTCGTTCGACCTTGCACATCTCCCAGCATTGGCAGACCCCGGCTGCACGGACATTTTTGATCATCCGCCCACGATCCAACATCTCCGACCTCGTAGCGGATTAGAGGCATGCTGAAATTCATCAAGTCCGTGATGACGATCTTCCCCCCAGGTCCATTCATGGAGCGGGTCGGGACAATCTCCACAAGCAGCGCCTCTGAGTTGACGTGCATGCCCGTGTGGAACTCACATTCGCTGGCGATGACACTCACCTCTCGGCAGCCGTAACGGTTGAACACGCGTCCGCCAAACACATCCTCGAGAAACTGTCTTTGTCCGGGCAGTAAGACCTCGGCTGTAGTGATAATCGAATTGAATTTGATGTCGTCGATCCCCCGTTCACGCAGGTAGCGAGCAAACAGAACGGCGGCTTGAGCGTAAGCGAGGAGGAATCTGGGGCGTTTCTTGCGCAACCGAGCAATGTAGTCATCCCAACCCGATTCACTCACGTTAGAGGTATTCAGGCTCACGTTGCGGTACAGAAATGTGTTCCGGAGCCAATCCCATAGGCCCCGACTTTCGGTTTGATCAAGGCGCGCTCCCCACAGCACGGCCAGCCAATCGCCGGGACGGAACCCCGCCCAGCGGTTATGGCGAACTGTGCTGGCCAGACGAGAATCAAATCGTTCTC
>Ga0187770_10000635_pt1 | contig 17305 bp, 15 predicted proteins | sample 0116_SJ02_MP02_2_FD_133154 | JGI IMG/M metagenome (GOLD analysis project Ga0187770, IMG submission 133154) | Tropical peat soil microbial communities from peatlands in Department of Meta, Colombia - 0116_SJ02_MP02_20_MG | ecosystem: Environmental > Terrestrial > Soil > Wetlands > Peat | place...
ATCATCCCGCGCGACAAGGCGATTTCCTACGGCATCACCGGACCGCTCCTGCGCGCGACCGGCCTCGCCTACGACCTTCGAAAGGCGCAGCCCTACCTGGTGTACGACCGGATGGAATTCGAGGTCCCGACCGGCGACCGGGGCGATAATTACGACCGCTTCACCGTCCGCTTCCGCGAGATCTACCAGTCGATGCGAATCGTCGAGCAGGCAATCAAGCAGGCGCCCGAGGGGCCGGTCTCAATCGACGATCCGCGGGTCGTGCTGCCGCCCAAGCAAAAGGTCTATGGCTCGATCGAAGGGCTCATGAACCAGTTCAAGCTCATCATCGAGGGCATCAAAATCCCGCCCGGCGAGGCCTACCAAGCGATCGAGGGGGCCAACGGCGAACTGGGCTTCTATGTTGTGAGCGATGGCAGCGGGCGGCCATATCGGGTGCGGGTCCGTCCGCCATGCTTCCTCGCGATGGGAGCGCTCGGCGAGATGCTGATGGGGCGGATGATCGCGGATATCATAACGACGTTTGGAATGATTAACATGATCGGCGGCGAGTGCGACCGCTAGTCGCGGTCCGGGGCGCGTAGCGATCGAGGGTCGGCGGATGTGCCCGGAATATCGAGGGAATCCGGGGCGGGCCGAGCTTCGAGGGTAGGCTCTCGCATCGCGAACGAGTATACTCCAACGGTTGAGTCAGGTTTAACCGGGGGGGTCCTTTGCGGACGGCAAGCCGGGACAATCGCATCAGGATCGGGAGACTCGCGCGAGCGTTGGCGATCGCGCTCGCGGTGATGGTCTCGCCGCGGGTTGCGCGCGCGCAGTCGTCCTTCCCGCGCGTCGCCGCCAATTCGTCCGGATGGGTCGACTTCGGCAATGGCAGCATCATCCGCCTCGCATCGAGCACATCGAGCGCGGACGGATACGGCGAGAGCATCATCGCGTCGCCCGGGGATTTTCAGGCGCGGCTGCGCACGGACCCGACGGCGAATTTCCGCCAGGGTGCGTCGGGCCCTTGCGTCGCGGGCGAGAGTGATTGCGTCGGCCCGTTCACCGACTGGGGTCTCCGATTCACGGCGAGCCATCTTCCGGCTGCCGGCGATTCGACCCAGGTGGATATCTATCTCGACACTTCGTTCGCCGCGACGCATGCGGATTATCGCTTCGATTGGGACTCGGCGCTGAATGACTCGACCGGCCAGTTCCTCCAGGATTATGTGTTCAACGTCGGCACCGGGAGCGCGCTGCCGAACGATCCATGCGGATTCATGAAAACCGCCCATTTCGTGGTGTCCGCATCGAATGCCAGCGGCAGAGAAGGTTCCTATCCCGAAGATCCAGCGAGGGCGCCCCAGTGCATCACGCGCTCGGGATGGTACACGTTCCGCCACGAGTTCCACGCCGACGCAAGCGGGAACCTTAAGGTCGATATGTCGGTCATCAAAACCGCGACCGGTGTGACGGTCGCCAACTGGTCGTTTCACCCGGCCTGTTCGCCTCCGCAATCGGCGGGGCTATGCACCGAGGATCAGCCGCTGCCGATCGCCGCGGTCGGCGGGAACGCGTTTGGATGGTTCGCGAACCAGGAGATCGACATGCTCCCGGTCGCGAACATAATGCTCCGGCCGCTCAAGCCGCAGAGCGCCGCGGACTGCGAGAAAGGCGGGTGGAAGAACTTCGCCGATCCCTCCTTCAAAAGTCAGGAGGCTTGCGAGAGCTTCGCCGAGCTTGAGCTTCAGGATTAGCGATTAACTGGCGCCGCCCCCGGCGCGAGCGAGGACGCATTCGCCGTCCAGGGGCCGCTTTGCCGCGCTTCATCGCATGGCTATCATCGACCTGAAGAGATGTCCTCCACTGCTGCGATCACTGTCGCCGAAGCTGCGCCTGAAACCACTGCGCCGCGCAGAGTACTGATCGTTCTGCTGGGCGCGATCGGCGACGTCGTCCGCGCACTTGCGCTGCTCGGCCGGATTCGCCGCGCATGGCCCGACGCGCATCTCGCCTGGGCCGTCGAGCCGAAGTCGAGCGCGATTCTCGAGGGTCATCCCTGGCTCGATGAACTGATAATCTACGATCGACGCCGCGCCCCGTGGGGGTTCGTGTCATTTCTGCTCGAGGTGCGCTCGCGGGGATTCGACCTGGTGCTCGACCTCCAACGCCATCTCAAGAGCGGCGTCACGTCGTGGGTCTCGGGCGCAGCCGATCGCTGGGGATTCGCCGCAGCCAACACGAAGGAATTCAACCACCTGTTTTCGAATCACCGGATCGAGCCTCAGCCGCGCATGCGTCTTAAGCTTCTCCAGTATCAGGCGTTTGGCGACGCGCTCGGAATCCCGGCCGCTCCGGTCGAGTTCGGCCTGGAGCCATCGATCGATGAACGCGCGCGGGCGCGGGAGATGCTCGCGGATGCGCCGCGTCCGCTTATCGGCGTGATTCTCGGTTCGTCGTGGCCGAGCCGGATTTACTTTCCGGAATCGATCGCGGCGGTGATTAGCGGAGTGCGCAGCTCAAGCGATGGTTGTACTCCGCTGTTCCCGGTTTTGCTCGGCGCATCGAGCGAGACGCCTCTGGCCGATGCGGTGATATCGCATTTGGGCGGCGCTCCCGCACTCAACCTCGCCGGCCGCACCGGGCTTCGCGATCTGGCCGCGATTTTCGCCGAGTGCGCCGTCGCCTTTGGCCCGGACTGCGGGCCGATGCATATCGCGGGCGCAGTGGGCTGCCCGATTGTCTCGCTGTGGGGTTCGACTGCGGCGGAACGTTCCGCGCCCTGGGGCTACCAAGATTTCGCGCTGACCGGCGATATCCCGTGCCATCCCTGCTATCTCCGCGACTGCCCCATCGGACGCGAGTGTATGCGGCGGATAGCGCCGCAGGACGTCATCGCGGCGATTCGACGAGCCGAGCACGGCCGCGCGATCAGCGCACCGCCGATTGCGGACGGTTCGGACGCCCAGCGGACGGCATCGCGATGAGGTCCGTGGGCGCCGAACGGGCAGAACGGGACGGGTGGTCGCTGTTCTTTCCTCGCGGCGCGGCGGGCGAATTCGGATCTCATGAGGAACTGGGCGCGCTCGCGATCGACGCGGCCAGCGGGCGATGCGGCCGTGTGATGCGCAGGTCGCGCGACGCGACGACCTTCCTCACGCGTTTGCGCGGCGACCCCGGCACGGGTACCGAAATTTTTTTCAAGGTGATCGATCCGCCCGGCGGATGGCGCGGCATCAAGCGGCGGTTGCGCGGATCGCGCGCGGCGCACGTCGCAGCGATAAGCGAGGCGTTGCGCCGCGATGGCCTGCAAGCCCCGGTGGTGCTCCTGTTTGGATGCGAGCCGGCGACGGGACGCGAGATAATCTCGACGGTCCGCATCGCCGGGCGGACGCTGATACGGTGGCTTCGGCAGGATGGGCGGATGCTTGAGCGCAAGCGCGCCATGCTCCGCGCGCTCGGCGCCGAAGTCGCGCGGCTCCATCGCGCCGGCTATCTCCACGGCGACCTGACGCCGTACAACGTCATGGTGATGACCGGCGACGCACCCCGCTTCGCTTTTATCGATCACGACCGCACCCGAAAATCACCGGCGGCGCGACTTTTGAGGCCCCGGATGCGCAACCTCGTCCAGCTCGGCCGCTTCGACCTGGCTGGACTCACGATTACCGATCGGATGCGCGTGTGGCGGGGATACGCTGGCGAATTCGGACTCAGGAATGAGCGCGCCGCTTTGAGAAGGGTCGCCCGGATGCTCGCGGCGAGAATCGCGCGCGAGGGTGCGAGCGGCAAGCTCCACTCGGCGCGACTGGCGGCTGCCGATGGGATGAGAGAGGCGTGATGGCGGAAGCAACCAAGATTTCAGTCGTGATACCTGCCTACAACGAGGCCGGTACAATCGGCGCCGTGATCGATCGCGTCCTTGGCTGCGGCTTCGATGCGGAGGTGATCGTCGTCGATGACGGCTCGAGCGACGGCACCGCCGAGTTTCTGCGCAAATTCGAGCATCCCAGGGTCAGGTGCTTCTTTCATTCGCAAAATCGCGGCAAAGGCGCGGCGCTGAGGCTCGGATTTGCGGCCGCATCGAATCCCTACGTCTTCGTCCAGGATGCCGACCTCGAGTATGACCCGCGCGATTACGCGCTGATGATAGGTCCCCTGCTGGACGGCCGCGCCGACATGGTTTTCGGCTCGCGTTTTCTCGGCGGGCCGCATCGCGTGCTCTTCTTCTGGCATTACCTCGCCAACCGCGCGATCACGATCCTCTCCAACGCGATCACCGATCTCAACTTGAGCGACATGGAGACCGGGATGAAGGGGTTCGTGCGCGAGAAGCTGATTCAGCTCAAGCTCTCCGCCAACCGTTTCACGTTCGAGCCCGAAATCACCGCGAAGGCGGCGCGGGCGCGATGGCGGATTTACGAGGTGCCGGTCTCATATTCCGGGCGCACTTACGAGGAAGGAAAGAAGATCGGATTTCGCGATGCGATGACCGCGGTCTGTGCAATCATTTACTATCGGTATTTCGACTGATCCGATGCGATGGACGACGCGCAGGCGCATAACGAATCCAAACCGCGGGGCGCAAATCCCGTGAACGCGAGCGCAACCGCAATTCGCATCGCGGGCGTGGACCCCGAGCTGGGCTTCGGCGGCGGAGAGGCGCAGGTGATGGGGCTTACCGCCGAACTGGTGCGGATGGGGCATCGCGCCGAGCTGATATGCGATCCCGCCGGGAAGCTCTGGGAGCGGGCGCGGCGCGCCGGTTTCGTCTGCCACCCGCTTCGCATCCACAACTCGATCGACCTGTCCGCGGGCATCCGGCTGCGCAACATCCTCAAGCATCAACGATACGACGTGGTCCATTTCCACACCGCGCGGGCGCACGCGATGGCGCCATACGGGCGCGGATACGCCCACGCCCTGGTGGTGACGCGAAGGATGGATTACCGGCCCAACCGGCTGTTCGCGCCTTACCTGTTCAATCAAGCGGTGGATGGTGTCGCCGCAATCTCGCGGGGCGTCGCGGATGCGCTCGCCGCATCCGGAGTGCCCCGCGAGCGCATCACGATCATCCCCAGCGGCGTCGATTGCGACCATTTCCGGCCGCCCTCGGCCGCCGAGCGGGCCGATGCTCGCGCGGCGTTTGGAATTCCCGACGATACGCTTGCGATCGGAACCGTCGGAGTGCTCGAATCGCGCAAGGGTCATCGTTATCTTCTGCAAGCGCTTGCCGGGCTGGCGAGCGAAAACCGGGCCGCCTCGGCGGGCGCGAAAACGGTCTGCCTGATCGCGGGCGACGGCTCGCTCCATGCCGAGCTGGAACGCGAGGCCGCCGAACTGGGGCTTAGCGAATCGGTGCGCCTGCTCGGGCGGATCGAGGATTCCCGGTCTCTGCTGTGGGCGCTGGATATTTTTGCATTCCCGTCGCTCCACGAGGGGCTCGGGGTGGCGATGCTCGAGGCGGCCGCGTGCGGGCTGGCGTGCGTGGCGAGCGATACCGGCGGACTGCGCGACCTCGTCGTGCCCGGGCAAACCGGGCTGCTAGCGGCAGCGGGAAATCCGGCCGAGCTTGCCGCGGCGATTCGCGTGCTTGCCGGCGATTTGCGCGAGCGCGAGGCGATGGGTGCGCAGGCGCGCGCGCGCGTGGCCTCGAAGTTTGATATGGCGAAGATGGCGGAGCGGACGCTCGAGCTTTACCGCGCCTGCCTGGAAAAAAGAGGGGCGAAAGGCTTAATCCAATGAGGAGCATGACCGGGTTCGGCAGAGCGGTCGTCGAACGGCGCGGAAACCGGGTAGTGGCCGAGGCCCGCGCGCTCAACCAGCGCTTCTTCGAACTCAAGCTCAACGTGCCGCGCGGATGGGGAGAGCACGAGGCGGAAATCCGCAAGCTCGTCCAAAGCGTGGTCGCGCGCGGCCGGGTCGAAGTATTCGTCAAGCACGTCACCCTCAAGCCGCCGCCTGCACGGCTCGAGGTCAACGACCGCCTGGCGAATCTGTATGTTTCGGAGCTGCACCGGCTCGGCAAACGGCTGCATCTCAACGGCACGCTTCGGCTCGAGGCGATCCTGAACCGCCCCGAGATTTTTCATGTCGTCGAGGAGGAGCACGACTCGGCCGAGGCGATCCGGCTTGCGATGACCGCACTTTCGCGAGCGTTGCGCGCGATGGACGCCGAGCGCACGCGCGAGGGCGCAAGCTTAAAGCGCGACTTTGGACGGCGAGCGAAGAAAATCGCGGATGCGATCCCGAAAATCGAGACGCTTGCGGCGCAGACCCGCGCCGAGGTGATGGCGAACTTCGACAGGCGGGTGCGCGAGCTGCTCCACAACCTCCCTGTCGACGAGAAACGGCTGTACGAGGAGGCCGCGCTTGCCGCCCAGCACGGCGACATTAGCGAGGAAATCACGCGGCTTCGGACCCATCTGGATGGCCTGCGCCGGCTGCTGGTACGCGAGGGTCCGGTGGGCAAGTCGATCGAGTTCCTCCTCCAGGAGATCAATCGGGAGGTGAACACGATGGGCTCCAAATCGCAGAACGCGGCGCTCTCGCAGCTTACGGTCGAGGTCAAAGCCGAGGCCGAAAAAATGCGCGAGCAGGTGCAAAACGTAGAGTAAAATGGCGTCTGAAGCCAAATTTGCGCGCACCGGGAAGCTCCGATAGTGTCGAATCCAGAGGAGCCTGCGCCGCCCAGACGCGGTATAATTTTCATCGTGTCCGCTCCATCAGGAGCCGGGAAAACGACCATCTCGCGCGCGGCTCTCAAGGCCGTCGACGGCTTGGAGCCGTCAATCTCGCTCACGACGCGCCGGCCGCGCGACGGCGAGATCGACGGGGTCGATTACCACTTCGTGACGGACGAGGAATTCCAGCGAAGAGTTGACCGGAACGAACTTGCGGAGTCCGCCCGCGTGTTCGACGCGCGCTACGGCACGCCGAGAGCCCCGCTCGATTCCGCGGTTGCAGGCGGCCGCGACATTCTCCTCGACATCGATGTGCAGGGCGCGCGCCAATTGCGCCACAGCTATCCGCACGATGCGGTCATGATCTTCGTCCTTCCGCCGAGCTTCGCCGAGCTCGAAGAGCGGCTCCGCCGCCGCGGCACCGAGGCGGAGGACGACATTCAGCGCCGTCTCAAACGCGCCCGCGAGGAGGCGCTCGCGTATCCAGAGTACGACTACCTGATAATCAACCGCGAGGTTGCCGACTCGCTCGATCGCCTGCGCGCGGTCGTGTACGCGGAGCGGCTCAAGGTCGAACGGCTGAGCAAGGGGTTCGTACCGTGGAAGAGCTGACGCAAAGCTCTCCTGCCGAGCTCGACGAACTCATCGGGCTGATCCAGTCCTACAACCCGCAGGCCGACGTGGCGCTCATCCGGCGCGCTTACGAATATTCGGCCCGGATGCACGCCTCGCAGAAGCGCCTGTCCGGCGAGCCGTTCGTCATCCACCCGCTGAACGTCGCGCTGATCATGGCGCGGCTCAAGCTCGATGTGCCCTCGATCGTGACCGCGCTGCTCCACGACGTGGTCGAGGACACCAGCGCATCGCTCGACGAGATCCGCACGCTGTTCGGCGATGAGGTCGGGGAGCTGGTCGACGGGATGACGAAGGTCTCGAAGATCACCTTCCAGAGCCGCGAGGAAAAGCAGGCGGAGAACTTCCGCAAGATGATCATCGCGATGTCGCACGACATCCGCGTGGTCCTCATCAAGCTCGCCGATCGCCTGCACAACATGCGCACGCTCGAATCGATGCCGCCCGAGCGGCAGCTCGAAATCTCGCGCGAGACCATCGAGATTTACGCCCCCATCGCGAGCCGGCTTGGCATCTACTGGCTCAAGGCCGAACTCGAGGACAACGCGTTCCGCTACCTGAACCCGACCGCCTACTCGGCGCTCAAGGCATTTGTCGCCAAGACCCGCAAGGAGCGCGAGGAGTATATCGCCGAGGTGATCGCCATCCTGGGCCGCCGCCTGGCCGAGGCGGGGGTCAAGGCCGAGGTGGCCGGACGTCCCAAGCACTTCTACTCGATCCACGCCAAGATGCAGGATTTGGGGCTTCCGTTCGAGCAGATCTACGACCTGGTTGCGTTCCGAATCATCGTCGAGACGGTGCGCGAATGTTACGAGGCGCTCGGCGTCGTGCATGCGAACTGGAAACCGGTGCCCGGCCGCTTCAAGGACTACATCGCGCTGCCCAAGGTCAATCTCTACCAGTCGCTTCACACGACCGTCATCGGCCCGCGCGGGCAGCGGATGGAGGTGCAGATCCGTTCGCGCGAGATGCACAAGGTCGCCGAAGAGGGAATCGCGGCGCACTGGAGTTACAAGGAAGGCGCAAGCCCCAAGGAACTCCGGGAGACCGAGCGGTTCGCATGGCTGCGCCGCCTCATCGAATGGCAGCAGAACCTCAAGGACCCGCAGGAGTTCCTCTCGACGATCAAGGACGACCTCTTCGCGCAGGACGTCTTCGTTTTCACGCCCAAGGGCGACGTGCTCGATTTTCCGCGCGGTGCGAGCGTGATCGATTTCGCCTACCGCATCCATTCGCAGGTGGGAAACCACCTCGCCGCCGCGCGCGTGAACGGCCGGATGGTGCCGCTGCGCTACAAGCTCAAGTCGGGCGACACGATCGAGGTGATCACCTCCGAGCGGCAGACCCCGGGCAAGGACTGGGCGAATGCGTGCGTGACCGCGCGCGCCAAGTCGCGCATTCGCCAATGGCTGCGCCAGCAGCAGTCCGAGCGATCGCACGAGATGGGAATCCAGCTTCTCGATCGCGAACTCGAGCCGCTCAAGCTCTCGGTCTCGCAATTGCGCGCCGGCAAGCGTCTCGATGCCGCGATGAAGGAGTTCTCGCAGCGTGATGTCGATGGCCTGCTCGCCGCGGTCGGCTACGGGATCATCACGCCCGGCCAGGTGCTGGGCAAAGTTCTCACCGCCGATGAGTTGAAGCTTTACCGCGCGGAGAAGGCCCCTGCCCCGCCCGCGAAAGAACGCGCGCAGAAGGAAGCGCGCAAACCGCCCACGGGCGGCGTCGAAGTCTCGGGAATCGGCGACGTGCTCGTGCGCTTCGCCAGGTGCTGCAATCCGCTGCCGGGCGAGGCGATCACCGGCTTCATCACGCGCGGCCGCGGCGTCACCGTGCACCTTGCCGGCTGTCCCTACTCGCTCAACACCGACCCCCAGCGCCGAGTCCCGGTGGTCTGGAAGGACGGCGAGACGGCGCCGCGGCCGGTACGCCTCGAGGTGTTGTGCGTGGACCAGCCGGGGCTGCTCGCCGCGATGAGCCGGGCGATCGCCGCGGCGGGCGTGAACATCTCCACCGCCGAGGTGAAAACCAAGGGCGCCGACGGACGGGCGCTCTCGATCTTCGAGGTGAACATCACGAGCGGACGCCAGCTCAACAACCTGATGAATTCGATCGGCGCAATCGACGGCGTGATGCACGTGTCGCGCATCGGTTTTCACAACGACAAGAGGTATAATGCCTGACCGCGCGCCGGCGCGGGGCAATCGATGCGGAAAGCTTGGCGATGAAACGGGAAATTCAGAGCAGGAATGCGCCGGGCGTGATCGGACCGTACTCGCAGGCAATCGAAAACCCGCCCTTCGTCTTTTGCTCGGGCCAGATCGGAATCGATCCGGTAAACGGCGCGCTGGTCCCCGGCGGGATCGAGCCCGAAACGCGCCGGGTGCTCGAAAATCTGCGCCAGGTGCTGAGCGAGGCCGGGCTGGGACTCGATGACATCGTGAAGACCACCATATTCGTGGTCGACCTTGCCGACTTCGATGTGGTCAACCGGATTTACGGCGAGCATCTGAGCGCACCCTATCCGGCGCGCTCGACCGTGCAGGTCTCGGCGCTCCCGCGCCACGCGCGAGTCGAGATCGAAGCGATCGCGATGAAGCGCGGCTGATCGCGCCCGGCATTCAGCCCACGTTCAAAATCGAAAGCGCCCGCATGTCAAAGTAGCGGCCCGCGGGATCGAGCTTGCGCGCCGAGCGCACGAGCCTGCGCGCATTCGACCGCCGCATCCTGGCCGCCAGCGGTCCGTCGTACATGCGGGCTTTGTCCAAATCGAGGATCACGACCGCGAAGCTCTCGCCCTGCCGGGTAACGAACAGGTTTTGCAGGTTGAGATCGGCGTGGAACAGCCCGCGATCGTGCATCGTGGCGACCGCCGCGCGCGCCTTGAGCATCACGTGATTGCGGACCGCGGGATCTTCGTCGGTGCGGACGAAATCCCAGAGCGTCATCCCCGCAAGCGCACGCGTCAGGAAAAATCCGCGGTAGAGCCCGAGACCGAGCCACTGCACCATCGCGCCCATCGGCTCCGCGACCGCGATTCCCCGCCGGCGCGCCTCGATTGCGACGCGCAGCTCGCGAAATGGCCGCGGATCGAGCCCGAAGAACGTGTCGGAGAGAAGCAGGCGCACCATTCCGCCGCGCCGCGCACGGCGCGCGACCAGCAGCGGTCCGCCTTCGAGTGAGAGTTGATGCGCGCTTTGGCGGTTCCCGGCCCCCGGGACGCGCGCGCCCGGCAGTTCTCCAAGCTGCGCCACGATCGCATCTGCGTGCGGAAGGATATCGCGATGAATCAGCAGAACCCGCCGGCCGATTACGAGCCGGTTAAAGCTCGAATCGTGGCGCCAGACGGTTTCCGTCGCGGGCCTCATCGCGCTCTCGTGCCCTTCAGGAGCCAGCCGCCCCGGCTCGCGACTTGACCGTTTCCGTGGCGCGGTCCGCCGCGTCGGCAGTAGTGTCGAGGACAAGAAGCGCAATCAGCAGCGCGATCGACGATCCGAGGTGCGCCGAATAGAAGAGGCCTAGCCGGTTAAGGTACGTCCCGGAAGCGAGATTCAAGATGATCGACAGCACGAGCAGCGCGCACACCGATCGCTTGGGCGGCCGCTGCGCGCTCCAGTCTTCCTGGAGCGCTGCGATGACCACCATGTACGGCACGACCAGCGCCGCGTAATAGCTCTTCCACGAAAGCGGCGCGAACCCCGGCATCAGGCAGAACAGTGCGGCGAGCGGGACCGAATCCGCCGCGCCTTCATCGCCGCGAGCAGGCGCACGCCGCCAAACCATCCGCAGCACGATCGCGATCGCCGCGCACTCGAACGCCATCCCGAGCGCGAGCGACAGGCGCGGCGCGTCGCCCGCCGGACTCCATCGCACCAGCACTCGCGCGAGCGCGGCGACCGCCGACTGGTTCGTGAGCATCAACCGGTAGCGATCGGTCATCGATGCGACCGCGCGCAGGTATGACTCGGTCTGATCGAACCATCCGCGCAGTCCAAAGACCGCGACCGGCGCGGCGAGCAGGACCACGCCCGCGACGAACGCCCATCCCAGCGCGGCGAGTTTTTTTCGGACGAGCAGGTACATCGCGGCGAGGATCGCGAACGGTTTGATCAGCGCCGCCGCCGCCAGCATCGCGCCCGACGCGATCGTCCGGCGCTCGCGGGCATAGACGATCGCCCACACGCACAGCGCCAGCGTGGGCAGGTTGATCTGTCCGTGCTCGATATTGTTGTCGATGAAGCGGGCGGACAGGAGCACCGGCACGACGATCAACAGCGCTGACAGCCGCCGCGCCCGCCCAAACAGCATCACGCCCGCGCCGATGATGAACGCGGCAAGTCCCCACGCGTTGACGGCGAAGAACGCGACCTGCGCCGCGCGCCGCGAAAGCATCGCGAACGGCGCGAACCCGATCGCGAAAATCGGCGCGTAGAGAAACCGCCCGCTGTCGGAGGGCGGATAGATCGCGGCCCCCGCGAGCACGCGCTGCCCGGCCAGATAATAAATCCTGAAATCGCCCTGGTCCCTCAGCGCCGCCGCGATCCCGAGCCCCGCGATGTACGCAGCCAGCGCGGCCCAGGCGAGCCGGCGCGCGCGCTCGGCGGAAAGCGCCGTCATCGCGGGACTATCCCGGCCACCCGGCCGCGCGGTGGACGGCGCCTGCATCACTTAAGCGGGCGCGCCTCGTCGACCAGCATGATCGGAATGTCGTCCTTGATCGCATAGACGAGCTTGCACGCATCGCAGATGAGCCCGTCCTTCGCGTCGTTCAGATGGAGTCCGCCCTTGCACTTGGGACAGGCAAGGATGTCAAGCAGTTCCTGGCTAACGGGCATCGCGCGAGACCTCCTCGATGCGGGCGGCGGCGGGAACGTTGATTTTCGGCGAGCGCAGTTTGGCCGCGATCAGGTCATCGAGCACTCGCGCCTCTTCTTCAGCCATCGCCACCTCGATACGCAAAGCGTACAGCGAATCGCGCGCGAACGGAAAGCGCTCGAGCTTGATGAGATCCTTTTCGGTGGTCACGACGAGGTCGGCATCGCGCGCCGCGGCCGCGATCGCCTGCCAATCCGAGGAAGTATAGGCGTGATGGTCAGGGTATTCGAGCACGCCCACCAGGTCGGCCTCGAGTTCGTGCAGCATCGCGTAGAAGCCCGCGGGATCGGCAAGCCCGCTGAGCGCGATCACCCGCCTGCCGGTGAGCGCAGGAGAACTTTCGCGCCACACCCCGCGATCGGAGGCGACCAGCGCACGCGGCCGAAGGCGCGCGTTGAGCAACGTGCGGCGCTCGAGCTTTGACATCTCGGCGGCGCTCAGAGCGGACGGGCGCGCACCGCCGGTTGAGACCAGGATGATCGCGTCGGCGCGCGCAAGGGCCCCAACCGGATCGCGCATCGGTCCGGCCGGAAGCATCCAGCCGTTGCCGAACCCGCGCTCGCGATTGACGAGCACCAGGTCGGCATCGCGCTTGAGCGCGCGATGCTGAAAGCCGTCATCGAGAATCACGACGTCGAGCGGAGCGCGCTCGGCAAGCAGCTTGATCGCATCGATTCGCCGCTTTGCGACCGCGATGGGACCGTCGAAGGATCGCGCCATCATCGCGGGCTCATCGCCGGCCTCATCGAGCCCAACCTTGAGTTCACCGTGCTCCGCGATCAGCACCGCGCGCGCCCCGCCCCTTCGCCGACGATAGCCGCGGCTTGCGATTCCGACCGCAAGTCCGCGCCGCGCAAGCCGCCGCGCAAGCCAGAGCGTGAACGGCGTCTTCGCGTTCCCGCCCACGGTCAGGTTGCCCACGCTGATCGTCGTGACCGGGGCCTGCCGCGCCATGAATCGCCACCACAAATTGCGCACGGCGAGGCCCGAGCGAAACCCCGCCGCCGCGCCGGCAAGCGGCAGCCAGAGCGGCGCCGTGGCGAGACTCGGGCCGCGCCTCCAGAATCTCTCCAGGCGCGGACGGTTGCTTTGGGGGCCCATCACGATTCAACCGGCACGGCGAGCGACTCAAGATGCATCAAGGTTCTGCGCGCCCCTCCGCCCGCCTCGCCAGCCGTCTGGCGCGCGGCTTGCCCGGCGGACTGCCGCGCGCGATCGTCGGTGAGCCATCGCGCGCACGCATCGGCGATCTCTCCCGCATCGCGGACGACCTGCGCCCCGCCGGCGGAGATGAGCGCCGAGGCCATCTCGCGCTGGTTTTCATAATGCGGTCCGAACAGGACGGGTACGGATGCGGCTGCGGGCTCGGCCACGTTCTGTCCGCCGCGCGACGCGTCCAGGCTTCCGCCCACGAACGCGATCGCTGCGCGGCCGTAGAGCGCGCGCAGCTCGCCCATCGTGTCGAGAATCAGAAGGGGCGCGCGCTCTGCGCCAACGTCGGGCGCGGGCGGCGGAAGCTCGCTTGCGCGAACATAGGCGAGCGCGCGGGCGCGGACGACCTGCTCGACCTCGGGGGTGCGCGCGGGATGGCGCGGGGCGATCACGAGCGCGAGCGCGGGGAACCGTTCGCGCAGCTTCAGGTATGCGTCCGCAACCACCGCCTCCTCGCCCGGCGCAGTCGAGCCGGCGACCAGCACGGGCCGCCCGCTTGCGAATTGCTCAAGTTCCTCGCGCAGCGGCGGTCCCGTGCCGTCGAGAACGAGGTCGAACTTGGTGTTGCCGGTTACGATTACGCGATCGGGGGGCGCGCCGAGCGCGAAGTATCGGCGCGCATCGTCGGCGCTCTGGACGAGGATCAGATCCGCGCATTGGAGCGCGGCCGCGAACAGCGATTTTGCGCGCCGGTAGCCTGCCAGCGCGCGTTCCGAGATGCGCCCGTTGATGACCGCGACGCGCGCGCCCGCGCGGCGCGACTCGATGAAGTAATTGGGCCAAAGCTCGGTCTCCGCCACCAGCACCAGGTTGGGGCGGACCGCGCGGAGAAACGCGCGCACCGTCAGGGGACAATCCAGGGGCGCGAGCGCGCAGGCCGCGGCCCCCGCGATTCGCCGCCGCGCCGCATCGCGCCCCGTCGCCGTCATCGTAGTCACCACGATCGCACCGTGCTCGTATCGGCGGCGAAGCCCCGCGGCGATCGGACGGACCGCCTCGATCTCCCCGACCGACGCGGCGTGAATCCAGATGCGCGGCGGCGATGCGCCGGGCGGCAGCTCGATCCGGCCCATCCGCTCGCGCCGGTCACGCGCGTCGCGCGCGCCGGCTGCGGCCAGAGCGAACGGCAGCGCCGGATACCAGAGAATGCTGTACAGGTGGCGAAGCATCGCGGAACGCCGGGTGTGCGCGCGGCCGATCGCGCGCTCCAGCTCAGGCGACGAGTCCGCCGTTGCCGGCGGCTTCCTCGGGCGACACGAACTGCAAGTCGTATAGTTTGCGGTACTCGCGGCCGCGCAGGAAGAGCTCCTCGTGAGTCCCCTGCTCGACGATCCGGCCGTGGGTTATCACGACGATCCGATCGGCGCGGCGCACGGTGGAGAGGCGATGCGCGATCACGAGCGTGGTCCGGTTCTGCATCAGCCGTTCGAGCGCATCCTGCACGAGGCGCTCGGACTCGGAATCGAGCGATGAGGTCGCCTCGTCGAGGATCAGAATCGGCGCGTCCTTGAGCAGAGCGCGCGCGATCGCGATGCGCTGACGCTCGCCGCCGGACAGGCGCACGCCCTGCTCGCCGACGACCGTCTCGTAGCCCTGCGGCAGGCGCGTGATGAAGTCATGGGCGTTGGCCAGGCGCGCGGCGGCGATGACCGGATCGAGCTGCTTGTCGGCCGATCCGTACGCGATATTGGCGCGCACGGTGTCGTTGAAGAGAAACGTGCTCTGCGTGACCAGTCCGATTTGCGCGCGCAACGATGCGAGCTTGATCCGCCGCACGTCGATCCCGTCGATTGCGACGCGGCCCTCCTGGACGTCGTAGAAACGCGGGATCAGGTCGGCGATCGTGGATTTCCCCCCGCCGCTCATCCCGACCAGCGCAACGACCTGGCCCGCGCCGATTTCGAGATTGATGTCGCCGAGCACCCACTCATCTCCGTAGCGGAAGCTCACGCCCTCGAACGTGACGCGATGCGGCCCGGCGCCAAGGACGACTCCCTCCGGGTCGTCAGGGACGTCGGTCGGCTCATCCATCATCTCGAAAACCCGGTCGGCGGCGGCCAGTCCCTGCTGAATCGTGTTGTTGGTTTTGCTGAGGGCTTTGAACGGGTTGTACACGAACAACATCGTGGTGAAGAATCCGCCGAACGAGCCGAGCGTGCGCGTCCCGGCAAGCAGCGACGCGGTCGCGTACCACACCACGGCGACCACCGCGAAAGCGCCCATCGCCTCGATCATCGGCCCGGTGAACGCCTTGATTCTCGCCACGCGCATGTTGATTCGCATCAGGCGCTTGAGTTCGCTGTTGAAGCGGCGGCGCTCGTAATCCTCCATCCCGAAAGCCTTGACCACGCGGTTTCCCTGGAAGGTCTCATGCAGCAGCCCCTGAAGTCCGCCCAACTGCTTCTGCGCGTTGCGCGTCTCCTTGCGCACCCGCCTGGATAATCGGACCACCGGTCCGACGGTAATCGGGAATCCGACGAACGCGATCAGCGCGAGCTGCCAGTCGATCACGAACGCCGTGCACAGCAGCGCGACGAGCGATGCGCCGTCACCAAAGATCGAGAAAATTCCGCTGCTCAGGCTCTGCACCGCCAGGTTGGCGTCGCTGATCACGCGGGCGACGAGCACGCCGGTCGGGTTGCGATTGAAGAAGCTGAGCGACTGGCGCTGGAGGCTCTCATTGAGGTCGGAGCGAAGATCGACCACAAGCTTTTGCGACACGTAGGCGGTCAGATAGTCATTGGAAAAGTTGCTGAATGCGCGCAGCAGGAACAATCCGGCGAGCGCAAAAGACAGTTCGCGCAGGCCCGACACGCTCCGCAGATTCCTGACCTGATCGACGAAGCGTTTGATGACGAACGGGATCGCCGCGTTCGCACCCGCCAGCGCGAGCATCGCCACGCCGAGCAGGAGCACATACGGAAACAGGTACCGGCGCAGGTAGCCGAACAGGCGGCGCTCGCGCGAACCGATGAGCCTCATGCGATCATCCCGGCGGCTATCCGGGCGACCCGGGCCGCAGCGCCCGGCGCGCCCAGGCGCTCGCGCAGTGCGCCGAGCGATGCGACGGTCTCGGCGCGAATCGTCGGGCTCAAGAGCGGCTCCGCGGCCCGGATCAGGTTGCGCGCGGTCACCTGTCCCTGGATCAATTCCGGCACAATCTGCCGTCCTGCCAGGATGTTCGGCATGCCGATGAAATCCACGCCGGTCACGAGCATCCGTCCCAGAATATATGTAAGCGCCGACACTTTGTACGCGATCACCATCGGGCATTCGAGCAATGCGGTTTCCAGCGTCGCGGTGCCCGATGCGACCAGCGCAAGCTCGCTCGCAGCGATAATACTATAGGTATCGCCCTCGATAATACGCACCCCGCTCAAGCCCACCCGGCCCTCCGCGGCCAGCTCGGCGGCGGTCAGAGTCGGGGCGAGCGCGATAACCGGCGTCAGGCCGTAGTCGCTGGCCAGCACGCGGGCGGCCTCGACGAATGGTCCGAGCAGGTAGTGAATCTCGGCGCGCCGGCTCCCGGGCAGCAACGCGAGCAGGCGCGAATCGGGCGGAAATCCGTGACGGGCAAGCGTCTCGGCGCGCGGCTCGGCCGGCACGACACGATCGAGCAGCGGATGGCCCACGAATGACACGCGGTCGCCGGCGCGCGCGAATATCTCGGCCTCGAATGGCAGCACGACGGCGAGCCGGTCGGCGCGCTGGATAATCTTGTCGATGCGCCCGCGGCGCCACGCCCACACCTGGGGCGTGATGTAGTAAAGCACGCGGACACCCGCGCGCCGGGCGATGCCTGAGAGAATCAGGTTGAATTCCGCGTAATCGATGAGGATCAGGAGGTCCGGTTTTTCGCTGCGGAGGATTCGCCTGAGACCGAGCCCCGCGCGCACGGTGCGCGAGATCGTCGCGGCAAGCTC
>Ga0187770_10000636_pt1 | contig 17300 bp, 22 predicted proteins | sample 0116_SJ02_MP02_2_FD_133154 | JGI IMG/M metagenome (GOLD analysis project Ga0187770, IMG submission 133154) | Tropical peat soil microbial communities from peatlands in Department of Meta, Colombia - 0116_SJ02_MP02_20_MG | ecosystem: Environmental > Terrestrial > Soil > Wetlands > Peat | place...
CGAGGAGTCGAGAGATGAATCGGTCTGGTTCGAACTTCTCGAGGTCGTCGATGGTTTCGCCTGTGCCGATAAACGCGATGCCCGTTCCAACCTCGGCAACCGCAGAGAGCGCCCCACCACCTTTCGCAGTTCCATCGAGCTTCGTCACAACGACGCCTGTTAAGCCGATTGCTTCGTTGAACGCTTTCGCTTGTTCGCTAGCCTGCTGACCGATGCCAGAGTCGAGCACCAGAAAGCGTTCGTCCGCCTTCGACGTTTCGTTGATTGCCTTCATCTCGAGAACCAAGTCTGTTTCGAGTGCGTGGCGCCCTGCGGTGTCGACGAGTATGACGTCATAGCGTTTCAGCTCAATCAAGCCCCGGGTTGTGATCTCGACCGCATTGCTATGATCCGGTTCGCCGTAGAAAGCGACACCGATTCGCTCGCAGAGCTGTTTCAGCTGATCATACGCTCCGGGGCGGTAGGTGTCTGCGCAGATGACCGCGGCTTTTAGGCCTTTTTTCTGAAAAAATCGCGCGAGCTTCGCTGTGGTCGTGGTTTTGCCGCTACCCTGGAGGCCGACCATAATCACCGTATGGCGGGTGAGTGGTACCGAGATCGGTTCACCGAGGAGCGCGACAAGCTCTTGGTACACTATATTGATGACGTGCTGGCGCGGATTCAGCTTCCCTGAGAGTTCTTCTTTTAGCGCCCGGTCTTTAATGCGTTTCGATAGCTGCTGCACCAGACCGACGTTGACGTCGGCGCTGAGGAGCGCGCGCTGAATGTCTTTCACGACTTCGTTGAGCGTTTTTTCGTCAATGCGATTCGCTCGCGCTATCTTCTTTAGAGTGTCGCGAAGTGAGCTGCCGAGATTTTCCATTACCATTTACGTCTCTGCCTCGTCGAACAGTCTGCTCATAAGCCACTGAGGGTCGAACTTGACGATGTCGTCGTACTGTTGTCCTAATCCTAAAAAGAGAATTGGCTTGTTCGTTGCGTGCGCTATCGAGATGGCGGTTCCCCCTTTTGAATCGGCATCCACTTTGGTAAGAATTGATCCATCGATGGCCATGGCAGTATTGAACTGAAGTGCGCGTTCAACCGCATCATTGCCAGCGAGGGCTTCGTCGACAAAAACCACAAGATCCGCATCAATCACTCGCTCAATTTTCTTGAGCTGATTCATGAGGTTAACATTGGTGTGGATTCGCCCGGCGGTATCTGCAAGCACGACGTCTTTGTGCTTTGCGCGCGCGTACTGCACTGCGTCATAGATGACAGCAGCGGGGTCCGCGCCTTGCTGGTGCTTGATGAGCTTCACTCCCAAGTTTTCTGCGTGTCGCTCAATCTGTTCAAGAGCGCCGGCCCGGTACGTGTCCCCTGCTGCGAGCACGACAGCATACCCCTGGTTCTTAAGGCGGTATGCTACTTTTGCAATAGTCGTGGTTTTTCCTGTTCCGTTGATGCCGGTGAACACGATGGTCACAGGTTTTGGTGCGTGTTTGATAAGTTCGTCAAAATCAAGGTCGTTTACCTCGAGCACTTTCAAGATTCCGTCGCGCAACGCCTGCTCGACCAGGGCTCCGATGTCTTGGCGCCACTTGCGCTTGGTGCCAATCAGCTCCCTTTTTACCGTGGCAACGATCTCTTCAGAGACTGACATCGCTACGTCACTCTCAAGGAGTGCAATCTCAAGACCCCATAGCGGCTCTTCTAGGTCTTTTTCCTTTATTTCTCTTTCAAAAAGGGACTTGCCCCTTGCTGGTCTTGTAGTCTCGCCTTGCATTACTCCCTGCGTCGGCGCTTCAGCCGATTGAGGGGCCTCGGCTGCCTCGTCAACGTGAACAGCGGGAGGTGTGTATGTCTCGCTTGTGGCTTTTTCTAGACCTTCGGCTAGGGGTGTGGTATCGTTTGCAGATGTCTCGGCCTCTGCGTCATCAAGCGCGCGTTCTTTATTATTGATGGTCTGCTTAAATTGATTGAGTTTTTGTCTCAAGCTTTCAAACATCTAGCGTGCCGCCTGTGACTGCGATTGGTACGCCTGTAATTTCGCTTGGAGTGCGTAGATTTGTGAGCCGAGCTGATTCAGCCGAGCTGCGAATTGTCCTTGCATGTCCGTTAATTTTTTCTTTCGGTCGTTGAGGTGTGAAACCGCGTCGGTGACATCCACCTCAGCGGAGACGTTCGCGCCGAGTCCAATAATAACTCTTTTCGTTTGAGGAATGCTGCCATAGACGAACGAGCTTGCCCCGATTGGTATAAGCGTCTCTTTGCCGATCTTGGGCTTGGAAAGCGCATCAACAGCCGTGACGGCGTTCTCTATCTCGTTGATGGTGAAGCTGATGACCTCCATTTGTTGCTCGTACGCACGCGCTTCTGCCTCAGCTTGTTGGAGTTGAGCGACCAACACGCGCACTTCTTGCTCGCTTGCCATGCTATCTCACTTCTTCCGCTTCGACAGATTCGATTCGAATCATCTTCCGTTTTAAGCCATGCTCACTGCCGATAAGTGAGTAGAGCTTTTCGGCGGCATTTTTCTCGTTGTTGCTAGAGACTTTTCTTGTAAATCGTTCCCACGAACGTCCTGCTTTGAAGGAACCCGTTATTTGAAAGGTTTTGCTTTCCATACTTACACCATCTGTAATCAGCGTGTGATAGGCCCCGAGTGCGGGTACGCGGCCGATGTCCTCGCTTGGGATGACTCGATCATTGATTTATTCGCGAGGTTATCTGTTAAATATCTATCCAAACTAACAAGCGCAGCCCTTGTGGGACGCTTCTAAAGGTTACAGAAACCCTAGCGACTCTTCTATCCGCCCGAGCTCTATTCCAGTCGTCTCTAGGCCTACGACGTAGCCCTTCGTGTTTGCAAGAAGTGAAGATCCGACGAGCGGTGATCCATAGTTCACGGTGCCGATGTTGACGGGAACGCCAAAGGTGTCGTCCAGTTTCGAAAGCTCTCCTTCTGTCGCTTTTGGATGCGACAAAACGCCTTTATTTGTGGCGCACGCCGCCATCCCAACTGTCTTCAGACCGGCGACCGTACCGCGTCGCACGTCGACACCTAAGGCCTCAGAAATGACTCTATCGGCCCGAGCGATTAGGTTAGGATGGATCAGCGCCGCGGTATCGTTTGCGAGGATAACGTTTCCAGCGGCATTGATCCCCCCAGGGAGCTTTCTCACGGTCAAACCTCCGCAACTCGCCTTGAGCTGTGCCATCTCGTGCCTAAGCGCGTTATTTGAAACGACAAATCCGTTCGAGTTTCCGGCGACGAGCGATCCGACGACTGTGCTTGAGCCTACGAGGAGTGGGACGGGGGTCACGTCCAGCTCCTGTAGGAAATTAAGTTGCGCCTCCTCGGTCGGCGCTGGCGCAGTAAGCAAGAAATCTTCGGTACAAACGGCAAAGACGCCGAGCACGGCGCTTCCGCCTATCGAGATGCGCTTGACCACGTTGGATCCTCTACGAGCGGCTTTCTTTTTACAAACGCTAACATCACGATTCGGTCGCGAGTTCTGCTTCCACGACTCCATCGTCGAACTTCATCGCCCGGATGGTGATCTTATTTGGCGGATTGCTCGAGCCTTTCTCCCAGACTTTTTGGTTGATTGAGGGATCAAGTTTGACTTTATCTTCTTCAGCGCCCAAGTGGTGGGCGAGGTACTGACGAATTTCCGATATCGCCTTCTTGCTGCGTCTCCATCTGGGTGTGTGCTTCACCGCTCGCAGCGGTATGGTGTACACGCGCTCTTCCTCTACTTTCGTGTCTTTCGCCACAAATTATCACACCTTGAGGCGACCGCGTCGCCAGTGCCGCCTTTTCGGGTGGGTCGTTACGTTGCGGTTTGAACGTACGGTCACCCACGCCGGCACGCGCCTGTTTTGTTTTGTGGCTTTTGCGAGTCGTTTCTTTTTCCCTATGGATACTTTGCTCATTGCAGTCCTTCTGCAGCAGATCTCGGTGGATTGCTCGGCATTTTTAACATCCTCACGATCAGAGTAGCCTATTGCATTTCATCGTTAATAATTGTTTACGCCAATGCGGCTCAGAAAACCACGCCTTTTCGGCCGGTGACCCTTGACTGGATGTGCTCCCGTGGAAAAACGGCCTTCACGGCCTCGTAGCCGTACGACCTCTCCATAACTTTGCGCAGTTCGACCTCGTAGTCAAATGAGATGCACTCCCCGTACGTGATCTCGAGATGTGCGGCGGCAAGCGCGTCGATCGCTCTTCGTCCGTAGCCGAGGAGCGGCCGCACGTAGTCGATCCCCGAGCGATCTTCCAGACTTCGCGCCTCGCGCGCGTTCACGAGCGGCACTTTATCGTCCCTGCGAGTCCCATCGGCCACGACCCGGTAGCGTGCGGCGGCGCATTCAAGCGCCGTTTTGTGTAGGTGGTTGATACCTCTGTTGGGGTATCCGTCCTTGATCATCGCGTCGACGGTGGCAGTTGCGAGGCCCTCTTCAAGGCCGATGGTTACGTGCGGAAAACCGAGCACGCGCGCCACTGAAGCCGCGTCATTCGGCACAATTCCGAACGACATGGTTACAAGCTCAATTTGCACAAAAGGGCTGAGAAGAAGAGCTGCGAGCGCGCTATCCTTACCCCCGCTGAACAAAACGCCGACCTTCATCTGCGCGTGATGCGTATATTCTGCTTCTTGGGGGCGATTTGTTTGAGGAGTTGCTTAAGCTGCTCGTCAGTTATCGTTCCCGTGAGTCTGCCACTTTGGTACAGGGCGAGCAGCTGCGACTCCACTGAGTCGGCAAAGTCGGGCCGTGTCAATCTGATGCTGTTCAGTCGTTCGCGAGCTTCGGGCGTGAGCACCTGTCGCAGCAGCGCGCTTCTTCGCGCTTGTGCCTGTTCTATCTCTTCGGTGGACGGCCCTTGCATTCCGCTCTGCTGAGCTTGGAGTTGTTCGATGCGTCGCCTCCGTATTTGTTCGAGGTCATCATCCATAATCCTCACGCTCCGGGTCGTCTACACGCTTTGTGCGAGCTCGTACGCGCTGTTGTCGAGGAGCGACCTGCCTTGTGACGAGATCTCGCGGCCTTTTGGGGTCGTTTTAACGAACCCCGCGCTCTCGAGCTGTTGCATCGCTTTTCGAATTATTGAGCCGCTCCCTTTGACAAATCGCTCAGGTTTTGACGAGTTGTCGGTTTTCCCCCCGTAAACCGATCGGAGTCTCTGCGTGCCAACTGGGCCGTCCATTGCTATGCGTCGCAGCAGGGCAGCGCAGCGTACATACCACCAGTCATCGTTCTGCGGTGGGTGTTCTCTGTGCATCCCCGTCTTTACCCACGACGCCCATTCCGGGGGGGTGAATCGTTCGTCGCTCTTCAGCTTCGTTGCGGTAAGTTCGATCAGTTTATTGGCAGGAACATCGTACAGCGTGGTCATTTAATCTCCTAATTGCACTTCTCCACTGGAATTAACCGTCTTTACGTTTTTTTGACTTATATCACTTTCTCTGATACGTGTGGCTTTTTTGAGCCGTTTTTTTGATGCGATAAGGCGAAAGATACACAGCGGTGGCACCCTTCAAATCGACCAACCGCGCGCCCGAAGCGTGCTCGAGTTCGTGCGCGATCTCCTCGCGACTTAATTCGACCAAGGCGGCCTTCAGGATCTTTGCCTTGACCATCTTCCTTAGTTTGAGTTGACGTCGCAGTTCGAGTACGATCGCGTTGTTAACACCGCACTTACCGATCCAGACGGTCGGAATAAGCTCTGCTGAGAGTGCCTTAAGTTTTTGCGTGTCGCTTTCGGTCATCTGGTTGGATTGCGTCTCAATAACGCCTCAAGCCCCCGCACTTCAGGCATGTGATAACAGTACGTTTGTCTTTTATGCGTACGCGTGCGTTAGTTCCGTAGACGAAATAGGTCCCGCAGCTTCTGCAAAAATGCACCTTCTTTTTTCTGAGTGGCACCCTGTGCCTGGTCGCCAGCCGCCGAATAAGCTCGACATAGCGATCACTTCGCTGCGCGTGTGCCGGAAACTCTGCAGCAGCCGCCTCGAACAAACGGTCTATGCGCTGCAACACGATGTCGTTAATAAACTCTTTCTTCTTTCTTCGTCGGGACATCTTCTACACACGCCGTGCAAAGCATTAATATACGTTCTGTCAAAGTAGTTTTGCGTCGCGCACCGATGGTCTAGTGGCTATGACTTGGGCCTTCCAACGCGTGAAGAAAGCCCACAACCCGGGTTCGAATCCCGGTCGGTGCATTCTCGCGCCTGCAGTACCGACTGCGTCACAGCATTCGGGTTACGGCCACGACTTGAACGCTTTCCACCTCTTCGATTACCGACAGGGATGCTTCAACAAGTTCAGTTCCACCCTCTTTGTCCTCAACGATGACGGTGATCAGCAGCGCTTTAAGTCCAAACGCGATGGGGTGCACCTCGCAGCTGTGGACCCGTCCGTACTGGGCGACCTCAGATTCAATTCGTGCACTAAGGCTCTTAAGATCAACGTCCGGACCGCTTGGCATTATCTTTATTTGTGCCGCTACTTCTCCCATCTAAGGGCCTCCGAAACCACACTCACATCGGTAAAGATTGCTCAGCTTCTTGCACCTCTTGCATCGCGTGATCATCTCTCCGCACGCGCGGGTACGATATGGCGGTATTCCTGGTTATTCGCGCACCTCACGATATGCACACCTTCCCCATTCGCACTTCTTCACGTCTTGTCAGCCGTGAGCATCGCCGTCAGTTGCTTCTACTTTATAGAGCGAGAACCTTTATAAACTACTTTCGTCCAATGATCGTCGTGCCGATCGTGTTGCGTCCCCCGATAGCGTCGACGACGCGTTGAAAGTCACGGCCATTCACAATTGTGCAGTTCAGCTCGAACTTTTCCAAGAGCTCAGGGAGCAACGCATCCACACACGTCTCTGACGTGAGGTCGCTCGCTAAGATGGTTGAAATCACTTCGTTTGCTGAGAAGATCCCGTCGACGTCGGTCGCTATGACGAGATCGGCGTTGAGCTGATGGGCAACCCAACCTGCGACGGAGTCTGCAGTAGCGTTCCAAGAGTGTGGTAGCGGATCACGCTCGTAAAGCACTCTGAATGGCAACAGAATGCGAATTCCACACTCAACTGTGCGGAGATCCTCAACCAATTCCGCTCCTGATGAGGCGAGATAGAAGCCATATTGATTCGTCGCCAGGATAGCCATCCAGTGAGCGGTTGTTTCGTCGAGGCGGCCCGAGTAGTGTCTGACAGTCTCTGCAAATGGTCCACCGCCCGGCACCACGAGCGCGTCAACTTGAGCGGCTATCAGGTAGATGATCAAGTCGGTGGCCACGTCGATGAGGCTGCCTCCGACTTTGAGCACGGTGGGCGTCCTACTATCTTCTCCATCCATCCTGACCGATATTTATGCGCGCCAGGCAATATCTCTTTTTTGCAGCCGACCCCCCAGTACGACATTAGAGGCCCAGAGCGATGAAGCCAGCCGTCAGAAGCAACATTTGCTTTGATGGAGTGGCAGCATCCTAAAAGCGCATCGCACGAGGTTCCTGGGCACGCAGGGACGTTATCGAAGCGCTTTGTTGCGCGGCTGACGGGATGAAAGGTCGGCGCATTAGTGCGTTCAAGGACGAACCCTTTCGTGGGCTGATAATGTCAATGCGCACTAGTCAAGAAACGTGTCGGTTGTGCGCTTGGTTGAGGTCGCGAGCCGCAGATTTTTGTCTAAATCATTTCGAAGCTGGTAAATTAGCGCGTTAGCGTCTATGGATCGCGACAACATGACTTCGCGGACCCGCAATTCTTGTCGCTCTCGTCGGAGCCATTCGGTGACCATCGCGAGCTCATTGAGGGCTTCGGGACCGACGTTCATTAAGCAAACACCAGTGCGGCAGTTTACGAGTTGGCCAGCGGCAAATGCGACGCTCGGCTGCGTTCTCTCGCGTAGGTGTGCACCGTGCTGCTCAGATCAGAATTGTGTTCTGTGCGGCCGGCGCCAATTGAAGCGCTTGCATTGCAGTCTGCTTGGGTATCGCTTGCAGCAGAACGCAGCATTTGGTCTACGACGCGGGTTAAGCCTTTTGCGCTCGCTCGGCAATCGCAATCGGGGAGCGTTGCATTGGGGCAACCGACGCGGAGCCCATAGTAGCAAACCTTGCGTTCTTGGTTCATACTGTTGGAGTGGCACTCTGTTGCGCGGCGCTCTCAGCAAAAAATCTGCGTCACCTAGGATCAATCTCGATTATGGCGTGGCGTCTGTTCTATTATGGCGGTGTCGCTTTCGAGTTTCGCCAGTTTCATGTTTGCTATCACTGTCAGCTCCGATTAGAACAGTCCAGAAAGGTCTCTTAAGGGCGCGTGAGGCAGGCTTTGTGTGCAAAAGTTGACGAAAAAATTTGTGCCACGCCCTCTTGGAGTTGTAGAGCGAAAACAGATTGCGTGCCGAGCTGAGGCTCTAAGGCTGGCCTCCATCACGCGAGCCGCCGTCATTGATTTCGATTGCGTCGCCTCTCTCTCGTCAACGTCCGCGCAATCGTACGAGGCAGCCAGGTCGCAAGAAGTTGGGTTGTGAGGATAGCAGCAAGCGTGTCTTTTTCGCCTACAGCTACGGTCTTAACGCGGGCTGCATTCAGCTCGAAAAAGCGCTGCTAAAGCACAAGACTAGCGAACTCAAATCTGTCTGAGCGTCCATTTTTCGGCATTGTGCCTAACAGAGGTCTGCAGTGGGCGATCGATAACCGCTAAAGCTAGTGCTAGAAGAGAACCTACTTATATGCAATATCTCTAGATGCACTTGAGAAACATGCATCTCAGTCCTAAAGTACGAGCCTACGGGACCCTCATGCGGTTGCCTTATGTGCTCATGCTCGACCTACTATGCATCCTCTTTATCGTCACGTTCCAAAAAGGCTTACATGAGCTTGCGCTTGTGGGTTCTGCGGTCATTACCGTAGCACTGGTAACTGCAGGAAGCGCGGCCATAAACGATTACTGCGATCGCGATTCAGACGCGCTCACGCATCCTGAAAGGCCTATCCCTTCGAACGACATCTCTCCTGCTCACGCAGCGGAGTTTTCAGCTCTGGCATTTCTAGCTGCGATCGGGGTCTCATTTACGATTAACGTCTTCGCTTTTGGCATTGTGCTGCTAAACGTTGGACTTTTCATCCTGTACGCGCGTGCGATAAAGCGACTCTCTGGGTTCGTGAGCAACTTAGTTATGGGGTATCTGGGGGCAACGATTGCTCTCTTCTCGGGCGCGGTCGTATTTCATACAATCAATGTCACGTCGCTCTCGTTCGTCGGTTTGATTGCCGGAGCAGCTATCGGTTTAAACGTTCTCAAAGACATTTTGACCTTAGCAGGAGACCGAAAAGTTGGATATCCGACCCTCGCGGTAAAGCGAGGGATACGCGTAGCAGCGATTGTCGGTGTTCTTTTCCTCCTTCTCTCCGCAGTAACGTCGCCACTGCCGTTTTTTGTTGGGGCTGTCAGCGTTGCCTACCTGTTTCCTATCGCTGTTTGGGGCTGCTTCGTCTTCGTTACGGCCGTCACCCTCCTGAGAGCACCAAACATCGAAAATCTGACAGCCCGACTCGGGATCTTCGCGACGTACTTTCCGTATGTGGCGGGGATCGCTAGCATTGCGTACATACTTCCCTTCGCCGTGTGGGGGGCGCATTACAGTGTCTGAAGAAAATCATACAGTCTAGCTTGTGAGGAATGCAATCTCAGCTAGCTGAAGACGCCGACAATCTGGAGTCACTTTTTGATCATACTCTTCCCTGATTCTTTCACCCCCGTTTGTGCGGCTCTATTATCGTTATATAGGCACGCGTTCTGTCCGTTACTTAGATTGCACGAAAAACAACAAATATGCCTCGGCTACTGGCTCCGTTCAAACGTCCTTCGCACAGAAAAGCTTCAATGAGAGATGTCTTTTCATTTCTTTTGCTTCTTAGTATCTGTGAATCTGCAGTGAAATATGGGCTGTGCCAAACTTCGAGATCAGGCCCACCGTATCCACTGCAAAATTCCACGCAAGCAACTTGCAGCGATCCTCGCTGAGCCACAATGCCCGATTAGCCCCTCCGGCGGCTTCAAAGGGCGTTGAATGCTGGTCGAATGAAACTAGTGCTCGTATCGACGGAAAAGCGGAACACTGTTTGCTACCGCGGGTCCGACATACATCTTCAGCGACGCGCGAGCGGAGAGAGCGCCTTAGGGCCGTACTGAGCAGTTGGAACAGGTTCTAGCTGGTTGTTCATTAAGTCCAAAACCAACGATGCGAGTTATAAACAGCGCCTTGTTATCCATAACCACAAAAATTTAATGGCGTATCATAATATACGTTGCCATCAATATGGGCAGACGGACACGCGTTTGAGTGGCGACTGCGCCTAGAAAAGCGAAGAACGTTTTTATAGTTCTTGGAGCAGCTTTTCTGCATCGATTGCCTCGTTCCACACGGCTTCAAAGGTTGAGACAAGGTACTCGGCATAGGACGGGTCATCAGTCCAGAACGCTACAACGGAGCTATCAAGCGAGAGATTCTCGGTATTAATAAAGATCGCACTGATGCTTTCTTTTTTTTGTCTCCGACAAGTATGAACGAACCCTGGTACTGATCGATGTGACGCACGTCATCGCCAATGTTCAAGTGCTCACGCACGACATCAAAGTATGGAGCTGAAATCTCAGTGATCCCCCGCATTCGCCCGCCGTGTTCTATCAGCATCTTGGACTTTTCGGTCAAACCAAATTGACCACCGAAGATCAACATAGCAGGTGGGATAAGCCACAAGATCTCTTTTTTTTTGCAGATTCCGCGATTGTTGAGCCCACAGCTATAGCGTCCTTGACGCTTTCAGTGATTATTCTCTCAGCCATTGTTTAAAGAGCCTTCGAGTTTATAAAGCTGCGTGACATCTTCTATGTCACGAAGCACAGTACAGGTTAACGGGACCGTCTCAATGCTCACCGGGCTCAGAAAACCGTCGCCGGCGTGCGCTTATGTTTGAGGAGGCCCTCGTTTCAACAGCTCTTGAATCCGTTCGGCTGCCGGAACGGACTGCTCCCACAGTATTTCGAATGTGGAGCTGAGATAATCAGCGTAAGTCGAGTCATCAGTCCAAATCATTGAAATGGGCTCATTGAGCGAGATACGCTTGATATCAACGTTGATCGCGCTAACACACTGCTTTTTGTCGACGACTGCGAAATATATCCCCCCGTAGTCCGGGTAGTGGCGCAAGTCTTCCCCAATGTCCAGAACTTCTTGAGCTGGTGCTATATCTGCGTACGCAACATCAGTTATGCCCTTCGCATACCCACCGAGCTCTTTGAGTTTTTTCGCTTCCGCGTTAATGCCAAACAACGAGGTTATGACCAGCGTTTCGGCTGGAACCACGTAGATAAACCCCTGTTTTGCGGAGGAAACGAGAGTCATAGTCGCAGTGACCATTTCCTTAACGCTCTTAATAAGCTTGAAGGTGCTCACTTCGTCCGAAGGCCGAAAACGCTGTTGCTTTGCCAGTTGCTGCAACTCCCGCTTTCTCGCCTCCATCTCTCGCAGTTCTCCCTCCTGTTTTTTGAGTGCGGACTCAAGCGCCATATCGAGGCCTACCGCGGCATAGCTGGTTGGCGAATCGAGCGAGGGGCGCACCATGCCCTTGTCGATAAGAGCGGTGAGCGTACGGTGCACGTCCTCGCGGTACGTATTCAGCGACTTTGCAAGCGGAGAAGGCGTCTTTGGGCCATACTTAAGCAAACGGAGATAAAGATAGGCTTCTTTCTCGCTTAGCCCGAAGCTAGTGAGACGAGTAACAAATGCTGTCTCGTTATCCATAAGTGCAACAGTTCTGCGTCAGACGACCGACAGATCAATGTTTCTAATTAACCCCTCGCGGCAACTGCCGGTTAAACAAAAGAAATACGTGCGTTCTACAGTTCTCGTAACCGCTTTTCCGCATCGACTGCGTCGTCCCATGCGGCCTCAAACGTGGCGATGAGAAAATCGGCGTAGGCTTGGTCATCAGTCCAGAACGCCACTAGCGGATCGTCAAGCGAGACATTCTCCATATTCACGTTGATCGAACTGATGCTTTCTCTCTGGTCTCCGACAACCATGAACGCTCCCTGGTACTGATCGATGTGGCGCACCTCCTCGCCGTTATCCAAGAGTCTGCGCGCGAGATCAAGGGAGCTTCCTGAAATTTTGGTGATTCCTCGCACGCGTCCGCCTTTCTCCATCAGCATTTTGGACTTGTTTGGTATATCGAATTGAAAGGAGAGGGCCAACATAGCCGGTTCTAGAATCCAAACGACTTCTTTTTCCGCAGATTCTAGTATATTTGAACCTGCAGCTAAGGCGTCCTTAACGCTTTCAATAATGATCCCCTTGGCCATTATTATGACATACCGTCCTCGAGCTTATAAAACTGTGCCTCCTGGTGCGTCGCAAGTCGCTTGCATGCGCTTTGGAGGGGGCCAGAGCCTGTTGGATCTGTAATGCCGGTCACACAAGGCTATTTTCTACAAAGTGCCTAATTTTGGAGTTAGAGAAGGCCTTCGCTCAGCTGCGAGGTCTATGCCATACTCCAACGCTTTTAATTCGACGTTGCGACGGACTCTAATGGCTGACGCTCTTGCTGCAGCAGCGCGTCGATGCGCTCTTCTGCGCCAGACGCCTGCTCCCAAGCCATCTCAAACGCGCTTATGAGGAATTCCGCTTGCGCAACGCTATCGCTGCATAGCGCCGCAACATTTTCGTCAAGCGAAAAGGCGGCCTTTAGAGCGGCGTGAATGAGGCTGATGCTTCGCTTGCCATCGGCCACTACGAGCGTCATCCCCTTGTATGAGTTTGTATGCCGCAGTTCAATGCTAGCGTCCAGGTACTCGCGTCCCGCAGAAAGGTTCTGAAGCGAAATATCGAGCACGCCGCGGACACGCACGCCACGGCCCACGGCATATTTGAGATGGTCTAGGAACCCACCCATCGTGAGGAGGTTGAATTGCGGATGGGCGACAAAGATAATAGACCTCTCTGTCGAGTTGATGAGTTGCGAGATGGCAGCAACAAGTTCGCCCAGGTTTTTCAACATCTTGAACGCGTGCTCGTTGTTTGCTCTGCGGCTGAGCGTGCCGCTCGTTTCCACAACAAGTTCATGCTTGACCATCTGCAACCGACGCAGCTCGCGCTGGCGGGACGTGAGCGCGGCATCGACCGCCTCATTAAGGTCTATAGGTGTGTAGCGCGACGTGTCCCCCGCGCTTTTCACGATCATACCTGCGTCAATCAATTTTGTGCATCGGCGATAAGCGTCCTCGCGGTAAGTTTTAAGGGATCGTGCGAGATCGCCAGCACGCTTCGGCCCGTACTTCAGCAAGTGCACATAGAGCTGGCCCTCCTTCTGTCCGAGCCCGAACTCATTCAGCAGCTTGGTAAGTGCTTGCTCGCTGTCGAGTGCGAGAGCCTTAGATGAGCGAGTTTCGTCCGAGGCAAGGAATTGCGTGCCATTCACAAGCACACCGAGCTCCCTCTTTATCTCCTCCATCCGACGAAGCTCGCGTTGGCGGGGGAGCAGCACGGCATCGAGCGCATCGCCCAAATTCATCGCGGTATAGACAGCCGGGCTTTCCCTCTTTGCGGTCACCATGGTCTTATTGACGAGGCTTGCAAGTTTTCGATAAATTTGTAGGCGATACGTTTTAAGGGATCGTGCGAGATCGCCAGCACGCTTCGGCCCGTACTTCAGCAAGTGCACGTAGAGCTGGGCTTCCTTCTCTCCGAGCCCGAATTCACCGAGCAGTTTTGTGCAGGGTTCTGCATTGATGCCATAGGCCCCGTTACTCGTGAGGTAATTTGGTATATCACCAAACATCATGATCCCCCGAAAAATGTGTGCTCACCATTTCCTCTTCGCGCGCCTCTGCAGCGTCGAAAGTGTAGGGCAGCGTCCACGTGCGCGACGTGTTAGTGTCGTTCACGCGTGGGCGCCGGGTGTAATTTACTGCGTTTGCTAGTCGTTCTGCGCCTCTGCGGCCGTTGGGATCGTGGGCGGCGCACAGGCACCAAAAATGTACCTCGTAATGACACCCTAAATTCGTGACCATGCCTGTTGCCGCCTACTCTCTTTTGCGCGAAAAAGCGGTATAAGGCCGCGTGAACACAATTGTGTGTCACAGTTTGGCGGAGGCGATAGAGCTTCGAGCACAATGACTGTGCTAGCTGCAGGACTCACATAACAAATCTAAGATTGTCGATCAGCAATCTGTCACGTTTGTGCCGCATTTTCTCGTGCGCAGGCTTTCACAGGTAATAAGTCGATTGCCGCTCAAACGCGTCGTGCGCCAAGTTGGCTACAGCAAACGCTGGGAACACTTTTGAAAGCTCTTTGCCGTACTGCTGTGAGAGAACTTGGCACTCAAGTCTCACTTTTGAGGCGGCTTTAGCTATGAGAAACTCGCCAAGGCCCGCGCCCACGACTGCGTTTAAGTCGTGTTTGCGCGCTTGAAAAGCGAGGGCTTGGGCAAGCTCATCGATCTGGGTGCGCTCTACCTGTCGGGCAATGTCCCGAGCGTTCTCCCAGCCTAGCTCACGCACGTCACAAAGCAGGACTCTTGCGATCCTTCGATAGCAGGCCTCCAGATCGCGCGGACGGGCATCTGGCGTGTCGCACGAGTAATCTTCGGCCCTAATGTTACCGAGGATGCGATGGGCGTCGGCGGTAATCGCGAACAGTTCGGAAGCTAGCTGATAGTTCTCTCCATTGAGGGTGACGAGCCGCAAAATGGTCGCGATATTGGTTCTGAGCGCTCCGGTGTAGATGAGCTCGCGCGCGCGCAACCGTTCAAAGTCCGTTGTCATAGCGGCGGGTTTTCCGTCTCGCACGGGAATCACGTCGCACGTCGTGCTCCCCATATCCACGAATATGCAGTCAGTGACACGCTGTGCAACAAACGCGGCTGAAGCTGTCCAGTTTGACGCGGCGTACAAGAGGGCTTCGTCCTCAGCGACCCGCCGCGTCAACTGGCCGCGAACGTTTAGATAGCACGGCCTCGCGAAAACTGAGTCGACTGAAGATACGATCGAGCAGATCCCTTCCTTCTTACTCGTGAACGCGTCTGCGAGCTCTCCTGTGATCACGACGCCGACGTGTTTTGGCTGAAAATCTTCCCTTATGCGTCGCAACTCGCCGGCGAGGTCGTTGTCTCGCCACAATGGCAGGTACTGGCTTCTCGCCTTCCCGCTGGCGGAGGCTACTTTTGTGTTTGCTCCCCCGATGTCGATTCCAATCGTATCACTTAGGGCCATTTGGGTGTTCAAACGGGACTAGATGGTTCCGCAGTTGGTTCGGAAAGTGTGCGTGCCGTGTGGGGTCAGACGCGCCGGTAATTCTTGACCGAATCGCGCTTTGAGAATCAAATCGGCAACGTTTCCTATCACTTTATCTACACTGACGATGGCTGTCGTCGGGCGTGGATTCACGTCGACGATGTTAACGACACCGTCGGGCTGAAGCACGATGTCAACGCCGACGTACCCTTGGCACCCCAGCAGCTGTGCGGCTCTGACCGCCAGATTAATAACGTTGTTCCCATTAGGGACTGCGTACGGCGTCGTGTTCCCGACGTAATGGATCGCGTCATCTATGCGAAGGTGTTGCTTGTTGATCGATAGCGGAAGTGCTGTCCTGCCAATGATAAGGCTTACGCTTATGTGGTCTCCCGTCAAGAACTTCGAAACAAGCGTGTTCTCGTCCACGCTGTTAGCCTCGAACGTTTCGACGACCCTGATCCCTTCTGCGCCGCAGCCGTAGCGTGGCTTCAGAACGTAAGGGCCTGTCGGAGGGTTTATTTCGGGAACGGTTAGTGATCCTTCCTTCCCGAGCGCGATAGACGCGCTGAGTTTGTCGGCCGCTCTCCTCACCGCCTCCGCGGGACACCCGAGATTCGTTGTGTGCTGTTCCACAAGCGCGGTGAAATCGTATAGGACATTGTCGGGTGCGATAATCATCCCTGCGTCACAGGATCGTGCTAGCTGTTCCACCAGGCTGCAAAATGTGTCAGCGTCGCCTGTGCAAAGTTGCGGCACGTGGACGACGTGTCCGCTGCGTTGAAAGCCTCCTTTCAGCGTTTCGAGCATGGCTCGCCCCGCTTCAGCGAGACGGGGAAGCATCGCGCTGGCATATTCGGCCAAGAGTATGTCCACAGAGCCTCCTCTGATTTATTGCGGAGCGCTATCAGTTAATGTTGCGTGGACCGTTGAAACGAGCTTTCGGAATGTCGCGTTGCTCGGTATGACGTCTACGTGCACTTGGTAACTCCCGAGTGCTTCTGCCGTCGGCCTTCCGATGGCGCCGACAACCAGATTCGCGAGTCTCTCGATGAGGTGTTCTTTGATTCCTATTCGGTCGGCGCATTCGAACAGGGCGCGCACAGTCATCGCGCTTGTAAAGAGAACGCCGGCGACGTCGCTTTCTACCAGCTCGCGTATGAAGTCACGTTGCTGCTGGCCACAGAGCTTTTTCAGGGTGTACAACACGATCTCGTTCACGGTGGCACCGCTATTCTGAAGCCCTTCTGTTAGTTCGGAGCTGCCAAAAGCGCTGCGCAAGACCCATATGTTCTTGTGCGCAACATCGCTCAGCATTTGAACGATGCCTCGTGAGCTATACTCTGACGGCATCAGGTCGACGCGGAAATGTGCTCTGAGTAATGCGCTCCTTGTCTTGGGACCTATGGCAACCACGCCCGTTGAAGACGGAAAGCTTGCCGCATTCAATCTGAGTTCCGCGCAGGTACGCGCGCCGTTTGCGCTCGTAATCACAACGTAGTCAACGTGGCCCGTGTTGAGTTCGTCCAAGAACGTAGGCCAGAGTAAGTCTCGTATGGGCACAATTTCGACCATTGTGGTCGCGAGCACGTCGTACCCACAGGATTCGACAACTTTCTTCGAATCCTCAAGTTGCTTGTCAGGCCGAATGATTGCTAGCGTCTTCATCGCTTGGCTGTAGGATGTGTTTGAGTTTGACCACGTCGCCGATGATTAGCACCGCTGGGGATTTTAAATCGGCATCTGTGGCCTTACATGCGATGTCGTTGAGAGTCCCGACGACGACTTTCTGGCGTGGCGTCGTGCCCTGTGCTATGATTGCAGCAGGCGTTTGCCCGTCCTTTCCACGCGCGACCAAGTTCGAGACGTTTTCTGCGAGTGTGCCCACGCCCATCAGTACGACGAGGGTGCCATCAAGCTGTGCGAGGACTTCCCACTGCAACCGATTGCCCGCCGCCTCGTGACCCGTAATAATGGTGACGCTTGAGGCGTAGTCTC
>Ga0187770_10000638_pt1 | contig 17274 bp, 13 predicted proteins | sample 0116_SJ02_MP02_2_FD_133154 | JGI IMG/M metagenome (GOLD analysis project Ga0187770, IMG submission 133154) | Tropical peat soil microbial communities from peatlands in Department of Meta, Colombia - 0116_SJ02_MP02_20_MG | ecosystem: Environmental > Terrestrial > Soil > Wetlands > Peat | place...
AGCCGATGTCGGGGGCTCCGACGTGGGGCCAGCCTCCCGCGGCCGCGGGCGCGCCACCCCCGGCCGCCGCGGGCGGGCGCTTCTGCTCCTACTGCGGGGCCGCGGTCGCCCCGGGCTCCCAGTTCTGTGCGAAGTGCGGCGCCCAGGTACCACCCTGATTCGGCCCGGACAAGCTCGGACGGCCCCTCGTACCGGGGGCGGACACGCCCTTCCGTAGCGCCACCCACGTGGGGCGCCCGAAGAGGCGAGCGGATTAAGTAGGGAAACCCGGCCTCTCTAACGTGCTCCCGTATGCACAGCTACATCGACCTCTACTTTTCGCCCGAAGGCGTCTCGCCCCTCGACATCGCCGAACGGATCCGCTCGGCCACTGGGCTCGCGCTCATCCCCGGTCCCCACGACCTCGTCTTCGAGTGGCGGACGGTGGAGGAGTTCCACGACCTCCTCGCGAAGGTCCACGCCGCGCTCCGCGGCACCGGTGTCGTCTACCGCGTCGAGACCGTGAGCGACGAGCCGGCGTTCATCGAGCCGGTCCCCTGGCCCCCGCCGATCCACCGCGGCCGCCCGGTCCACCCGGGGTTCTGAGGACCCCCACCCCCCGGTTTCCAGTGGAACCGGTTACCAGCCTTCTTCCGCCGGGTCGACCAGCTCGCGTTCCATCGCCGTCCGCACGTCCGGACGGATCGGGTGCTTCTTGCCGGTCGCGTAGTCGTACGACACGACGACGGTCCGGCCCCGGGCGGTGAGGGGTCCGTGCGGTGCCAGCCGGAAGCGGTAGAGGAGCGTGAAGCTGGTGCGGCCGAGGGGACGGGCCGGAGCGACCTCTCCGACGAGCTCGGAGCCGTAGTTGACGGGGGCGAGGTAGCGGCAGGCGGCTTCGGCGATGATGATGTCGAGGTGGGTGGGGTCGGGGAGTCCGGAGCGCTCGAGGTAGTAGTCGCAGCGGAGCGTCTCCATCATCGGAAAGTAGGCGGCGTGGTTCAGGTGGTTCAGCACGTCCAGGTCGTGGTAGGGGACGTAGAAGCGGCGCTGGACCGGCCATGGGGGAGGGTCGGCTCGGTCGGCCTGGGGTCCCATGCGGCGGACGCACGGGCACCCATCCTATATGGCCTCGAGGGGGTCCGGGAGCCGAGACCGGCAACGGGGCTCACGAGGCACCGATGGCGATGAGATTCTCCAGTGGAAGCGGGGGGGTGGGGGGGTCGAAGCCCTCGCCCGGAGAGATGGCGGCCAAGGTGGCGGAGGTGCGCGCGGCCGTGCGCCGCCACTCGGCCCGCTTCGAGCGCGCGATCCCGCTCATCGCGAGCGAGAACCTCCTGTCGCCCTACGCGAAGGAGCTCCTCATCTCCGACTTCCACTCCCGCTACGCCGAGGGGCTTCCCGGGGAACGGTACTACGAGGGCAATGAGGAGGTCGACAAGGTCGAGAACCTCTGCCTCGACCTCGCCCGCCGCCTCTTCCGCTGCTCGTTCGCGGACGTCCGCCCGACCTCGGGCACGGTCGCGAACCTCGCGGTGCTGAAAGCGCTCACCGACCCCGGCGACCTGGTCGGGACGAGCCGCCTCGCGGACGGGGCCCACATCTCGAGCGCCGCGTTCGGCGCCTTCGGCCTCCGCGGCGTGAAGCCGGTCTACTACGCGTGGGATGCGGAGCGGATGACGATCGACGTCCCGCGCACGCGGGAGATCCTGCGCGCGGTCCGCCCGAAGACGTGCCTCTTCGGGCTGTCGCTGTTCCTCTTCCCGATGCCGCTCGAGGAGCTCCGGCCGACCCTCGAGGAGATCGGCGCCCGCGCCTGGTACGACGCGGCCCACGTCCTGGGGCTCATCGCCGGCGGGGAGTTCCAGGACCCGCTCCGCGAGGGATGCCAGGTCATCTCGGCGTCCACCCACAAGACGCTCCCCGGCCCGCAGCACGGCATCCTGCTCGGCGAGTTCACCGACCCGGAGCTCGGAAGGCGCCTCCAGTCCGGCGCCTTCCCCGGCGTCACGAGCAACCACCACCTGAACGCGATGGCGGCCCTCGCCGTGAGCCTCGCCGAGCACTTGGAGTTCGGCCGCGACTACGCGCGGCAGACGGTGAAGAACGCGCGCGCGCTCGCCCAGGCACTCCACGACCGGGGGTTCGACGTCCTCGCCCCGAACCTCGGCTTCACCCGCTCCCACACGGTCGCGGTGCGGGTGGAGAAGGAGGGGGGCGGCGAGGCGGTGGCGCGGCGGCTCGCGGACTCGGGGGTCATCGCGAACAAGAACCTCCTCCCCGGCGACAAGAGCCCGAAGCACCCGGGCGGGGTCCGCCTCGGCACCCCCGAGGTGACGCGGGTCGGCATGGCCGAGCGGGAGATGGAGCGGATCGCCGAGCTGTTCGACGACCTGCTCCACCGGCACCGGCCGGAGGCCGAGGTCGCGGAACGGGCCGCCGAGCTCAAGAGCGGCTTCACGACCGTCCGCTACTGCTTCGGCGCCGGCGAGGCGGCCTACCGCTACTACGACCTGGTCGGCCGCGACCCGTCCTGACCTAGGTCGGCGCCTCGCCCGTCTCGGTCGTCTCCGCCGCCCGGCGGGCGAGCGCGGCATCGAACACGGCCGGGTCGACCGTCACCTCCTCGCGCGAGGTCGGCCGGCGCGCGAGGCAGAACCGGGCGACCCGGTCCGGTCCGACCGTCGCGGTGAGGGTGCCGTCGGCGACCAGCGACGCGACCCAGTCGGCGAGCTCGGGCGGCACCGGCGCCGTTTCCCACGCCGCCTCGAGACCGGGGAGGTCCAGCGCCCCGGCCCGACGGAGGAGCTCGACCACCCGCGACTCACCCTCGGCGAGCCGCGCGAGCTCCGCCTCGGAGTCCGCGGGGCCGGTCCGCCGTCGCCCGCGGAGCATGACCGAGAGGGCCGCTCCGGCGACGCCCACCGGCGCGGCCACGGCGAGCGCGAGGAGGAGCGGGTCGGGGGGAGCCGCTCCACCGGCCGCGGGGACCGCGAGGGGGCCGAGGAGGACCTCGCCGGCGTGGTCGCGGACGGTGACCGTGACGGCCCCACCGACCGGAACGGTGTAGTTGACCCAGAGGCCCGTCGTCCCGTCCCCGAGCGGCTCGACCGTCCGCAAGAAGACCCAGACGCCGTCCGGCGATTGGATCTCGAGCGCGACCTGCGCGCCGGCGACGGGGTCGCCGTAACGGTCCATCGCGTGCCAGAAGGTCGAGTTCGAGCGGAGCCCGGGATGGACCACGTCGGGAGCGTAGAGGACCACGTGGTCGAGGTCCGGCGTCACGTCGATCGGGTAGCGGCTCGGCCCGCCGGGAAGGGACGACCCGGCGAGCTCGACCCAGAGGACGCCGGCCTCCGCCGGCTCGACCGTGAGCCGAAGGCTGCCCCCGACCCAGGCCTCCGCCGGGACGCCGAACCAGCCGCCGCCGATTGCGGAGAGCGGCCCGACGCCGGAGGAGTTCACCCAGCCGGCCATCGGGCTGCCGTTCGCGTTCGACAGCCCCACCTCGGCGCCGGCGGCGAAACCGGGAACGAGGGCGCCCGTGAGGTCGACCGCCTCCCACTCGACCGGGACGGCGGTGCCGACCACGACCGGCGCTGCGGGCGATGCGACCACGGCGAGGAGCCGGGCCGCGGGGGCCGGAGCGACCCGGGTCACGGTCGAGCGCTCCGCGACCGTCCCCAGGGCATCGACCGCCGCGAGCGACACCTCGACCGGCCCGGCCTCCGACGGCACGAACGTGAACGCGACCGGTCCGTCCGCCCGGGCGACCCCGGTGCCGGCGGCCCCGCTCGAACCCGTGACGTTCCACCAGAAGCGGAGCGGGAGCACGCCCCCCGCGAGGGAGGCCGTGACGGTGACCGAGTTCCCGGCCGCCGGAGCGGAGGGGGAGAGTCCAATCGACCCGACCCCGAGCGGGGCGACGACCGTCACGGAGAAGGTGACCGAGCGGTTGACCTGGTCGGCGTCCACCGCCCATGCGTCGGCGGTGAAGTTGCCGGCCGAGGGGTACGTCGGGCGGAACGTCCAGGTCGGCCCCGGCGCGCTCGAGCAGAGGAGCCCGCCGTCCCCGGGCAGGAGGCACGCTTCCGAGAACGGTGCGACCCCCGAGCCGGAGGCTACCGTGACCGCGACGGCGAGCGGTTGACCGGCGTACCCCTCCGGCACGGTGGGAGTCACCGACAGCGCCGGCGGAGGCTCGACCTCGACCTCGGCGAACGTCCAGGTCGCGGAAGAGAAGCCGTTCGTCACGTTCACCGACGGCTGGGCGGTCCCGGGGGAGGGGTAGGAGAGGTTCGCGCCGCAGACGACCTCGGCGAGGCCCGCGCTTCCCGGGGAGCTCGAGCAGGCGGCCCCGACCGCCGCGAACCCGAGGCCCGGGGCGAACGTCGCGCGGTAGCCGTACCCGGCGGCCCCGACCGCGGTGACCCGGGCGGCGACCGTGCCGCCGGCGTCCAGGGTCGTTCGGTTGAGCTCTCCGCTGCCGACCGAGGTGCTGACGGCGATGAGTCCGACCGTCGTCACCGGGGTCGTGAGCGTGACCGAGCCGAGCACGTCGCTCGCCCGGACATTTAGGGTCCCGGGCGTCGCGCCCGGTGCCGCCTCCACGACCGTCCGATTGGAGTCGTTCGACCCGACCATCGACCAGCCGGTGCCGTTCAACCCCCAGCGGAAGTCGGGGGAGAGCGGCGACGCGGAGCCGTTCGCCATCTCGGGGGTCGCGACGAACGTCGAGGGATCGCCCGACGATACCGTCACCGTGGAAGAGGACGGGGTGAGCGCGACCGAGGTCAGCTCCGCCACCCATTCGAGCGCCGCCCAGGTGCCCGAAAGCTTGGACGAGAGAAGGTAGCCGGTCGGCGCGCGGCTGGTCGGCGCGATCTGGACCGGCCCGTAGAACCCCTGGTCGACCGCGCACAGCGTGACCCCGGGAGCGGAGCAGTTCGACGAGGGCAGGAACAGTTCGGCGGTGAACGACCCGTCGGAGGTCGTGGTCGAGGTGACGTTCAGGGGAGCGCAGTACTGGGAGAGCAGGTGGTCGCCCGGCTCCTCATACCACGAGGTCCAGGTCTGGAAGTCGGCGCGGAGCGGGACGTGCCCGGTGACGCTGGAGGGCGCCGGGCCCCCCTCGGTCCTGAGCGTGCCGTTGTAGACGGTCGGGACACCCGAACCCGGGCAAGGACCCGAGTGGAAGGAGGCGCCGGGCGAAGCGGCGGCGACCGGCGCCGGAGCGACGGCCGTGAGCAGCCCGACCACGACAACGACCACCACACCGAACCCGGGAGCTCCCCACGAGGTGCGGAGGGCCGACACGCACGTCCCGTCTCCCCGACCCGAGCCGGGAGAGGGCGTAGCACGGGGGGCCTGTTAAGCCATTCCCTCGCGCCGCCGGAACTGAACGATGATCGACGCGACGGGCTCTTGACCCCTCGGGCATGGTCGGCTCCGTGGACGCGCCGACGACCACCGCGGTGACGCCGCCCCGTCTCGCCTCGCTCTCCGCCGAGTGGGCACAGCTCGAGTACTCCTCCCGCTCGATGGCGTTCGTCCGGGACGGTCGGCGCCTCCTGCGCGCGTGGGGCTCGCCCGAGCGGCCGTGGGTGGTCGGTGTGGAGCCGGACGGCGGGCGCTGGAAGGTGGTCGCCTGGGGGGCCGGACCGGTCGAAGCGCGGGCCGCGGTGCGTGCGCTGTTCTCCCTCGACCATCCGGTCGAGCGGTTCTACGCGCTCACGCGTCGCGAACCGGTGCTCCGTGGCACGGAGCGACAGTTCCGCGGGCTCCGGCTCCCTCGGGACGCTCACCTCTTCGAGGCCCTCCTCCACTCGATCGTCGGCCAGCAGCTCTCGGTCGCGTCGGCGAACGCGCTCAAGCGTCGCCTGATCGAGAGGACCGGCGCGTGGGTCCGGGCCGGGTCGGTGGACGTTCCCTCGGCCCCCCGTCCGTCGTCGGTCCTTCGGTTGGACGTCGCCGGCCTCCGCGCCCTGGGCATGAGCCGAGCCAAGTCCCGGGCGCTGGTCGAACTGGCCCGGTGGACGGGCGCTCGGCCGCCCCGAGAAGCCTCGCTCGCCCGGGCGGAGCTCAACGCCGCCCGCACCGCCCTGACCTCCCTCTACGGTGTCGGCCGGTGGACGGCGGAGAACGCCCTCCTCCGAGGGACCGGCCGCCGGGACGTCTTCGTCGCCGGCGACCTCGGGATCCGGGTGGCGCTCGAGGAGTACGCGAAGATTCCGCGGAGCGCCCCCGAGGAGAGGGCCCGAGCGTGGGCCGACCGTTCGTACCCGGGATGGGGCAGCTACGCGACGCTCTACCTCTGGCGGCGGCTGGTCACGGACCGGGCCCGGGCATCGACCGGGTAACGCCCTCCGCCCCGCCCCCGGTCAACGGGAAACGGGCGACCGTACGGTGAACCGCGCCGCCGCGTCCGAGGCGGCTCTCCTTCAGCAGGAACTCCCGGACCGGGACGCGTCGAGGGGTTGGCGGCGGCGCGCGCCTCTCCAAGAGGTCGCGGGCCCGGGTCCGGTCGCCGGGCCCCCGGACGCGGAAGAGGGTCAGGTGCGGGATGAACTCGGAGCGGTCCGGGCTCCCGACGATCGGCCGGAGCGCTTCCGAGACCTGATGAGCCAGCTCGACCAGCTGCTCGCGGCCTATCGTCACCCCGACCCAGACGACGCGCGGGTCACGGGGGGAGGGGAAGGCGCCGACCCCCTCGAGGTCGAAGTCGAACGGGGCGATGCGCGCCGCGACCGGTGTGAGTCCCTCGAGGACCGCGGGCAGCAGCTCCTCGGGGAGTTCGCCGAGGAAGCGGAGCGTAAGGTGTTCCGGGGCCGGTCCACTGCTCCCGTCGGGAGCTTCCGCTGCGGCCGCGACCGCGACGAAGGCGCGCACGCCTCCCGGACGACGGGCGCGCTCAAAGGGTCACCCTGGGCCGGGCGAGACCGTGGGTGGGCGCCCGAACACGGGGAGGGTCCAGACCTGCGCGACGTCCCGGCCGGCGCCGGCCGCGCGGAGGGTCGCAGAGACCCGACGCGACCGTGCAGCGTCCGACACGAGGAACAGGACGTAGGCCCCCCGGGCGCGCGCCTTCGCGAGCCCCCGGCGGATCCGCTCGGGCCGCAGGGCCCCCGAGACCTCCGCCTCGAGATGGACGTCCCGCCCTCCGAAGAAGCGCCACGCCCAGGTCGACCGCGCCGCATCGAGCGCTCGGGCGACCTCGACAGGAGGGGTCCCGTTCGGGAGCGGGCGCAGCTGACGGAGGAGACCGTCGGGAAGGGTCGTGTCGAACCGCCCCTGGCGAACGACCTCGGGGAGCGCTCCGCGGCGGGCGAGGATGCGGAACGCGGCGGCGAGGAGCGCGCGGTGTTCGCTGCTCTCGCGGGTCGCACCGCTCGGAGCGCGAAGGCCGAGCTCCCGCTCCCCCGCGAGCGTGAGGTGGAGGCCGGAAGGGGACCGCACGACCCACCCGTGGCGCTCGGAGAGCGGGAGCCGCTCGAGGAGGTCCGCTGCATCCCCGGCGGCGCCGGTGACCTCCCGGACCTTGGCGAGCAAGGTCTCCGGGCGCGCCGGGGAGCCCTGCTCGTCCGCGGCGAAGACCGTCAGCAGGAGACGAGCGACGTTCTCGTCCCCCGGCCCGGACTCGAGGAGCGGGACGGTGCCAAACTCTTCGCGCGTTCGGACGAGCGCGGCGGGCCACGGCGAGCCTCCTCGACCGCCGGCTGGCGGTGGCTCAACTCGGACCGACCGGAGGGACCCCATTTCGGGGTCCCGAACGACGGCGTGCCCGGTCGGCAGGACCGGCAGCCATTGGTCGGCGATCGGGGCGAGAAGGCCGAGCCAGGCCCCGACGAGCGAGGCCGAGGCGGGCGGGACGCGGAAGCTCGCGACGTGCGCGACCGAGGCGATGGTGGCGGACTTGAGCTCGGGGGCGAGCCGCTCCGGGAACTGGGTCGCGGCGATGAGGCGCACGCCGAACTTTCGGCTCTCGGCGAACAGCTCCGACACGAGCCGGGGGGCGAAGGACTGCACCTCGTCCAGCACGAAGAGGATGGGCCGGTCGAGGGAGCGGCGGGAGCGAGCCGCGGCGACCCCGAGGTAGGTGCGGGCGAGCACGAGCGTGCCCGCGAACGACGCCGCTTCGGGTCCGATCGCGGCGAACGGGAGACGAACGAGGAGCGACCGGCCGGCCTCGAGGAGCTCCTCGACCGGCACGCCTCCGTCGGCGGGCGAGAGGAGCTCGGCGAGCGCCGGGAGGAGGACGACCTTCGACAGCCGTGTCGCCGCCGGCCAGAGGAAATCCGGCGTCCGTCGGACGATCGGCTCCAGCTCCTCGAGGAACCGGGCGAGGTCGGGCCGTCGGGTCGCGAGCCGGGCCGAGTCACGACGAGCCGCGTCGGTGAGGAGCGCGTAGACGTCGAGCAGCGAGCCCCCGCCCTCGAGCGCGAGCCGCGCGAACGAGTCGAAGATCCGCTCGAGACGGAACCCCCAGTGGAGCTCGCTCCCGTCGGGGCTGAGCCGTTTCAGCGCGGCGACCAGGTGGGCGACCGCGCGGTCGTCCGGGAGCCGGTCGGAGAGCGCGGCAACGCCCGGTACGGGCCGGTCGGTGACGTCCATCGCCACGACCCGCCTCCGCCCCTCCGGGGAGAGGCCGTCGACCACGGCGGGCGTGAGGTCGCCGTGGAGGTCGATGACGACCACGGGGTCCCCGCGGTCGACCGAGGCGACGAGGAGCCCGGCGAGGAACGTCGTCTTGCCGGCGCCGGACGAGCCGAAGACGATCCCGTGCCCGGGTCCGTCGAACGGCCGGGGCGACCGAGGGGGGGAAACGGGCTCCGCCAGGAGCGCCACCCGCTCGGCCTCCCGGGCGACCCAGGCACCCGAAGGGAGCCGGTGGCCCGACCCCCGTCGCCAGTCGGCCCCCGTACCGCAGGGTGGCCGGGCGACATCGAAGGGCGTTCCGACGGTGGCTCCCCAGACCGAGGCGAGGCGGGCCCCCACGACTTCCCGCCGACGGCCGGCCTCGGGACCGGTCGGAGCGGCGACGGCGAACCGGGCGGCGACCCGGAGCCTCCCCCGCGTCGCGGGCGCCCAGAACGTTTGCCCTCCGATCCAAGTGTCCGCGCCATCGATCGGCTCCGCCGGGCAGGCGTCCAGACCCGACCCGTCGCGCGAGAGGTCGGGCGCCGTGGGCCAGAGGAGGCCGTAGCAGACGTGCCAACCGGTCGGAGGTCGCGGCGCGCTCGGCACCGCGGCCGGTCGCTCGAGAGCGAAGCCCGAGAGTACTCCCGGGGCTTCGATGGCCTCGAGGAGCGAGGCGGGGCGGACGACCACCCACGGGACCGGGCGCTCCCCGCACCATTCGAGCACGGCGGAGGCGGTCGCCGGGGCTGCGGTAAGCAAGCGGGCGAGCCGCCGGTACCACTCCCGTCGCGCCAGTGGACCTTCGACCACGCGGAGGGCCCGGGGCTCCTCGGTTCTCACGTCCCCTTCCCTCGGAGCGCCCGCTCGACCAGGGCCTCGACCTCGGCCTCGAGGGCCGGCAACCGATTCCCCCGGGCAAAGCGGAGGAGGGTCGCGGTCGAGACGACCCGGAGCACGGGTCGGTCGACCTCCCACAGGCGGACGCACCAGAGCAACCTCCCGTCCGAGAGGCGGTAGAGCCGGGCGCGGGGCCGGTAGGGTCCGCCGAGGGGGAGGCGTACCTCTCCGACCGGCCGTCGACCCGAGAGCGACCGGAAACCAGGGTTCGTTCGGGGAACGGGTTGGGTAGATTCTTCCGCGACGCGGATCGCGTCCAATCTTCTCTTCGACTCCCTCCCTCCCGCCGGCGGGCCGGCGGCCGGAAGGCGTTCGATCGCGAGAGGCGAGCGAGGACCCGGGAAGGTCCCGTCCCGCCGACCGGGAGCCCGCGCCCGCGGTCGGACCACCGCGAGCCCCGGTAGCGGGGGGTCCGGCCGTGGCCGGGAAGACGTCTACGCCGACGCGCACCCACCGCACGCCGACGACACCGGCCGGTCCGGCCGGGCGTACGCTCGCGGGGGGCGGCCGCGAAAGACCCCCGGGTCTCTCGAGGCGGCGCCGGACACTAGGCGGTTGGCGCCGGCAAGTCGGCCGGGGACCGGAGGGCCGTCAGGACCCTGGGATCCCTCGCCGTCACCGGGCCGGCGGGCGCGGCACAGAGCGTCGGGGACGGTAGGAACCGAAGGTCGGTCGATCGGACCGAGGGGGGTAGCCACCGTGGGGGCGACGCAAGGCCGTTCATCGAATACGCCCGAACGATCCGGTCGCAGGTTAGGCGGCCGAGCCTCGGAGTGAAAACTGAACGATGGAAAAGGGACGGAAAGGTCCCTCGCACGCCCGGGGCACGGTGCGGCCCCCTTGGGGCGATCTGAAGGGACCCTTCCTGGGGTGGTTGCACGGACTACTCGGTCTCCGCGGTATAAGAGGCGGGAACGGGGAGGCGGCGAAACGCTCCGCCGAACAGCGTTCCGACCTACCGCTTTCCTCGGTGGTCTCCCTCGGCGAGGACCACCCTCGGGAGCTCGCCCTGGATGACGGGGGGCCGGCGCGCGGCGCTCGTACGCGCCGCCGAGGCGGCCGCCTGCCGCGGGAGGAGCCACCGCTCCCCCCAGAGGCGAAGCTCGCGGGCGGCCGGGGAGAGGCCGAGTCCCATCTCCGTCAGGGAGTAGACGACCGAGAACGGTCGGGTCGACACGACCGTGCGCTGGACGACCCCCTGGTTCTCGAGGAACTTCAGGGTCGCGCTCAGGGTCTTCGCGTTGAGCCGCGGGTTCGACTTCAGGATCTCGCTGAACCGCTGGGGTCCCTCGAGGAGTCGGTGAACGATCGCGAGGCGCCACTCCGTGCCGATGACGCCCACGGCGGCGAGGACGGGGCAGAGGGTCCGGCCGTTCGGGCTGTCGCACTCGTCCGCACCGTGGGCGGACGAGGGGCTGGAGTGTCGGGGTCGCTCGGGCTCCATGGTCGGGTCAGATGCCCTACGCACGGACCCCTTATTATAGTTACTACATGAAAGTAGGTGAATATCGGTAATCAATCGCGGGCCCCCGGAGTTCGCCGCCCCTCAGAACGCCGGGAGTACGTTTTCTCCGACGCCGTCCCTTCCGGCCCGTGGTGCTTCGCCGACGCGACTTCGAGCTCTCGGTCGAGCGACCCCTCGCCCCGAACGGCGCGGCGGGAGGAGTCGTCCGGCTCACGGCCCGCTTCGAGGCCGGCGCGGACGATTCGGGTCCCACCCCTCAGGAGCTTTCGAAGGCGTTGGACCAGCTTCGGGCCGACTTGGACGGACTCATCGGCCCGATGATCGCTGCCCTCCCGATCGCGCGGAGCGACCGCGACCTCCCCGAGCTCATCGAAGCATACCACCCTCGACAGCGGGAGCTGATCGACCTCCTTCGCGAGGAGGGGGAGATCTCGTCGGCCGAGCACGCCCGTCTCGCCGAGCACCTCGCGCGCGGCGAACCCGCTCGACCCTCGCCCGCCCGTCCGATCGAGATGCCGAGCTTGCCGCCGCTCGCGGTGGTCCCGCTCGCCGCGATCCCTTCCCAGTCGGGGCGGCCGGTGGAGGAGCTCCTCCGCACCTACGAGATCACGACGCTCAAGCAAGCCGGGGCCGTGCGGGCCCGGCGCCAGATCTCCTTCGCGGAGTACATGGCGCTCAAACGGCACTTCGAGCGGCCGGAGGAGCGTACCTCGGGCTCGGCCGACCGCGCGCGGACCTGAACGGGATCGAACGCTCGGTGGGCGGCGTCAGCGGGCCGCGCGGCCCTTCTTCGCGACCGGGGTCGGGCAGACCCCCGTCACGAGGACGCCCACGTCCGTGATCCCGGAGCGCATCCCGACGGCCCGCGCGCGGCCGGGGGGGACCCTCGCTCCGGGGTCGGTCGGTGCGCCGACGACGGCCCCGCCGGGGTACTCCTTCGCCCCGACCATCCCCGAGGTCCGGAACAGGCCGACGCTCATCTCGCGCCGGAGGATCCCGTCGCGGACCCGAACGAGGAACTCCTGGAACGCCGGCCCCTCGTCCGGGCCCTCCGGGAGGTCGAGGGTCGTCATCGCGACGGTGGCGACCCCCTTCGTCCGGCTGTCGACCGTGAGCCCCTCGGCTCGGATCAGCTCCTCGCTGCGTTCGAGGAACCGCATCGCCCCCTCGGTCGGCCGCTCCCGAAGGTCGAGGGAGGCGAGCCGAACCGTCCAGCCCTTCTCGAACAGCCGGTCGGCGACCGCCCGCAGGGCGTCCGAGGGGGTCGCGACCAGGACCGGCCGGGACGCCCCCCAACGGGACACCGCCGGGAAGTCGGACCCGGGGGCCAGCGACTCCCGTTCGGCGGACGGCAGGGACGACCACGTACCGACGCGGGCCGCGATCGCCCGTGCTTCGACCCGTTCCTCCGCCCGCAACGGATGCGTCGGGCCGCCGCCGAGGAGGGTCGCGCCGTCGCCGCGGTCGACGAGGAACGTCGCGACCTCCCCCCTCGTCTCGCCCGCGAGGAACCGTCCCCCCACCGCCCCCGAGCCGAGGGTGCGGGCGAGGAGCCCGACCTCGCGGCCGGAGGCGCCGCTCGCGTGGGAGCGGGCGAGCCAGTCGCTAAACTCCTCGGCGGTGAACCCCGGCGGGGGAAGGAGCAGAGAGCGCAGCGCCCCCGGGGAGAGGAGGAGCAGGAGCAGGTCCGATTCCCGAAGGCTGGCCGCGATCTCGGAGGCGGCCGTGATGACGCTCGCCGCGTTCCCGGCGCCTCCCCAGCCCGGCGCGACGTGGACGCCGCGGAACGGGAGCTCGGGCGTCACGGCCTCCGGCCCCGCGAGGTACCCCTGGGTCAGCCGGTCGCCGAAGACGTGGAGGGCGGCGAGCGCCATCGAGTTCGCCGCGTGCCCGAGCGCGACGAACGCGACCTCCCGGAAGCGACCGTCCGGGACGAACCGGTTGCCGATGCGGAGCACCCCGGAGTCCCGGCGGAGCGCGAGCCGGACCGACCGGTAGGCGTCCGCCCCCGTGACCGCGGCGCGGTAGGCGGTCACATGGACCGGGTCGGGTCCCTTCGGGTCGGGTTCGCCGGGCGGAAAAGGGTCCCAGGGAAACTGGCCGATCACGGCGGGCCGAGCGGGAGGCGGGGTCAATACGGTAGCGGACCCGCGCGGATCACCCGAGCTGCAGTCGCTCGACCGACGCGGGCGCCCGCGGCCGAAGGAACCGCTCGATGGAGAACTCCGCGGGGTCGAGGTCGACCGGCGACCCGAGGACCGCCGCCGCGATCCGGCGGGAGGCCGCCGGCGCCAGCATCAGCCCGTGACCCCCGAAGCCGTTCGCGTGGAAGAACCCGGGAAGTCGCGGGTCGGGCCCGATCACCGGGAACCCGTCCGGCGTGTCGTCGTAGAAGCCGGTCCACGAGCGAAGGACACGGATGCGCGCGAGGGCCGGCAGGAGGCCGACCAGCGCGGTCGACATGCTCGTGAGGAAACGGGCCGAGCTCGGCACCCCGTGCTGGGTCCCGGTCGGGTGCGGCACCGTGAGCCCGCCGACCAGCTCGCCCCGCATCGTCTGGCTGAAGTAGAGGCCGTCCGACGGCCGGACCACCATCGGGTCGAGGAACGGCTTCATCGGCTCGGTCGCGAGGATCTCGTGGCGGGTCGCCAGGTTCGGGACCTCGAGACCCGCGGCCCGGGAGAAGTCCCCCGACCAGCCTCCGGCGGCGTTCACGACCGCGGCCGCTCGGACCGGGCCCTGCGAGGTGTCGACCCCGGCGACGCGCCCGTCTCGCCGGGTGACGCCGCGGACGTCGACGCCGAGCGCGACCTCCACCCCGAGCGAGCGGACCGCCTCGAAGAGCCCCCAGACGACGGGGAACGGATACAGCATCCCGTCGGACGCCAGGTAGGAGCCCCCGACCGAGGCGCCCGCCGCGACCCCGGGGAGATGGCGCGCGACCCCGTCGGCCGTGAGCATCTCCGAGGGCAGCCCCTCGGCGCGGACGACCTCGTGGACCGCGCGCAACCGCGCGAGCTCCTCCGGCGTGCGCGCGAGGAAGAGGTAGCCTCCCTGTCGGAACCAGATGTTGAACCCGAACTCGAGCCCGAACCGGCGGAACTCTTCGACGGACTCGCGGGCGAGACGGACGGTCGAGCGGGTCTCCCACTGCTGGCGGACCCCGCCCCCGTTGCGGCCGGCGCCGCCGCTCGAGAGGAATCCGCGGTCGAGGACCAGGGTCGGCCCCGCGCCGGCTCGCGCGAGGCGGTAGGCGGTGAAGAGGCCGAGGATCCCACCGCCCACGATCGCGGTGGAGTAGGACGAACGCAGGAACGTCATGGGCTCGCCTCCGCCGCCACGGGCTCTTCGATCGCGGCGAGCGCCTCGAGCGGCGTCGCGACGACCGGCGGGCGCTGCGTCATGAACCCGACCTCCGAGGGAGGGCGACCCTCGAGGATCGCGAGCAGGAGGAGCGCGTCCGGGAGGCAGTAGCGGCCCTGGCAGAGGCCGGTGCCGAGCCCGGTGTACCGCTTCACCACCTCGACTCCGAGGTACCCGCGCTCGTGGGCCGCTTCGACGTCGCGAAGGAGGACGTCCTCGCAGGGACAGACGACCGGGCGGCCGGAGCGGAGCCACGGCTTGAGCTCCCGATAGTAGCCGTCCAGCTCGTGCGGCTCGCTCTCGGCGACGCGGGGGAGCTCAGAGGCCGGAGAGGGGTCGCCGGCGAGAGCGTCCGCGGCCCGGACCCCGCTCACGGCCGCCGACTCCGACAGCACGCCCGCGACCGTGCCGACCGCGTAGAGGCGGGCGACGGTGGTGGAGAGCGTCGAGTCGAGGACCGGGTAGTAGGCGCCGGTGCCCGAGCGCCACGACATCTGGGCACCGGCCTGGAAGAGGAGCTGCGGATTCGGGAGGCGACGATGGGCCAGGATGACCGCGTCGCAGCCGAGCCGGAACGAGGGGCCACTCCCCCGGGCCCGGAGATGGACCCCGCGTACCCGCCCGGTGCCTCGGGTCCCGAGGAGGAGGGTCCGCGGGTAGAGCGGGATGTCGGCGTCCGACGCCGCCCGCACGACCTCGGGACGGATCTCGCCGGGTGTGACCACCGCGGTAACGCGCTCGGAGAGCCGGTCGAGGATTTGGCCGGCCCGCTCGCCGCCTCCCACCAGGACAGCTCGCCGGAAGACGCGGGACCGGTCCGAAGCGCTGATCGCGAGCGCCCCTTCGGCCGAGAAGATCCCGGGCCGGTCATTGTCGGCGAACAGGAGCCCCGCGTCGTACCCACCGGTCGCGACCACGACCGTGCGCGCTCGGACCACGACACCTCGGTCCGGTTCCTGGAACCCGATCAGCTGGAACCGGGGGTCGGCCCCGGGCGTCGGCGGCGGCAGGAACGTGACGTTCGTTCGCGGGAGCAGCTCGGACCCGGGGGCCTCAGGGACCCGGAGAGCCCGGTCGACGAGGAGCGGGCGGAGTCCCCTTGCTACGAGCCGGGCAGCGGCCGCCCGGCCGCTCGTACCGGCACCGATGACCACGACGTCCCGGTCGACGGAGAGGGGGGCCGGCGGCGACAGCGCGGTGGGTGGAGCGGCCGGGACCGGACCGTAGCCGGCGAGGCGGCGGATGACCCGCTGGTAGAGCGGGGTGAGGAACATCGGCCGGCGGAATCCCCGCAACGTGTCGATGCCGTTCGGAAAGACGCGGTCGATGACCCCGAACAGGTCGAAGCGCGCCGACGGCCAGCCGTTCGTGTTGCGGATGCGGTCGCCCTCCTCGAGGACGTGGCGGCAGGCGCGCTGGTTGGGCACCCCGTTGACGCGGACGAGGCAGCCGGCGCAGTAGCCGACCCCACAGAACGGGCCGCGGGGCCGGTGGTAACGGTACGACCGCGCGAGCGCGGGAAGCCCGTCGCGCGCGAGCGCCTCGAGAGCGGTCGCTCCCTCCGGTGCTTCCCGAGGCCGGTCCCGCCAGAAGAAGCGTCGTGCCGGACCGTGAGCCATGTCGGAAGACCTGCCGTCACGCCCGCGGCGGATATTTAGGGTCGCCCGGGCTCTGTAGCTGTCCGAGCGGGACCGGTTCGACCGTTCCGACCAACCGAGGCTATATAGACAATTGTCGGTCCGCCTTTCTCTAGAGTATGCGCGCGAGCGGAGGCTTCCACGGTCGTCGCATCCAAAAGACCGGCGGGTCGACCTACATCATCTCCCTTCCGAAGAACTGGGTGACCGCCCGAGGGCTGTCGCCGGGGGACGTCCTCTTCTTCACCCCGCGCGCGGACGGCTCGCTCACCGTCTTTCCGGAATCGGCCGGTCCCGCCGAGTCGGAACGGCGCGTGGTCGACGTCACCAGCGAGTCGGACGACGAGCACCTCTTCCGCCGGCTGATCGCGGAGTACATCGCCGGCTACCCGCTCCTCGAGGTCCGCACGCGGGGGCGGATGAACGCGCACACCCGGGAGGTCGTGCGGAACTTCGCGCAGCGGATGATCGGGCCCGAGATCCTCGAGGAAACGGCCGAGGCGGTGATCCTGCAGGACGTGGTCGGTGCGAACCCGCTCCCGATCCCGTCGATCATCCGGCGGGAGCACCAGATGGTCCGGGCGATGCAGACGGACGCGATGGCGGCGTTCCGCGGCCGGGACGTGTCGATCGCGAAGGACGTGGTCGAGCGGGACTGGGAGGTCGACCGGCTCCACTGGTTCCTCGAGAAACAGGTGACGAGCGCGCTCCGGGACGCGCGGATCCTCGCGACCCTCGACTTGACGCTCCCCGAGTGTTCGACCTACCTGCTCGCCTCCCGCGTTCTTGAGCGGATCGCCGACCACGCGGTCCGTATCGCGGGGACCGTCTCGATCCTGGGGAAGGAGTCGCTGCCCGAGCGCCTCGTGGGGTCGCTCGAAAAGATGGCCGACGGCGCGGCGCGGGGGCTGAGCGACGCGCTCGACTGCTTGGACTCGCGGGACATCGCGAAGGCGAACGACGTGATCGACACCGCGAAGCAACTGACGCAGGAGCGCGACCGGATCCTCCACGAGCTCACGTCGAAGCGCGGGCGCCTCGCCGTCGGACTTGCCTACGTCCTCGAGAGCCTCGAGCGGAGCGCCTTCTACGCGAGCGACCTCGCCGAGATCGCGATCAACCGTGCGGTCGAGTCGCCCGGAGCCGAGTCGTCAGCCGAGACAGCGCCCAAGTCCGCCGCTCAGAGGCCGGGCGCGTAGCGGACCTCAAGGTCCTGGAAGACGTCCGTCACGTCCTCGCAGCGGTCGGTGATGACCTCGAGCCGCTCGTAGAAGTCCTTCCACTTCAGGATCTCGA
>Ga0187770_10000639_pt1 | contig 17272 bp, 14 predicted proteins | sample 0116_SJ02_MP02_2_FD_133154 | JGI IMG/M metagenome (GOLD analysis project Ga0187770, IMG submission 133154) | Tropical peat soil microbial communities from peatlands in Department of Meta, Colombia - 0116_SJ02_MP02_20_MG | ecosystem: Environmental > Terrestrial > Soil > Wetlands > Peat | place...
ACGGCCAGGTCGTAGGGAGCACGTCATATCTTCAGGTGGCGGCCGAACACAAGAGAGCAGAGATTGGCTCTACCTGGTATACTTCAGATACGCAAGGCACCAAGGTCAACCCCGAGTGCAAACACCTTCTACTAAGACACGCCTTTGATGACTGGGGTGCCGAAAGAGTCCAATTCACCACGGACGTTAACAATCTCCGTTCTCAGCGCGCAATACTCAAACTGGGCGCCAAGTTCGAAGGGAAGCTGGGGAGCGACAAGAGGAGGTCCGACGGCTCCATGCGCGACTCACTAGTCTACTCGATCATCACAAGCGAATGGCCAGCGGTAAGAGAAGGACTCTTGGCCAGAATCAACAGTCCCTAGCGGCCACGTGTCAGACCTGTGTCGGCTGTTTGGCACCACAGTTCGCACAGAACCCAGCTGAGGCGGGCAGTTGGGTTCCACAGTTAGGACAGAACTTCATGCCTGGTTGCGGGGGCAGCCCATATCCACTCGCTGCCTGCCCCACAGGAGGAGGTGCTATCCTAGCGCGGTTCGAATAGAAGTATACCGTTAGCGCAATTGGAACCAAGGGAGCGGCGACGGCCCCGAGAGCGCTACTGACGACAACGCTCGCTCCCCCAAACGCCAGGCTAATTATGCTAACAACGACTTCAATTGCTATGATTATGACGAAGAGAACCAAGAAAGTGGCGAACGTCTTCAGCCACCTGTGACCGACTAGCTCGCGGCTCCTCCCTAAACTCCCGATGACGCCCGCGTTTTCGATTATCAATGCCGGAACTGCAAGTGAGAACATTATCGCCAAGATAATCCCTGGGATAATCAGGATGAATCCGAGACCCACAACTATACCCACCAACAGGATAAGAACGAAGACGAAAATCAGCTTCGACGCACCGAACTTCAATGCCTGACCGAAGCCAGCCCCGCGTCCCTCGATCACATCGGACGCCATCCTGATTGTCACGGCGTCAGCCAGAGCACTTAACACAACCGTCAGAATTATGACCAGCACAAAATAGGCAAACGCACCCAACGCGGAGGACCACCAGCTTGACAACTGCTCGGGCGTCGGATTCGACGGAAGGGTCGCGAAGCTGAAACCACGTACAGCCAATGCGACCGCAATACCAGCCACGGTGTCTACGACCAGAAAGAGGAGGAAGTACTTCAGAAAGTCGCGCCGATAGAGGCCGAACGACTTCGAGATTACTTCACCGAGACTCAGCTCCCTCGAAATTCCCTCCTCTGAAGCCAAGACGTCCAAACAGCTAAACCCGCGTTAGATATCCATTTGGTGAAAGCCGGGCACCGCTTTTTGAGCGAACATCACAAGTTTCGATTGCCGAAGTTCTGACGGCGGACGTAGCTAACCACGCGAGATTCAGCTAGGGTTGGCGGGCAAGTACCGTCTACCCTGATCAGTAAGCTGGTACACGAAAGGCTTTGTCGCATCATTCCGGACGACCATTCCCGCCTCGAAGAGGGCTTTCATCAGTCGTGCCGTATGCTCACGGGACATCCCGATAGCATCTGTCAACTCACGTGTGTTCTTCGGATTCTCGGCGAGCAAGCCGATTACTTTCAGCTGCGTTTCATCGAACCGAATTTGGTTAGAGGGTGCCTGTGATGCACGTGATTCTTCTTGTGACTCGGGCTGTTGCACAGCGGGAACTGCTGGCATCACATCTGTCACGACCTCTTGGGGAGGGAGCGGTTGAGCAACTGGAGCGGACGTCGGGGGAGGATTGGCTGGAGGCTGAGGAGCAGGGGCAGCCAACACCCTCGATTGGATGACCTCAAGCCTTCCCATAACATCAAGTATACGCTCATCTTGCTTCTTCATCCTCTGCTCAAGGGCCTGCCACAAATCACGACCTAGGTCAGAGGAAGCAGAAATCTTCTGCGACACCTCTCTGTATCTGATTAGGAGGCCAAAGGCCAGAGCGACAAAGAAGGCAGCAGAAGCCAAGAGGACGCCTGTGACCAGGTCGTCGATCAGAGCCAAGACATCTATGTCACAAACATGATGTGATTTAAGTGTGATGCTCGTCACACAACGATACGCTGCAGAAGGACGTCAAGCAGTTGTAAGAATCGATCTGCTTCCTCTTCGGACAGCTCTCGGGCTCCTCCTCCCACCAATTCGAATAGACGGCGCACATCTTCAACTCTAATTATTCCTAACCATAACGCAATGACGAGGGTCACGAGAGATTCTCTGACATTTGTACGGGCCTGGCGGACCGTCCGGTAGTAAGATCCGATTGTCAGAGGCCTTTCCTGTTTTCCTCTTGTTCGTCCTCGGCTCGCTAGCGAAGCAGCATCTTTCAATTTGATTTCACCGGTGGCTACCCGAAGGTAGCTGGTGAGCGACTCAAGCTGCCTGTGAGTGATTGATGATTGGTCGGTAAGTCTATCGAGGAAACTCATGGAAGGCATTTCATCCAACAATGTATTAAACACTGTCAGCCCAGAATCCACAATTATCGGTTCTTTCGACAGTAAAAGGCACGAGACTCAGCATTCCACCTTTAATTATGCGCCATTTATGGAAACTGAGGGCGGCAGAACATGATATGCTATTTTATTTACTTCAGTTAACCAGCGGGCGGGCGAGACAGATGGGTAGGAGACGCAAGAAGACCCTCCGAGTTATTCACCGAACCCTTCCAAAGGTCTTTGCATGTCCTCGTTGCGGATTGATTTCCATCCGCATCACATCAGAGCAGGACGAAGCATCACAGGACACGGTTTTCCGAGTCACATGCGGCAATCCTAACTGCCCACTACACGCAGGTAGGGAGATGCGGTATGCGACGAAGCGCGCCGACATAGACGTCTACAACACCTTCGTTGACGACTATGCCAGAGCCGGGGCATGACTTGATTACTCTTGGGCCAGTCGAGAAACTTCTCATCGAGAAGACCAGGAAAGGTCCAGTTTGTGCAGCGCTAATAGATCCAGAGGACTTCTCTCCGAAACAGGCGAGAGATACCGTTGGCAAGGCGATTGCCACTGGAGCCTCATTGATACTGGTCGGGGGATCAACTTTGGCCAACCAGAGGCGACTAGACCTTATTGTTAAAGCGATTAGAGGTCACAGACCATCACACCAGAGTCACACAAGGTCACAGGTCCCAATCGTACTTTTCCCTGGCAACGTCACAGGTGTCTCTCGTTTCGCAGACGCAATCCTCTTCAGCAGCTTGCTCAATTCAACCAATCCCTATTTCATCATCGGAGCACAGGCGCTTGGATCGATTGAGGTCTACAAGAGCAGAATCGAGAGCATTCCCATGGCTTACCTCGTCTTCGGTAACTCGAGCGCCACCAGTTTCATCGGCCAGGTCAACAGCCTCCCGATGTCGAAACCAAACCTCGCTGTTATCTATGCTCTAGCTGCGAAATACCTAGGAATGCGTACTTTGTACCTAGAGGCAGGGAGCGGAGCGGGGGAGCCAATCCCTGCTGAGACGATCCGCGCGGTCAAGAAGGTCTACGATGGCCTTCTTATCGTCGGAGGTGGAATTACAACGGCCGAGACGGCGAGAAGGGTCGCAAAGGCAGGAGCAGACATCTTGGTCATCGGAAACCTACTCCAGTCGACTGGGTTTGAGAAGGCCCTCCGACAGATTACAGCTTCAATCAAGCGTTAGTCCGACCCCAGCCGACAAAGCGATAAAGGGCAAGAGACGCGCATCGTTCAACTTGCCGTACTGTACGCGGTGTGGAAGTGAGGTTCTGGGCACAGACAGGTACTGTCCCAACTGCGGACAGATGGTCGACGGGAGGACCGGAGTTTCAGCAACTCCCATGGCGCCATCCCCCAGCCTGCGGTGGGTCCCACAAGATCCGCCCGCAGGGTCCAAGAGCCCAGGAGGGGCGGCAGCACTCAACTTTTTCTTTCCCGGTCTAGGTTACATCTACACTGGTCTCGGTCGCGACATGGGAGAAATCATCTTCGGGGCGCTGATTTTCGTCTTCTACTTTGTGGGCTTTGAAGTCGGGTTTCTGACTGACATGCTGACCTATGTGCCTCCGGCGGCTCCGGCCAATGTTTCTCCCTATACGGCTCTGATTCTCCTCGCATTCTTGCTGCCATTCGCCTTCGCCTATGACGGATATCGGAGGGCGAAGTCGTCATGACTCTCATGACCCTCAACTACTGCCCGAACTGCGGAGCTCCTTTGGCAGTCGGCCAGAACTTTTGCAGGAACTGTGGCATAGATCTCCGTCAGCAGGCCCAACCGGCGCCGGTGGAGGCGCAAGAGCCGACAGTGGTAATACAGGGTCTAGGCGAGAACGCCGTCGTTTACCTGGCTCCGGAAGGGTTGCGCGGAGTCGCACTTCGTTCAAGTGGAGTGCTCTTTCTATCCCCAATCCTACCAATTCCATTACTTACCGTCGTTTACCTCGTCATCCAGGAAGGTGCGCTTGCCGATTACGCCGCCGTCTGGATTGTCCTGTCCCTCCTCATTTACGACGAGCTAAGATGGCAGGGGTTCCATCGCTTGGAGGGGTACTCCTCCTTGGCCCCCCCTCCAAACACGACGTCATGGTTCGTACCTTGGAGGTCTCTGCGGATGGTAGATTGGAACGGCAGAACCCTCTGGTTCACGAGCATTGATCCCCGGCGCAAGATGTCGGTCACCTTCGACCGCAACGATGGGCCACTCGTCGAAAGAAGTTTGACGTCATGGGGAGTACGGTACTCGCCCAAGTCCCCCAGGCTTCCCCAAGCCCTCACCCAACTCTCTACCTTGGCGCTAACCCTCTTCTTGGTCAGCCAACTCATCCTCATTCTCGCGGCGGTCCTTCCCTTCTTCCCGGGGGAGGAGCAGATGTATAACACGATTCTGAACAACACCCGCTCCCAAGTTGCTGGTGCTACATTCACCGAGGCATTCAAAGCAATCTTCGTCAACAACCTACAGGTCGCCTGGGGTGGCATGTTGCCTGTGCTCGGACAACTCTCCTTCGGGCTGGCCAGCTACAACACGGGCCGCGTTATCCAAGTGATAGCAATCTCCGACCACTACACGCCGTCGGTGGTGCTCGTCTCATTGTACCTGCTCCCCCACACCTGGGTCGAGGAGTCAGCCTACCCGATTGCGACCGCGGCGGGCCTTTTGGCGATCACGAAGTGGCGCTCGGTTTCACCAGGCGAGTTCGCTCGTAGGGTCAACTGGGGCTCGTGGAAACTCGTCTTCGCTATGGGCGGGGTCACACTAATCCTGATTGCAGCCGGTCTCATCGAGACCACGGGACTTTATCTCGGAATCGGAGAGCTCCTGCTCTGGATTCCCGTGCTCATCACAATTTTCTTTATGGTGACTTGGACCCGTACACGCAGGCACAACGCGCTACCGCTAGGTAGTGCTTAATTCCCTCTCCCAAAAACAACGGCTGAGCTTGTCCTTCTCGGCCGACCTCGCTTGGCAGCGCGTCAAGACCCTGGCTCCTTTCCCCGCGAAGCTCGACTCCTATTATCGCGACATCCTCTCGCAATATGAGGCCGCCCAGAGAACCGCGTCGATTGCGAGATCAAAGGGGCTCGACCCGACCGACGCTGTGGAGAGCAAAACGGTCTTCGACTTGGCAGACCGAGTGAACCAAATGCTCCGTCTCGACCAGTTCGAGGGCCTCGTTGACCGGCTCCGGGAGCTGCTCCACACGACATCGAAAGAGAGGGCAGCGCTAGCAATTTCTCAGGAGATTGCCCTAGGGAGGTTCGGTGCGCTCGAAAGGCACGAGGCCCTGAACTACGGGGTTCGCGCCGGCTTGGCAGTGATGACCGACGGGGTTACCGTGGCCCCCCTGGAGGGAATATCAGGGGTAAGAATCAAACAGAACGACGACAACACAGACTACGCTTCCGTCTCATACGCCGGCCCCATGCGGTCTGCAGGAGGGACAGAGGCAGGATTCTCCCTGGTGATAGCTGACCTCACCGCAAAAAAGCTTGGACTGAGCAACTACAGGGCCAGCCGGGAAGAGATTGATCGTTTCGCCGAGGAACTGAGAATCTACGAGCGAGACGTCGGGAACTTCCAGTACAAAGTCACTGACGACGACATCAGGAGGGCCATATCAAACCTTCCAGTTGAGATTGACGGAATCGAAACCGACCCCATAGAGGTCGTCGTTCATCGAAACCTAAAGCGCGTAGCGACAGACAGGCTGAGGGGCGGGGCGCTCAGGGTACTCAACGACGGAGTGATAGGGCGCGCCAACAAACTATCGAAGAAGCTGGCCAGCCTGAACATTACAGGCTGGGAATTCCTCAGCGAGCTGAAGGGAGGGACCCAGCAGTCAACAAACGAAACAGAGAAAGCGGGCGCCCATTTCGAGGAGGTCATCTCAGGAAGGGCGGTCCTCTCCATGCCCCACAGCAAGGGAGGCTTCAGACTCAGGTACGGCCGGTCGATGGACACAGGTCTCTCCACCATAGGGATACACCCCGCCGTGGCCATCCTCCTGGACTACCCCGTCGTCACAGGGACCCAAGTGAAGGTGGACATGCCGGGGAAGGCGGCCACAATCGCATTTGTGGATTCAATCGAAGGGCCGACAATACTGACGAAGGATGGGAGCGTCATCAAAGTGTCCACATCGGCCCAAGCCGAGGAGCTACACGATTCCCTGGCGAAGATCATAGACCTCGGTGATGCGCTCATCAGCTACGGTGATTTTCTCGAGAACAACAGGGCCCTCCCACCATCTCCCTACGTGGCCGAGTGGTGGGTACAGGATTTCCGCCGCGCGCTTACGGCAATTCCTGGGGCGTCGGATATGCTCGCCGCGGCAGGTATTTCATCCGAAAGGGCAATCGAGCTCCAGTCCTCTCCCACTATGACTCCATCGGCAAATGAAGCCATCACCATCTCACAATCGCTTGGACTCCCTCTACATCCATCTCACACGCCACGCTTCGACCGGGTCGCTTCGTCGGACATCGCCGAGCTCAGGAAATACTCTCTCGTAGAAGGATCCAGGGTCGTGATAAATGCCAACGTCCCCCAGATTCGATGGATACTCAACACCTGCCTCATCGAGCACAAGATAGAGGAGGACGTCGCAGTCGTCAGCGGCGAGCCGGCGGTTGTCCTTAGCGCCCTCCTGAGACTCAAGGAGCCGGAGTTGGTCGTCTCATCTGACGAACCCGATTACGTCAAGAAGCTCTCCGGGATTCAGCTCGGGCGCCAGAGTACCACTACAATCGGGGTCAGGGTCGGCAGACCTGAGAAGGCGATGGTCAGGAGAATGAAACCTCCGGTCCACACGCTGTTTCCGGTGGGATATGAGGGAGGTCCCATGAGGGACATATTCACGGCCGCCAAGGTGGGCAGGATGAAGATCGAGGTTGTCAACCGGTTCTGCTCTAATTGCAGCGAAAGACGGATGTCGTTGCAGTGCGAGGTCTGCGGCACACCCACTGCCAAATTCATGTCTTGCCCCCGTTGCGGTACAACAACCGAAGACGAGACCTGTCCCAATTGTAGGACGAAGACTGTTAACTACTCTAAGATGGACTTCGATTTGCGCTCAAGGCTCGAGGCCGTCAGGACTAAGATACCACACAGCACCAACAAACCCGTCAAGGGGGTGCGGGGGCTTACCAGTGCCTCGAAGCAGCCAGAGGCAATTGAGAAGGGAATCATCAGGAGCAGACACGACACCTATGTCTACAAGGACGGGACACTGAGAATAGATGCAACCAACGAACCCCTGACGCACTTCAGGCCCAGGGATGTCGGAGCGGACATCCATACACTGGTCGCACTCGGTTACTCCCATGACAAAGATGGGTTCGCATTGCAGCGGGATGATCAGATACTCGAGCTGAAGCCTCAGGACATCATTGTCCCTGTCGAGATAGGGGATGACTTAGTCAGGATGGCCCAATGCGTGGACGACATGTTGCAAAACATCTATGGGCTGGAGCCGTTCTACAACGCAAAGGAACCAGCCGACCTATTGGGGAAGCTGGTCATAGGTCTCGCGCCTCACACTTCTGTTGGTGTGGGCGGAAGGATTGTAGGTTACGCCGCGACACAGGTATGTTTTGCCAACCCCTACTGGCACTCAGCGAAGAGGAGGGACTGCGACGGCGACGGCGACTCCCTTCTGCTCTTGATGGATGCCCTTCTGAACTTCTCACTCGAGTACGTTCCCGCCCAGATAGGGGGGTACATGGACACGCCCCTGCTCATCCAACCCGTCATCCTGCCATCGGAAGTAGACGAGCAGGCGCACAATTTCGACATCGCTTCGTCCTATCCACTCGAATTCTATGAGAAGACACTCGGCGCCCCCCCAGCCGCCTCCATATCCAATCTTATCGAGGACATCGGCTCTAGATTGGAGAAGGAAACCCAGTTCTACGGTTACGGCTACACCCACCCCACTAGCTCTCTTACCATCAAACGCTCTAGGGGCTCCTACTCTACCCTTAGAACCCTAAACGAGAAGATTTCCAAGCAGATAGAGGTGGCATCCCTCATCGAAGCCGTTTCGACCCGGGAAGTAGTCGAATCGATCATCAAGACCCACCTGATTAGAGACATAATGGGGAACGCAAAGAAGTATGCCACCCAGGCGTTCAAGTGCAAGGTTTGTGGGCTGACCATGAGGAGGCCGCCGCTTTCGTGGAAGTGCCCCAACTGCGGAAGTGAAATCAGAGGGACCCTGACCAGGGCCTCGGTCGAAAAGTACCTCTACATCGCCCAGAAACTCGCACGAGATTACGATGTGGATCCGTACCTAAAGAACCGCCTCGACATGCTCCAACGGGAGCTGGACCAGCTCTTCCAGGGCCCGAGGAAGGCGGACCAGTTAGAGCTGACTGACTTTCTCAAACCAGCGCTGGCGGATTGAGCTGAGCGGTCGGTCGTTGATTCCTGCCCTCGACCTGTGGTTCCTGTTCAGCGGGTACGTCGTGATCGTGTTCTTCTTTATCGTTCAGCGGTTTCTCAGGCGGAGCGAAGACGCAAGGTCATTGAGGGGAGGGCCCTACGACAGGGGCAATATGATCCTCGTCGGGTCAGCAACAGGAATTGGACTGTGGCTGCCACTGATGATGGTCTTCCTGGGGGCAGCCTCATTTCCCATCGACCTAGTTGGAGGGGTGGTCGCGGTCGCGGTTATGATTCTCGGCGTGGGAATTCGGGTCTGGGCCGCCATAACATTGGGGAGGTATTACACGACAACGTTGATGATGAGCGAGGGACAGAAAGTGGTAACCTCCGGTCCATACAAATTCATCAGGCATCCAGGATATCTCGGCGAAATCATGATTTGGACCGGGTTTGCAGTAGTATCGAGCAATCGGGTCCTTTTCTTTCTCCTGCCAACAATGTTCCTAGTGGTATACCTGCACAGGATTTCGGCCGAGGAAAGGATGCTCGTAAAGGAGCTTGGCGACGACTACGTGCAGTACCAACGTAAGACTCGCAGGCTGATTCCCTCATTGTACTGAAGTACCCCTGCCATTCGTTCTCACTTGAACGAGTACGCAGGCGAGTCCCTGAAGGAATACTTGACCTTCTGGAAACCCTTCCTCAGATCCTTGATTCTGCTCACAACTTCCCGCTTCTTGGTGCCCCCAAGGGCGACGTGCACTATCTCTGCAATCTCTTTCATCTCGGATTTACCCATGCCGAGACGAGTAAGCTCCGCGACGCCTAGCCGTATGCCTCCAGGGTTGGTGTAGTGTCTCCCTGCCTGGAGGTCGCCGGGAATTGGTTCCCTATTGCATATAATGTTCTGATCCTCCAAAAGCTTCTCGATGACACCGCCATCAGAATACATCGTGATGTCGAGGGCTACCTGATGGGACTTCGTGTAACCGTTCTTCTCACCAAGCACCTTCTCGCCAAGGTCGGCCAGCCTCACCGCAAACGTCTGGGCGTTCACGACGACATCCCTGGCGTACCTCCGCCCGAACTGGAGGAACTCTGCGAACACCAGGGCCTTGGCGGCCACGTTGGCTAGGTGGTGGTTGCTGGTCATGCCGGGAAACACCGCCTTCTTCAGCGGCTCTGCGAACTCTCCATTCGCCGCGATTGCGCCGCCCTGCGGTCCATAGAGCACCTTGTGCGTACTGAAGGTCATTATCTGCGCCCCCTCGCGCAGGGGGTCTTGAAACTGGCCTCCCGCAATCAGCCCTGCGACGTGGGCGGCATCATAGCAGATTACCCCTCCCTTGTCGTGGATGGCCTGCTCCAGCTCCTTGATCGGGTGTGGGAACAGAAAGAGGCTGCAGCCGAACATAGCCAGCTTCAGCGAAGGTAACGCGGCAATGCGCTTTTTCGTTTCGTCCACATCGATGTTCATCTCTTCCTTATCAAAGGCAAAGTAGGTCACATCCAGACCATGGACGGCGCCCGCCGAGCCCCCAAAGTCTTTCTTACCATGAGAGATGTGCCCTCCATTGGGAATCGATAGCGCCATCATCGTGTCACCGGGACTTGTGAAAGCAGTGTAGACAGCGAGATTCGCCACCACCCCCGACACAGGCCTGACGTCGATATGGTCTGCCCTGAACAGCTTCTTGCCCAGCGCTATCGCTTGGAGTTCGATTTGATCGATGTACCTGCACCCGGCATAGACCCTCTCTCCTGGCCACCCCTCCGCATACCTGTGCCCTAGGTCAGACGAAAGCACTCTCCTGACAGGCTCAGAGGCGAGGTTCTCGCTGGCAATCATGGGCAGGCTCTCAGAGAACCACTTCTCGTGAGCGCGGACCCTGGTCATGACAGACTTGAACTCGGAAGCGTAGGAAGGCATGAGGTTCCAAGAATCTCTTTGATAATTATACGTTTGGCGACCCAGACACTCCTCGGAAGGTTGCTTAATACCCCCGCAATTCGGGGACCGAATATCCGGCTTGTCCTCGGAACTCAGCGGGACGGCTTACGGCATCGAACTTGCCCATGTCAGCAAGTCCTATGGTTCGGTGCCAGCGCTCAACGACCTGAGTTTTGAAATCCCAGTCGGCGGGAGGTTCGCGCTGCTCGGCCCCAACGGGGCTGGCAAGTCGACCACACTGAAACTCCTCATTGGATCGCTCAGGCCGGAGATAGGGTCAATCAGGATACTCGGTTATCCACCGGAAACCAGGGAATCGAAGGCCTCGGTCGGCTACCTCCCCGAGGATGCGCTCCCCTACAGGATGCTTTCGGTGCGGGAGAACCTCGAGTACATCGCAGCTCTGAGAGGAGTGGCCGACATCAGGGGGCGGACCGACTACCTACTTGACGAACTCGAATTGAGGCAGTACGAGAAGTCGAACGTGGGGCGGCTCTCAAGAGGGAACACGCAGAAGCTGGCAATCGCGCTCGCAATCGTCCATTCCCCCAAGGTCTTGCTCCTCGACGAACCTCTGAACTACTTGGACATACCCACCCAAGAGAAAGTGATCTCCATGCTTGACAGGCTGGAAGGGACACACCTCGTCTCGACCCACATCATGTCCATCGCGAACAGGCTGACCGACAGTGTCGTCATGATATCGAAGGGGCAGTTCCTCTGGGAAGGGACCATAGAGGAGCTGAGAAAGAAGGGGTCTCCAGAAGAGCCGATTGAGAAGGTCGTGGCGAGGATGATGACTGGTGCTACGTAAGCTCCTACAATTCGTCCTCAGAACCCGATTCTCCAGGCCATTCATGATACTCGTCGCCATAATGGTCACCTACGCTCTGATCATCTCCACAACAATCCCTCCATCTGGCGTGAGTACTATCCTCGGATACTACGCGTCAGGAATCATCGCGATGTTCCTGGCAATGGCACTGGCGACAGGCGGAGTCATGGTGATGAAGTCTGACCGAGACTACCTATTCACCCTCCCGCTTAGTTCCCGTGACCTTTCTCTGTCGATTTTCTTCGCCCAGTTCATCGCCTTCGGGACTACAGTCCTCTTCATGTTTGTCTACCTCGCGGAAGCCTTCACTTCCCCCCTCCTCGTTGTGGACATGGTCGCGCTAGCACTCACCTTCACATCGCTCGGAGTCATTGCCCCCTTGATACGGACCCGCATCCGCATTGTGCTCTCCGTGGCCCTCGCACTTTGGACGCTCCTTTCCTTCGCCAACTTCCCTTTCACCCCAGGATCTGCGTTCAATGGAAACCTATACGGAGGGACAGCGACTCTCCTGGCACTGACGGCGGTGACCGTTACCTTCGCCTTCAGGAGCCTTGGGAGAATCGAGCTCGATATGATGAAGAGCCTTGTCAGAACCACCTCCCAAGAAATTAAGTCTCCCAACAGCTACGTCGGCAAGAGCCCACTCGGAGCGATCTATTCGATGAATCTCACCAACATGTCGCTGGCGGGGAGGATGAACATGGCGGGGACCTCAAGGTACGTCTCAAGGCGGGTGAAGACCCGATGGGTCGCACTTGCATCGACAGCGGCGGCGGTGGCGTTCTTCGCCTTTGCCCTTTTGCAAGGCCCAGCCAACATGACAAACGGCATGCCGCACGGCGACGTGGCGAACGTCATACTCGCAGTCGGCCTCTCTTTCATCGGGTTCTTCTTCTCCCAGTCAGCGATAACAAACGAGAGACTCTGGCTGTCCCTGACCTCGCTTCCACCCGCGACCTATTTCAAGCACCTAATCTCGTCTAAGGTCGTTTCACTTCTGGTCATCTTGGCGCCCTTCGCGGTAATCGACGCCATGTTGCAGGTGCTCGGGGATCCTGAGGCTCTGGGGGCGCTGATGATGATTCTGCTGGTCATCCCTGGAGCGTTCGTCCTAGAGATATGTTGGGCCGCCTATATCGCACCCATTCAGGTCAAGGGAGACGACATGATGATGCCCGCCCAGTTCAACCTCCGGCAGATGGCTGTTGCCCTGCCCATGGGCGGGGTGGTGATAGTCGCCGTAATCGGGGTCGTTTTCGCTCCATTCGCGGCTGTAGCGGGCTTGCTGCTCTGCCTCATATCGGCCCTATTGACACTGAATGGAGGGTTCTGGAGCAGAGTCGTCACCAAGCTTACGGAGAACGGGTTTGTCTAGGGCCTTATCTAAGGCGGTACGGAAAGCACAATCTGAGAGTTTCTTAGCCGTTCCCCTATGCAGGTCCTAACTAGCTCGCAGGCTTCTATGATCCTGTGATCGGCGACACTGTAATAGATGGTCGAGCCGTCCCTGCGGGTCTGCAGGAGCCCGAACTGCCTGAGTATGGCCAGGTGCTGCGACGCGTTTGCCTGGGTGACTCCGACAATCTTCGCCAGCTCGTTCACTGACTTCTCACCGTGCTTCAACGCCCTCAGCATGTGTATTCTCGTGGGATGTGCCATGGCCTTACAGAACTCGGCCTGGAGTCGGTAGAGCTCCTCCTCGGCTCTTGCGCTGCTCGCACTATGCATTTGTCTTGCTCCCTTCAGTGGCGTTCACGGCGATTGCTTGTTTCTCCTGCCCGAGCGGCTTCGAAACCGGGAATCTAGTCTTCCCGAAGAACACATCGAATACCCTCTCTAGGCTCCCATTGAGCGCCCTCCAGTAGATCATGGCGAAGGACTTCTTCATGTAGTACTTCACTAGGGAGGGCGTCTGGTCCGTCGGAGGGGACGTGTACGTCGCCGAAACGAAGATGGCTCGGTGGTGCCCGACCTCCATGGGGCAGTTGATTCTGCCGTTGTATTCCAAAAGGTCCTGAGATTTCTCGATTTCTGCGACAATATTGTGTGCCACGACCACAGACTGAAGGTGAGCCACCACCCCTGACTTGGACACTGGGATGTTGGTGGCGTCCCCAACGCAGTAGACGCCCTTCTGACCGACCACCCGCATTGTGCCTCTGTCTGTGGGAACATACCCGTCCTCATCTCCGATTCCCGAGCTGATGATGGCATCAGATCCATGGTGCGGAGGAACTGCGATGAGCATGTCGTACTCCATCGTCTCACCTTCGAGCGAGTAGATTTTGTGTTCCTTGGGGTCGACGGTGTCAACGTTGAAGAACGTCGATACCTCAATTCCTTTCTCTTGAAACATCGGCTCCACTATCTTGGAGATTTTCTCCGCCGGATAGGGCCTCGGGTAGGGGGTAAGGAACCTGATTTTCACCTTGTCCCTCATACCTCGTTCCCGGAAGAATTCGTCCAGCATGAACGCAGCCTCGTCGGGCGAAGGAGGGCACTTGTGCGGGGTGCCTACTATGGCCACCACGACCGTCCCACCTTCGAACTTCTGCAGCGCCTCCCAAATGCGCTGGGAGTCCTTCCAACCAGTGTGAAAGTTCATCGACCCTTCGGCTAGTCCTGGGACCTTGGACGGGTCCGCCACCGCACCAGTCGCGATGACTAGGAAGTCATAGCCGAGAACCCTTCCGCTCTTGGTTGTAACCGACCTGGACCCATAGTCAATCTTGACCGCAGGGTCTTGGATGAAATCAATTCCTTTCCTTAGGAGTTCTGTTTCATCTTTGACGTATTTCTCGGGGTCTGCCCCCTTGAAAGCGATGTCTAGGTTCCCCGGTTGGAACGGGTGTTTGAGGTGCTCGCCGACGAGCTGGACGGAAGCAAGCCCACCGCGGATTTCGTCGTGCAACTCCGAGGCCAGGAGGTTCGCGGTGAAAGTCCCTCCGTCTCCTGAGCCGACGACGACCACGCGCTGCACGGTGGCTCTAGCTCCTCTTCTTTGTGACTTTGATGAGGATTCGGATATACCCCTGCTCGTCAATAATATCGAGGAGCTCGTTTCCGCTCTTCTGAGCCCAGGCAGTCACATCCGCCTTCGCCGCCGGGTCGGTGGCCAGCAACTCGATGACTTCCCCGAGCTGGGCGCTCCTGTATGCCTTGAAGAGGTCTGTGATGGGCCCGGGGCAGAAGCTACCCCGAGAATCGACCACCTTGTGCTGCTCTACTGCTGACATCTGCATCGCCTAGATGAAGATGATTTGCCCGCCCTCGCCTAGAGACAGCATCGTTGCTGCCCCTACAATGTCATCGACTTCGTCGATAAGGGCCTCCTTCGGGGTTCCCATGACTTCCATGGTCGTTGAGCAGGCGTGTAGCTTGACGCCAAGGTCCTTGGCCATCTTGATCATGTCTGGAATAGTTGGCATCTTCGCCTTCTTCATCCTTCCGTTCATCATCCTCGTGGCCATGGCGGTCATTCCAGGAATCATCCCAAGTATATTGGGCATCGGCATTCCAGGGTTACCGACTGGCGCGACCTTCAAGGAGTTCACCGACTTCTTGTTTATTGCGTTCATCCCCCAGAAGGTGAAGAACATGTGTACTTCCCTCCCCATCGTCGCGCCCGTGGTGGCAATCATGAAGGCGGGGGCCACCATGTCCATCGTCCCCTTCGACAATATGATGAGCAACCTGTCGGTTTGCTCACCCTTTTCCGCAGTCTTCAGTTGCGATACCTGAGCCATTTCAACTCACGAACATTCGCGTCTGCGAATGTGTTAATAAAACGGGAAACCAATTCTCAACGTTGGAAAGCGTCCCGTCCCTGTTTAAGCGGCCTCGGCCGCCTGGGGTGGCCGAACGAGGGCGTTATCCTTAAGAACGCTTGGCGCGCCTCGACCAATCACATGAGCAAGAAGGATAATGCCCCGATGCCCGCGTCGAGCGCAGGCCTCCTGACCTTCTTCAATGAAGAGACCCAGGGAGTGAAGATCAGGCCGGAAATAGTCCTCATCGGGTCAATCGCACTGATAACCGTCTCAATTGTCATCAACCTCATCTAGTGACCGGGGTTCAAGGATCAGCTCGGCTACGGAAGCCCTTGCAAGTCGCTACCGGCACCTCTTCGTCCTCCCGTCAGCCCCCCAGCTGATTCTCTACGGTGGGGTCGCCTGTCTCCTCCTCTCTTTCCTCTCAAAGGGAATTGGCGGGATTCTCACATTCTTCCTCTCTCTACTTGTCTTCTTGCTATCGGCATCTACGATTTCAAGCGCCCTTCTGATAATCGAGAGAAAGACCATCGCCACGTTCCGCAGGGTTTTGGCCATGCTAATGACAGCGGAATCCCTCTGGCTCCTGATTGCGGCAGTCGGGGGCGTGTACTCTTGGGCGTCGGGTTCGCCATACCCACTCACCAATGCCATCCTCTTCGGCGCCTTCGTTTCTGTGGGGTTCGAATTCATCGTTATCCAAGGGGTTTTCCAGAGAAGCGCATCGGTCTCGTTCGCGCTAGCCTTGGTCCAACCTGTGTCGACCATCCTGATAGTCAGGACTCCTGAACTAACAGAGCACTTGGATCCGGTCGCGACTTTGTGCGGGGCTGTGGCTGCGGCGCTCTTGGTTGCTTTCCCACTGATCCTCCGAAGGAAAAAAACGAGCTTGGGGGACGATGCGCTAAGCCTGTTCCAGGCTTTCATGAAAACATGGGCAGCGGGGGACTCAGATCAGCTCGAGGAGGTCATCACCGAGCACTCCGAAGAGGTCGAAGTGACCACGAAGATCTTAAGGTTCAGGACGAAGATTGGAGACACCTACCTCGTCCTGCCGGGCGTGCACCCTGGCCCATTCCATCCAGTAGGGAGCTATGACCTGCCGGGCGTCATCACCAAGGCCTTCAAGGAACTCGGGCCTGTTATGACGTTGCATAGGCCAGGAGGCCACGAGCGAAATCTGGCCACCCGGGCTGACACCGCGAGGTATGTGCAGAGCGTAACAGAGCTCGCCAAGACGATCACATCTCAAGAGGACCAGGCGTTCCTGCGAGGCCCACTCTGCGCTCACATAGGAAAGGCGGCAGTAAGCTCGTCGGCCTTCGCCAACGACTTGATCACGACCATTTCTTTTGCCCCGCTCGGTTCGGATGACATAGACACCCACTACGAGGACGAACTTGCCAAGATTGCCTACGAGTCCGCCTTCGATTTGTCCGTGGTGGATGCCCACAACTCCATCGACCCTGACCTGCAGTCACCAACAATCGAAGACCAGGGATGGAAGCGCCTGTTCGAAGACACCAGAGCATTGGAGGCGAGCGGACCGAGGATTGCGTATTCACACTCGAGCGAAATCGGCCTCACCAGTAAGGGCGACCTGACTGAGAACGGCCTTGGGCTATTCTTGATTGAAAAGGAAGGCACTAGGTCGGCCTTGGTTCTGGCCGATGCGAACAACTCTGTCTCCAGCCTCCGTGCCCAGGTTGCCACCGCCCTCAATTCGGCCGGCTACAATCTTATCGAGTTCTGCACTTCGGACAGCCACAACCTCGCCGCGAGGGGGCTCACGGCTGAAAGAGGATACGAGGCGCTAGGGGAAGACACTCCACCTGCGTCAGTAGCC